>Ga0180436_10001696_pt1 | contig 21338 bp, 25 predicted proteins | sample SS_ome_2_FD_132434 | JGI IMG/M metagenome (GOLD analysis project Ga0180436, IMG submission 132434) | Hypersaline lake sediment archaeal communities from the Salton Sea, California, USA - SS_3_S_2 metaG | ecosystem: Environmental > Aquatic > Non-marine Saline and Alkaline > Hypersaline >... | reverse complement strand
GACCCGGCCGCCGAACAGGCTGGCCAACTGGCTGTCCAGCTGCTTGCGGGAAATGCTGTACTTGTCCTGCTCGGGCAGGAACATCGTCACGCCCAGCGCCCGGCCGCGCGGGATGATCGTGACTTTGTAAACGGGGTCGTGCTCCGGCACCAGGCGGCCGACGATGGCATGGCCGGCCTCGTGGTAGGCCGTGAGCTTCTTCTCCTTCTCGGACATCACCATCGAGCGGCGCTCGGCACCCATCATGATCTTGTCCTTGGCCCGGTCCATGTGTTCCATGGCCACCTCGCGGGCGTTGTCGCGGGCCGCGAACAGGGCCGCCTCGTTGACCAGGTTGGCCAGGTCGGCGCCGGAAAAGCCGGGCGTGCCGCGGGCGATGACCTTGGCGTTCACGTTCTCGGAGATCGGCACCTTGCGCATGTGCACCTTCAGAATCGCTTCGCGGCCGCGGATGTCCGGCAGCGGCACCACGACCTGGCGGTCGAAACGGCCGGGACGCAGCAGCGCGGGGTCGAGCACGTCCGGACGGTTGGTGGCCGCGATCACGATGACGCCCTCGCCGCCCTCGAAGCCGTCCATCTCGACCAGCAGCTGGTTGAGGGTCTGCTCGCGCTCGTCGTGCCCGCCGCCCAGGCCGGCGCCGCGGTGGCGACCGACCGCATCGATCTCGTCGATGAAGATGATGCAGGGCGCGTGTTTCTTGGCCTGGTCGAACATGTCGCGCACGCGGGACGCACCCACGCCGACGAACATCTCGACGAAGTCGGAACCCGAAATCGAGAAGAACGGCACCTTGGCCTCGCCGGCGATGGCCCTGGCCAGCAGCGTTTTACCGGTGCCGGGCGAGCCGACCATCAAAACGCCGCGCGGAATATGCCCGCCCAGCTTCTGGAATTTACCGGGGTTGCGCAGGAATTCGACCAGTTCGCCGACTTCTTCCTTGGCTTCCTCGACCCCGGCCACGTCTTCGAACGTCACCTTGACCTGGTCTTCGCCCTGCAACTTGGCGCGGCTCTTGCCGAAGGACATGGCCCCGCGGCCACCCGCTCCACCGCCCTGCATCTGGCGCATGAAATACACCCACACACCGATCAGCAGCAGGATCGGGGCGATGCCGATCAACAGGTCGACCAGCACCGAGCGCTTCTCGGGTTCCTCGGCCGTGAACTTCACGTCGTTTTCCACGAGGTCGTTCACCAGCTGGTCGTCCGGCGGACCGAAGGTCTTGAACTGGCTGCCGTCCGCGGCGGTGCCGGTGATGCCCACACCGCTCGGTGTACTCTCGATGCTCACCTCGACCACCTGCCCGTTACGCACGTTGGTCAGGAATTCCGAGTACGGCAGGTTCTCCTGCGTCGTACCCACCTGGGCGTAGTGGTTGAAAATCGACACCAGGACGATGGCTATGATCGCCCAGGTCAGTAATTGCTTGGCAAGGTCGTTCAAATCAAAACCCTCGGTTCTCCAAATCTCACTCTACTGCAGCTTAAAGCCCCGGGCCAGCAGGTAGACCTCCTTGCTGCGGGGGCGCGACGCCTTCGGTTTCTTTACCTGCACCTTCTCGAACAGGGTTCTCACCTCGCGCACGTAGCTGTCGAAATCGGCTCCCTGAAACAGTTTGACCACGAAATCACCGCCCTGTTTCAGGTGGTCCCGGACGAATGCCAGGGCCAGCTCGGCCAGGTACATGGACTTTGCCTGGTCGATCGCCGCCATGCCAGACATATTGGGGGCCATGTCGGACAACACAAGATCCGCTTTTTCACCACCCAGCGTCTCTCCCAGCGCCTGCAGCGGCTCGTCCTCCGTGAAGTCGCCCTGGATGAATTCGACGCCCGCCAGCGGCTCCATCGGCAGGATGTCCAGGCCGATCACGCGACCGGTTTCACCGACCAGCGGCCGCGCCACCTGGCACCAGCCGCCCGGTGCTGCGCCCAGGTCCACCACGATCATGCCGGGCCGGACCAGGCCGTATTTTTCATGCAACTCGATCAGCTTGAACGCCGAGCGGGAGCGCAGGCCCTGCTGCTGGGCCATGCGGACGTAGGCGTCGTCGAAGTGCTCGTTGAGCCAACGCTTGCTGCTTTTGCTGCGTGCCATTGCCGTGTCGTTCCCCGTGTTAAAATCCGCTGCCACGAACCGCACCAGTTTGCCACAGCGAAACCACGATATGACTCTCAGCAACCGACAAATCCGCCACTTGCGCGGACTGACCCACTCCCTGCAACCCGTGGTCATCGTCGCGGACAAGGGCTTGAGCGAAAACGTGATGGCCGAGATCGAGACCGCGCTGGACCACCACGAACTGGTGAAGATCAAGTTGAAGTCCGACCGGGAAACCCGGGGCGAATGGATCCGGGAAATTTCCGACCGTTGCCGGGCGGAGAAAGTACACGTAATCGGCCAGGTGGCGTGTTTCTTCCGGCGCAACACCAAGAAGCCAGTGATCGAACTGCCGGGTTGAAGCCATGGAACTGACGCTCCACAAACCCGGCGACCACCATTTCATCCGATCTTTCGACGCCAGGGGCGTTACCGTCACCGACACGCTGTACCGCGCGAGCCTGGTGCTCTCGGCCGACCGGCTGGTGAGCGATTGGCCGGTTCGCTCGGTGGCGGACCTCAGCGAAGACCACCTGGAAACGGTACTGGAAATGAAGCCGGAGGTGGTGTTGCTGGGAACCGGGCGGAAGCAGGCCTTTCCGGCGCCCAGATTGCTGGGCGCGTTCTACGAGCGCGGCATCGGATTCGAGGCCATGACCACCGAGGCGGCGTGCCGAACCTTCAACGTGCTCGTCTCCGAGGGTCGCACCGCGGTGGCGGCGCTGATCATCGATTGATCGACAGCCCTGGTCCCTGCCGCTGTGCAGGGGCGCACGCAGCGCGCTCAACCCAGCGGCAGTTCGCGGTGCCCGTCCCGTCTCGATATGTCCCGCAGTTTCGCCAGCGCCGCCAGTTGCACCTGGCGCACGCGTTCCCGAGTGACGCCCAGCAGGTTGCCGACTTCCTCGAGGGTCTTGCGGCCGTGGCCGTCGAGCCCGAAGCGGTGCAACACCACGTCACGCTGCTGCCGGGGCAATTGGTCGAGCCAGGTCCCGAGCAGGCGTCCCGCGGCGCGGTCCGCGTATTCATGTTCAGGGCTGTGGCTGCTCTCGTCGGCGATCGAGTCCAGCATCGACCGCGATGAGTCTTTCCCGACCGGCTCGTCCGCCGAGGCCGTGGGCTCATTCATGCCGAACAGGCGCTCCACGTTTTCGGCCGGGATGTCGAGTTCACGGGCGACCTCCTCGGCAGTCGGGCGGCGGCTCATGCGCTGCTCCAGTTCGCGGGCAGTGCGCAGGTACAGCGTCAGTTCACGGATCACGTGGATCGGCAGGCGCACCGTGCGGCACTGGTTCATGATGGCCCGCTCGACGGATTGCCGAATCCACCAGGTGGCGTAGGTCGAGAAACGGCAGCCACGGTCGGGATCGAACTTCTCCACCGCGCGGATCAGCCCGAGGTTGCCTTCTTCGACCAGGTCCAGCAACGGCAGGCCACGCTTGACGTAAGCCCTGGCCACGTTGACCACCAGCCGCAGGTTGGATTCAATCATCCGCTGCCGGCTGGCCAGGCAACCCTGGCGGGCCGCCGTGCTCAGGCTGATTTCTTCCTCGGCGGTCAGCAAGCGTGCGCGCCCGATCTCGCTGAGGTAGATTCGCGTGACATCATGGTTGACGGCGGCGCGTGACGCATTTGTCTTGGCCGCGTGCTTCTTTGCAAAGTCCTTCCGTGGATTCTGAGTGCCTGGCGGCTTCCCAGCTGCGCCGGATTCGACTTCTTGCACCCCCCCTCCCAGCGTGAGCGCACGCAGGACAACCCGGGACCGCCCTGCCGGCAGATCAAGCCCGGCTTGCCCTGATGAAGAAAGATGGCAGGGCGGACTTATAACGCTAGCACAAAACGACTGGAAAGTCTCTAGTTAATTGACCTAGGTCATGGAACTGAAACGAAAGTCCGTGTCCGTATCAACGGCGGGGCAGGTACTTCATGGGGTCCTGAGGCGTACCGCCGCGTCGGATTTCGAAGTGCAGCAAGGCCCGGTTGCGTTCGTCCCGACCCATCTCGGCGATTTTTTCGCCGGCTGAAACCGCCTGGCCCTCGGCCACCAACCGCTTGCGGTTGTGGCCGTAGGCGCTCAGCATCCGGTCGCTGTGCTTGATGATGATCAACTCGCCGTAGCCGATCAGGCCGTTGCCGCTGTACACCACTTCACCCGCGGCAGAGGCGAGAATCGATTGGCCTTCGCTGCCGGCCAGCTCGATCCCGTTGCGGGACGGGTCGCCCGCCTTGAAGGTGCTGAGCAGGCGTCCATCGGTCGGCCAGAGCCAGCGCGATGGGTCGGCCGTGCTGGCGCCGCTGCCGGCGGCCGGCGGCTTCACCGAGGTTACGGTCGGCTCGGATACGGGCGCGGTCGGCCTGGGCGCGGGGGTGGCCGGCGCCTGCGTTCCGGCCGGTTGCGCCGGAGTCGTCTGGACGGCCCGTTCGCTGCTGCGCTCGCTCACCGATGGCGCCGGACCGGTTCCGGTCGTGGTCACGGCGCCCCGCGGCGGCGCCTCGCTCACGCGCAGCATCTGGTCCGGGTAGATCACGTAGGGTGCGCTGATAGTGTTCCAGCGCGCGATGTCGCGCCAGTCCAGTCCGAAATTGAAGGCGATCGCATGCAGCGAGTCGCCGCGGCGTACCCGGTAGTAACCGTCCTGTGTCATCTCGTAACCGCTACGGTCCGCTTGGCGGCTGTCCCCGGGTGTCCAGGACTTGTTGCAGGCCGTCAGCGAGGCCAACACCAGCAGGATGGGAACCGCGATACGCAGCAGCCCGGCCATCACGACAGCCCCGGCAACAGCGGAACGAAGATCACGCCACCCAGGTCGTTTTCCTCGAAACCGTCCTCGGTGCGGCGAACCGCCAGCAGCCGCTGGATGCGATCGTCCCCGACCGGGATGACCAGCACGCCGCCGACTTTCAGTTGCTTGACCAGTTCGAGCGGCAGGGCGGTAGCCCCGGCCGTCACCACGATGCCGTCGAACGGCGCCTGGCTCGACCAGCCCACGTGGCCGTCCGCGTGCCGGGTAAAAATGTTGTTGAGCTTGAGCTTGTGAAACCGCCTGCGGGCGAGCTTGAGCAGACCCTCCTTGCGCTCAACGGTGAACACCTTTTCCACCAGGACCGACAGGATCGCCGCCTGGTAGCCGGACCCGGTGCCCACTTCCAGCACCTTCGCCGGCGAGCCGCCATCCAGCACCGCCTCGGTCATTTTCGCCACCACCCAGGGCTGCGAGATGGTCTGGCCCAGGCCGATCGGCAGGGCCGTGTCCTCGTAGGCTCGGCTGGACAGCGCCTCGTCCACGAATTCGTGCCGGGGGATCGTCGCAATGGCGTTCAGTACCCGTTCGTCGCGAATGCCGTTATCGCGCAGCCGCTTGACCAGGCGGTCGCGCGTGCCCTGCGAGGTCATTCCGCTGCCGGCCGCGCCGGCTTTCAGCCTGTGGTGATGGATCACGCGCCTGCTCCCGCCTTGCCGGCCGTGGAGACTTCGGAAACCCAGCCGGCTACCTGGTCCAAAGCCTGGTAGCGGGTCAGGTCGACGTGGATCGGCGTGATCGAGATATAGCCACGGTTGACGGCGTCGAAGTCGGTGCCGGGCCCGGCGTCGTCACCCTCGCCGGCCTGCCCGATCCAGTACATGGGGCGGCCGCGGGGGTCGTCCATCTTGATCACCGGCTCGGCGCGGTGCCGATGCCCGAGCCGGGTCACCTCCAGGCCGCGCACTTCTTCCCACGGAATGTCGGGCACGTTGATGTTCAGGATGGTGTCCGCGGGCAACGGGTCGGATTTCAGTCTCTGGACCAGCAAGCCCACGGCCTCGGCGGCCGTTTCGTAGTGGCGGGGACGGCCCTTGAACACCAGCGAAACGGCGATCGCGGGCAGCCCGAGGAAGCGCCCTTCCATCGCCGCCGCCACCGTGCCGGAGTAAATCACGTCGTCGCCCAGGTTGGCCCCGGCGTTGATGCCGGAAACGACGATGTCCGGGTCTTTCTCGAGCAGGCCGGTCAGCGCGATGTGCACGCAGTCTGTCGGCGTACCGCGAACCCGGTAGGTCCGCTCGCCGATCTCGTCGATCCGTACCGGCGAGTCCAGCGTCAGCGAATTGCTGGCGCCGCTGCAATTCTTGTCCGGCGCGACGAGGGTGACCTTGCCGAAGGCGCGCATGCGCTCGGAGAGGACTTGAATCCCCCTTGCTTCGATCCCATCGTCGTTGCTGACCAGAAAATGCATTTCCTCTCCAGGCACACCGGAATGCGCTATTGTAAGGCCTCGGCACGCGGACTGAAATGAGTTCCAGGAAGAAACACGGCGAGATCGACCTTTTCCGGCAGGCCATGTCGGACGTCACGCCGTTGCCGGCTCACGGCCGCATCGAGCCCGAGTTGCCCAAACCGCCCGCGCGCGCCTTCCAGCAGGCCCTGGACGACCAGGCGGCGCTGCGCGAACTGTTCGACGACCGCTACCTCGACGGCATCGAAACCGGCGAGGAACTGCTCTGGCTCAAGCCGGGCTACCCGCAGCGCGTGATGCGGCGGTTGCGACGCGGGCATTACAGCATCGGGGACACGATCGACCTGCATCACATGGACGTGGCGACCGCCAAGACCGTGCTGCTGGATTTCATCGACAAGGCGCTGACCCGGCAACTGGGCTGCCTGCGCGTGATCCACGGCAAGGGCCTGCGGTCGCGCGGCCAGCCGGTGCTCAAGGTCATGGTCAACCGGGTCCTGTACAAGCACCCGCGGGTAGTGGCCTACGCTTCCTGCCGCCCGGTCGACGGCGGCACCGGCGCGACCGATGTGCTGCTGGCCGCAGCGCCGTCGGTGCGCTCGTGAGCGTCACGGGCCTGGTCCTGCTCGTGCTGTTCGGCTCGGCCGGCGTGGCCTGGTGGCGCCTGCTCAAGGGCAAGGAACTGGCCCGGGCGGCGGCCGGCGATACCTGCCGGCAACACGGCCTGGTGCTGATGGACGACACCGTGATGCTGGATTCCATCCAGTTGCGCCGCGAAGACCCGGTCAACGCCTGGGGCCTGAAGTACCGCTTCGAATTCGCCCGCCAGGGCATCCGGCATACCGGGGGCAGCGTCATCCTCGCGCCGGGGCACCGCCCCGTGACCGTGATCGAGACCGAGGAAGGTTCCCTGATCGAACACTTCTGATACGAACTTTCTGGCGAGGCACGGACCGGGTAGGAACGAGCGAACAGGCTCGCTATTGCAGAATCTCTGCCAGGCTCTTGCCGCGCGCCAGTGCCGGAGCATTGTCGTTGAGCCCGCAGGCGCGCCGGATGAACGCCTCCTTCGCCGTCCAGCTGCGCGACACCAGGCCCAGCCCCACGCGGCGCAGCAGGCCCAGGCCTTCGGGCAGGAAGAGTCCGCGCAGCGCGTGTACGCCGCGGCTCATGACCTCGGCCTCGGAGCGGCGCCAGCGGTCATAACGCCGCAGCACCCTCTCGTCCCCGATATCCTTGCCGGACTTCCGCGCCTCCACCAGCAGTTCCGCCAGGCCGGCGGCGTCGAGCAGGCCCATGTTCACGCCCTGCCCGGCCAGGGGATGCATCACGTGCGCCGCGTCACCCACCAGCACGGCCCGCCGGCCGGCATAGCGCTCGCTCAGGCGCATCGTGAGCGGAAACGCGGCACGCGGCCCGACGGTTTTCAGCCGCCCGGGCCAGTGTCCCGGGCTGCCCGCGACGGCCTGTTCCAATTCATCGAGAAAGGCCGATTCCTCGAGGTCCGACAGGCGCCGGGCCTGTTGCTCCGGGCAGGACCACACAATGGAGGAAGCGCCGTCGGACAAGGGCAGGAACGCGACGGGTCCGCCGTCCAGGAAGCGCTGCCAGGCCACCCCCGGGTTCGGCGGATCCGACTCCACGACGCCGACGATACCCGACTGGCCATAGGCCCAGAATTGCTGCCGAATACCGAGGCGTTCGCGAACCCGTGAATCGGCGCCGTCCGCACCGACCAGCAGGCGCGCAGCCAGGCGCGCCCCGCTCTCAAGGCGCAGTTCCACTCCGCCGTCGGCGCACTCGAATTCGGAAACGGCGTCGGGACACAGGCGCTCGACACCGGGCATCATCGCCAGGGCCTGCCACAACGCCCATTGCACGCTGTCGTTCTCAACGATGGTGCCGAGCCGCTCGAGGCCGAACTCGGGCGCCTGGAACTCGACCAGCGAGGCCTCGTCACGGTCCTCGACGCGCATCAGCCGATAGGGGCTGTGCCGGGTATTCTCGACCAGGCGCCAGGCGCCCGCCTCCCGCAGCACCGCGGCCGCGCCCGGCGAGATGGCCGACACGCGCAGTCCGACCGGCTGGCCGGCGTCGAACGGCCGCGGTTCGCGGCTCTCGATCACGGCCACGGTGAAGCCCGCGCGCGCGAGCAACGCCGCTGCCGCGGCGCCGACCATGCCGGCGCCGACCACCACGACATCGAAATTCGCAGCGCGCTCGTTCACAGCGACTCTCCGCGGGCCAGCTTCGGCACGCGGCCGCGAAAGCCCATGGACTTCAGCGCCAGCTGGCGGCGCAGGCCGGGCACAAAAGCATGCGCCATCAGCCCGGCGAGCCGGCCCAGCGAAGCCGCGCGGGTGGGGTTGGCGTAGATCCGGGCCAGGCCGTCGGAGTAGGCGATGGTGCCGTCGTGGTCCGGTTTGCGCCAGGCGCTGTAACGGCACAGCAGGTCCCAGCCGCCGGGGTCGGCCTGCGCATCGCCCCGCATCGCTTCGGCCAGGATCTCGGCCAGCGCGGCCGCGTCGCGCAAACCGAGGTTGAAGCCCTGGGCGCCGACGGGGTGTATGGCGTGCGCGGCGTTGCCGATCAACACCGTCCGCGGCCGCACGTCCTCCAGCGCACGCACCAACCGCAGCGGGTAGGCGCTGCGCCGGCCGATCTTCACGAAGCGGCCCAGCCTGCGCCCGAAGCGCTGGTTGGCCCGGCGCATGAATTCCTGCTCGGGCAACGCCATCAGCGCCTCCACCGCTTCGCCCGGCACGCACCAGATCAGGCCGCAGCGGCCGCCGACGTGGGGCATGACGGCCATCGGACCGGTCGGCGTGAACAACTCGAAGGCGCGGCCGCGGTGCTCCTGTTCCGGCGTCACGTTGCAGATCACGGCGCTCTGGTCGTAGTCGTGGCGCTCGGTGGCGATGCCCAGCGATTCGCGCACGAAGGATTCCGCGCCGTCGGCGCCCACGAGCAACCGGGCTTCGATCGTCGTCTCGACGCCTTCCCTGTCGACGCGAAGCCGGCAGGCGTCTTCGCCTGCGTCCAGCGAGATCACGCGCGCCGGGCAGGCCAGTTCCACGTTTGCGAGTTCCGGCACGACCCGGTTCATTGCCGCGCCGATCGACCGCGCCTCCACCACGTGGCCGAATCGGTCGAGCCCCAGCTCGGTGGGGTCCATCACGACCCGCCCGGGCCGGCCGAGTTCACGCACCTGGATCTGCCGGATCGGCGTGGCCTCGGCCTCGAGATCGGACCAGAGGCCGAGGCCCTTGAGGATGTTGCAGGAACTCGCGCTGAGCGCTAGGGTGCGGTCGTCGTAGCTGGGCTGTGCCGGGGCGCGCGGCGGCACGGCCTCCACCAGCACGGTTTTCAGGCCCAGCGGCGAAAGCGCGCAGGCCAGGCTGGCGCCTACCAGGCCGCCACCGATGATCGCCACGTCGTAACGCGGCTGTTCCCGGTCGCCGCCCATGTCAGGCCGCCATCAGGGCCTCGATGTCGTCCGCGGTCTTCGCCAGGCCATCGGTCAGGATCCGCGGCTCGTCCCGCGTCACCGCGACATCGTCCTCGATCCGGATGCCCATGCCCAGCCAGCAAGCGTCCACGCCCTCGGTATCCGGCGGGATGTAAATGCCGGGTTCGACGGTCAGCACCATGCCCGGTTCGAGTTCCCGGGAATGACCGTCGATGGTGTACTCGCCCACGTCGTGCACGTCCAGCCCGAGCCAGTGGCCGGTGTTGTGGACGTAGAAGCGTTTGTAATCCTCGCTCTCGATCAGGTCGTCGACCGCGCCTTTCAGGATGCCCAGCTCCACCATGCCTTCCGTGGCCGCGCGCACGGCCGTGTCGTGCACGTCTTTCCACTGCTTGCCGCTGCGCACCTGGTCGATCGACTTCAACTGCGCCTCCAGCACCACGTCGTACAGTGCGCGCTGCTGCGGGCTGAAGCGTCCATTGATCGGAAAGGTCCGGGTGATGTCCGAGGCATAGCCGTCGAGCTCGGCGCCGGCATCGATCAGCAGCAGGTCACCGTCGCGAAGATCTTCGTCGTTGGTGATGTAGTGCAACACGCAGGCGTTGGCTCCGCCCGCGACGATCGGCAGGTAAGACGCCTCGCAATGGTTGCGGATGAAGGTGTGCATCAGGCCGGCGTGGATGTCGGCCTCGCTCATGCCCGGCACGCAAGTGCGCATGGCCGTCTCGTGCGCCTCGATCGCCACCTTGGCGGACTTGCGCATCACCGCGAGCTCCTCGCGGCTCTTGTACACGCGCATGTCGTGCAGCATGTCGTGCAGGGCGTGGATTTCCTCCGGCGCATGGAACGTCTTGCGGGCGGTGCCGCGGAACTCGTTCAGCCAACCGATGAGGCGCTGGTCGAACAGCGGGTCGCGGCCGAGGTCGTGGTAGATCCGCTCGCGGTCGGGCAGCAGGTCGCGCAGGCGCTGGTCCGCTTCCTTGATGTCGAAGGCCTCGTCCATGCCGTAATCCTCGACGGCGCTTTCCAGGCCCACCATCCGTCCGTCCCACATCTCTCGGGTGGGGTCGCGCTCGCGGCAGAACAGGATGCTGCGCCCGGCGTCTCCGTCGGGAATCATGACCAGCAGCGCGTCGTGCTCCCGGAAACCGGTCAGGTACAGGAAGTCGCTGTCCTGCCGGTAGGCGTAATGCGCGTCGTTGTTGCGGACGCGGGCCGGCGCGGCCTGCAGGACGATGATGGAATCGTCGCCAGCCCGGCGCATCAACTGGCGGCGGCGGTGGGCGTATTCTTTTTGCCTTATCACGTTCGTTCCCCGGAGTGGCTCAGTGGATCGCGTCGTCATGGCCCGGGCCCCGAAGTTCCTCCCGTAAGGTCAGCGCCACGACGCGAACGTATTCTACAATCTCGGCGTAAGCCGCTTCTTCTTCCTCGTTGCCGGCGCCGTGTTCGGAAGACAACTCGGCGCGCGAAATCTCGATCAGGTCCTCGAGTGCTTCCCGGGCAGGTTGGGACAGCGACTCGAGACTGCAGGCGCTGCCCAGGCCGGCGAGAAAACCGGAACACCATTGCGCCAGCGACAACGTGCGGTCTTCCAGCGATTCGTCGTCATCGGGCAGCCACAGCTCGAAACCCAGTTCCTCGTCGTCCAGCTGGTGACGGGTCGCTTCCCACGCCTCTGTCATCACGCCGTCCAGGGCGCTGCCGCGGTCGCCGAGCAGTTGCATCGCGACCAGGTGGTCGAGGAAATCACCCGGCGTGTCGGCCTGCTGGCAGCACAGCAGGCCGCACAACAAGCCGTGGGACTCGGACAATTCCGCCTCCCCCAGGTTGCCCTGGGCCAACTGGAGGGTGCGGTCGAAATCGGGGAGCGATGGTGCAGACATACGGTTCGTTCCGAAATCACGATGTTAACACTGTTGCAGAGGCTGTTTGACGCTTTTCACCACTCAATCCATAATGTCGCCATGGACTCGCTGGAACAAGCCGCAAAAGACCTGGAACGCCTGGAGCAGCAGCTTCTCGCACTGCTCGACCAGTGCAAGAAACTGCGGGAAGAAAACGCTTCCCTGCAGAGCCGCCAGGAATCCCTCGTCGCGGAGCGCGCCGCCCTGGTCTCCAAGAACGAGGAGGCGCGCACCAAGGTCGAGGCCATGATCAATCGCCTCAAGGCGCTGGAACACTGACCATGAGCGATCCGGCAGAACCCGTCTCCGTCATCATCCTCGACAAGAAATACCAGTTCGCCTGCAGCCCCGAGGAGCGCACGGAATTGCTCGACGCCGCACGGCAACTGGACGAGTCGATGAGCGAGATCAAGGAAAGCGGGCGCCTGATGTCACTCGAGCGCATCGCCCTGCAGGCCGCGCTCAACTACAGCGCCGAGATCCTGGCGCTCAGGCGCCGGGAAGCGCGCCGCCAGGAGCATTTCGACAGCAAGATCCGCAACCTCTCCGAACGCATCGACGAAGCTCTCGGCGACTGAAATTACAACTCATTTCAATAGGTTACATAGTTGTTCGCCAGTTCCTGAGCTTCGCGCTATAATGAATTCACCCTCTGAGGTGTTGGCCATCGGGGACCGTTAAATGCCTTGTCCCTACATTTTGACCTCGGGGTAGCCGAGCTGAATGCTGGTGTGCATGTTCGCCTTTGGCGAAAAGCCTGAAGCTTCATAAGCCACCCCACCTGAACCTCTGGTTCAAGGTCACCGGCCCCGTAGCGGCACCCTGGAGGGTTTTTCCTGCCTGCTCCAATATCTGAATGAAGACGGTACCCGATCAGCATGTTCTCAAGAGCCGACTCCGCAAGGCGTTGCGCGCACGGAGAACGCAGATCACGGCAACGCAGCGGGAAAGGCTGGACGCCGCCCTCAACCGGCACCTGGTCGAGTACGCGCATACCGCCCGCCTGAGCGACATCGCGGCCTATTTCGCCTTCGACGGCGAACCGAACCTGCTTCCCGCCCTGCAGGCTCTGGAAGACGATGGTGTGACCATCGCCCTGCCCATCGTCAAGAACGTGGCCGGGCGCGACACGATGGTGTTCGGGCGCTGGACCCGGAATTGCCGCATGGTTCCAAACCGCTACGGAATCCTCGAGCCGGCCGGCACCGAGGAAATCCCGATACCGCAATTCGACGTGGCCCTGCTGCCGCTGGTGGGCTGGGACCGGCGCGGAACCCGGCTGGGCATGGGCGCGAGCTACTACGACCGCGCGTTCCAGCCATTCGCCCAATCACCACGCCCGATGCGCATGGGCGTCGCCTACGAGGCCCAGGAACACGCTGGCCTGCCGCGAGACCCCTGGGACATTTCCCTGCACGCGATGCTGACCGAAAAAGGCTGGTTTACCTGCGAGCGTTGAACGTGGAGAATGGCCCCAACGGACACTGACGAGGGGGAAACGGGTGAGCTACTGGCTGATCAAGAGCGAACCGGACGCGTTCAGCATCGACGACCTCGAGGCGGCGCCGAACGGCACCGAGCACTGGGACGGCATCAGGAACTACCAGGCGCGTAACTTCATGCGCGACGACATGAAGATCGGAGATCGCGCCTTCTTCTACCACTCCAATTGCAAGCCGCCGGGAATCGTCGGCATCTGCGAGGTCGCTTCCGAACCCTACCCCGACCACACGGCTTTCGACCCGAACAGCAAGTACTTCGACCCCAAGAGTTCGCCCGACGATCCGCGCTGGATCATGGTGGACATGAAATTCCTGCGGCGCACGAAACGTTTGATCAGCCTGGAAGAAATCAAGCAACACGCGGGTCGACTGGTAGACTTACCGTTGATCCGGCGCGGCAACCGGCTCTCCATCATGCCGGTCAGCGAGGAACACTGGGACTACATTCTTTCCCTGGAGTGACACCATGAGCATGGAAAATACGCAACTGGAACAGAAACGGCAGGTGGCGGAAAAGGCCTTGAGATGGGTGCGCGACGACAGCGTGCTCGGCGTCGGCACCGGCAGCACCGTGAATTGCTTCATCGATGCGCTGGGCAGGAGCGGCATTCGGCTGGAAGCGGCCGTTTCTTCCTCCGATGCGACCACCGCGCGCCTGCAGGCCATCGGCGTCGAGGTCATAGACCTGAACCACGCGGGCACCCTGGACCTTTACGTCGACGGCGCCGACGAATTCGACCCGCACCGGCGCCTCATCAAGGGCGGCGGGGGCGCCCTGACGCGGGAGAAAATCGTCGCGACGGCCAGTCGCAACTTCGTCTGTATCGTTGACGAAAGCAAGAAAGTCAGCATCCTGGGGCGCTTTCCGCTGCCGATCGAGGTCATTCCGATGGCGCGCAGTTTCATCGCGCGCCAGGTCGCCGCTATGGGTGGCCAACCCGAATTGAGGGAAGGCTTCACCACCGACAACGGCAACGTGATCCTCGACTGCCACAACATGGACCTGGTCGACCCGGTGCGCGTCGAGAAAGCGCTGAACGACCTGCCCGGCGTGGTCTGCAACGGCCTGTTCGCGTTGCGTCCCGCGGACGTCGTGCTGATGGCCTCGGCAAGCGGTGTGCAGGAGTTCTGAAGCGCCTTATATTAACGAATATTGATATGAGTCAATAAATTCATTCCATCTGCCTGTACTATTAAGTTCGTTTTTACGCATCAATTGGATCCGCCCCTGAAGGCGGACCGGCTGACAAGGCGATGGCACACCCATGAAACTGACTCGATTCACAGACTATTCCCTGCGCGTCCTGATTTATCTCGGCCTGAAGAACAACGAACGCGTCACCATCCGGGAAATCTCGGAAGCCTACGGTATTTCGCGCAACCACCTGATGAAAGTGGTCAGCCTGCTAACGCGCATGGGGTACCTCGATGCGCGGCGCGGCCCCGGCGGAGGCATCGCACTGGCCCGGCCGGCCGACGAGATCATCGTCGCCAACGTGGTGCGCGACATGGAAGACGACCTGAACCTGGTCGAATGTTTCTGCAAGGGCGGCAGTTGCATCATCAAGCCGGTCTGCGAGTTGAAGTCCGTGCTTTGCCAGGCCCTGGGCGCCTACCTCAAGACCCTGGAAAACTACACGCTGTCCGACCTGCTGCAACCCGAGGATCAACTCGCCGAAGTGCTCGGCATGACCGCCTGATTCGTTTCTTTTTCCCGGGCAAAAAAGAAGAGCGCCGATCGGCGCTCTTCTTTTTGTTCACCGGACGGTCGCGTGACCGCCGGGTTTTCGGTTACAGCCGTGTGCGCACGAAGCTGACGGCGCCACCCAGCAGCAGCAGCAGGCCGCCCAGCAGAGCGAGCGCGGGAACCTGCGTTGCCGTGGTCGGCAGCATTTCCGGCTCCGGCTCCGGCTCGGGCGCCGGCGGCGGCGGCGGAGGCGGCGGCGGCGCGGCGGCTTCTTCAGCCACTTCGGCAACCGGCAACGACCACGTGCCATCGCTCATCGGGAAGTACACGTTCACTTCCTGGCGGTCCGCCAGGTCGGCGATGCGGACCGACTGGCCGTTGATTTCGGCCGTCGCGCCGCGCGCCGGGAAGCGACGCTGCGCAGCGGACCAGCCGCCGTCGGGCAACTGCCACTGAACGATGGTGGAATTGACGCTCTGGCGCACGACACGGGCCGTGAACTTGGCCGCCATCGAACCGCCTTTCTCAACGACGTCGAGACAAGCGTCGCCAATGTTGGGGTTGTCAGCCAGGACTTCCGGGCCCCAGATAATGTCGTCACACGTCACGTCCTGAGCGCTTGCGGTCACCGCGAAGCCGAGGCTTCCCACTGCAACCAGCGCGGGGATCAATAAGATCTTCTTCATAAACTCCCTCACTTTAGGTTTTGGCCAAAACTATGTTCAGCGGTCGCCTTGACGATGTAACGCTTCGGCGCGTGCCCAACATAATAAAAAGGATAGCAGGTAACCAACGTCAATGTTCGTTCGGACGTCGGCGCGAGAACGAACACGTCTTCCGGTTCCACGATCTCGATCGACGATACCGCATAGGTAACAATCCCGTTACCCGTCTGCAACGCCATCATGTCACCGATTTCAATGTCTTTCAACGGCCTGAAGAAACTGTCCCGGTGACCGGCGATACCGAGATTGCCGGCTTGATCGACCCTCGCCGTACCCTCGATACGACCCACGCCACGGTTCAGGATGTCCTCACTCGTGCCGTCATACACCGGCACCTCGATGCCCAGGTGGTCGATCGAAAGCACCGCCACGGGTGGTCCGTCGCCCGCCTCGCGGGCCTGTTCGTACTGCCGTTTGCGGCTCTCGGACCACAGGGCCTGGTCGGGTTCCGATGCTTCGTAAACAGGTTTTTCGAGGGCCTCGCCAGGCAATGCCGCGGGCAGCGCCGCGGTGGCCTGGTCGGCTGCGGGTTCTTCGGAAGACAGGCTCCGGGCAAACTGTTCGAGACCCTCCTGCCGTTGGCGATCACCATCCGCCCGCAGGAACACGAAAACGGCGATCAGCGCCGCGCCGCCCGCGTACAACGCGATTTCGAGCCAACCGAGTTTTCGTTTGAGGCTGCTGTCTGCTTTCAACTGGAACGCCGGTGCCGGTTTGGATAGCGGACTATACCGTCATCGGCGCGAGGGCATCAACGGCTTGCCTTCATCAGTTGGCCATCGCCGTCTGCGCGCAATTCGTTGCTGATTCTGGATCAGCTCGCCTATATAATGCGCGACTCGACCGGCGGCGGAACAGAGATGACCCCGGCGATCATTCAAGACCAGGAGAGAAAACATGCACACCCCCTTACCGCGACTGGCCGTCATGGCCCTTTGCGTCGCCTGCCTCGCATCCGGCACGGCGCTGGCCGACCAGCTCGTCATGAAGAACGGCGACATCATCACCGGCGAAATCGAATCCATCGAGGACGGCCAGGTCTTCATCAAGCCCGCCTACGCCGACAAGTTCGCCGTCCAGATGTCCGAAGTCGTCTCGATCGAGGCCGACCAGACCTTCGAGGTGGAACTGGAGGACGGCAGCACGGTGGACGCCGCGTTCGCCCACGGCGAGGGCGGCATGCAGACCCTGGTCATCGACGACGTGGAAAGGGACGTGCCGATGGCGGACGTGACGCTGGCGGTCGAACCGCCGCCCTGGTACGAGCGCTCGTCCAAGGCCGAGATCAACGTCACCCTGAACAGCGGCAACACCGACAGCCAGAACGCCCTGTTCTACGCCGACACCGACCTCAGGCTCGGTGATCACCGGCACCACGCGGACCTGACCATCCGCCGTGACAAGACCGACGGCGAGTACGTGCAGAAGCAGGACCTGGTCAATTACGCCTACGACTGGATGATCGCCAAGCCCTGGTACCTGGGCGGCGTGGCTTCGTGGGAGCGCAACCCGATCAACGAACTGGACAACCGTTACACCCTCGGCGCGCACGTGGGCCGCGACATTTTCGACGACGACCATCGCTTCCTGACGGTCAGCCTCGGCGCGGGCTACACCAAGGAAGAGTTCTTCACCAGCGAAGACAGCGGCGCCACGGGCCTGTGGTCGCTACGCTACACGCAGGACTTCTTCAGCGATCGCTTCGCCTTCTTCCACAACCACAAGTTGAATTACCAGTTCTTCGGCGACGACAACTGGCTGCTGAAGACCAATACCGGTTTCCGCTACGACATCATCGGCAACCTGTACTCGAACATTTCGCTGCGCTGGGACTACCAGGACAAGCCGCCGGAAGGCGTGAAGCAGGACGACACCACCCTCGCCATCGGCCTGGGTGCGAGCTTCTGATTGTTTCGGGCTGAGCTGAAACCAACTGACGGGCCGGGGCTCCAGCCACCGGCCCGTTTTTTTTCAGACCGGCGTGTCGAAGCCGAGGCAGCGCTCCATCAGCCAGTCGCGGAAGGTGGCCACCTTGGGCAGGTCGAAATAGTGCGGCGGCGCCACGAAAAAATGTGACCATTCGGACTTGATCACGGTATCCACCGGGCGCACCAGCCGACCGGCGCCGATGTCCCTCGCCACCAGCGACCAGCGGCTCAGCGCGATGGCCTCGCCCTGCTCCGCGGCCATCAGGATGCTGATCGAATCGTTCAGCAGGGCCTTGCGGCTGTCACGCGTCGATTCGCCGAACTCGCGGAACCAGGGATCCCAGACCTGGCTCTGGGTGAACAGCAGGTCATGCTGCTTCAGGTCCCGCGGGGATTCGACCGGCCCGATCTCCTCCAGCATGCGTCGGCTGCACACCGGCAGGATCCAGTCGTCCATCAGCTTCACCGCCTTGACGCCCGGCCAGCGCCCGCGGCCGAGGCGCACCGCGGCATGCATGTCGGTCTGGTCGAAATCGACCAGGTCGTTATCCACGTTGATGCGCAGGTCGATTTCCGGGTGGGCGTTGTAGAACTCGTGCAGCCTCGGCATCAACCATTTCTGCAGGATGGACGGCATCATCGTCACGTTGAGCACGCCTTCCTGGCGGTCCTGGCCGATCGCCTCGACGGCCTGGCGCAGTTCTCCCAGCCCCCGCTGAACGCCCGGCAGCAATTTCCGGCCCGCGGGTGTCAGCTCGACCTGGCGGCCGTGGCGATAGAACAGCGGCTGGTTGAGACGTTCCTCCAGCGCCCGTATCTGGGAGCTGACTGCTGCCGGCGTGACGTTCAGGGCCTCGGCGCCCTTGGCGAAGCTCAGCCGTGTCGCGACGGCCTCGAAGGTCCGCAGGGCATTTAGTGGCAAATTTTGAATCATTAAGTTTTTCTTAACTTGAAACGATTAAATACCGTTGGCGATTATCCCGGGGAAACCCTAGTATTGCAATCGAAGGATACGCAATAGAAACGAAATGAGATCGATCCTTCCAACACATGATCGTATTCGTTCATTGGAGAGGCGGCTTGTTGAACGCCGCAAAAGGAGAAAGGAAATGTTAATCGAAAAAGTACGAGACGTATACCGGGAGTTGATTAAGCCCGTCGTCGCGCCCGAATCGATTACGAAGATTCCGGCGACGCGGCCAGCGGCCAACTCGCATCGTTACGCAGTCAGCGACGGCCTGCGCCGCCGCCAACGCCGCCAGCGCAGGCTGAACCGCGCGGCTGTCAACCGAATCCACGGCTGGGCCGTACGCACCTGGTAAGGGAGCGACCCGACCGAAACGTTTTTACACAACCTTGACGTGTGCCCCTTGGGGGTCCGGCTAGATCCTGCATCCCAGGAACCGGACCCCTTCTTTTTTATTCTCCGAACAACGCCATCGTGGCGATGACCGAGGCCTCCACGCCCGAGCGGATGCTCGGCCCGGGCTCGACCTTGAAGAACGGTGAATGGTGCGAGGGCTCGTTGCCCAGTTCCTGCTCCGGCGTTCCGCCCACCGAGAAGTAGACGCCCTTCACACCCGTTTCGGGCTGCACGAAATAGGCGAAATCCTCCGCGCCCATGCCCTGGCGCACGTCCTCCCACAGGTATTCCTCGCCCATATTCGCGGCGATGGCGTCCAACACGCGCCTGGCGGTGGCGGGATCGTTCAGGGTCGGCGGGGTGGTTTCGACCGGCGACCTGATGACTTCCGGCATCAGGTCTTCGGGCACGCCCATCGCCAGGGCCACCCCGGCCGCGACCCGGTCGATGCCGTCGAGCAGTTGCTCGCGCACTTCCGGCGTGTCCGAGCGCACGGTCAGCTGCAGCTCGACGCGGTCCCCGATGATGTTGTGCTTGCTGCCGCCGTGAATCGCGCCCACGGTAATCACCCCGGATTCCAGCGGCCCGATATTGCGGCTGACGATGGACTGCAGGCTGACCACGATCTGCGAGGCGACCAGCACCGGGTCCACGCCCTTGTGGGGCGCAGCGCCGTGCGCGCCGACGCCGTGGACGATGATATCGACCGAGTCCGAGCTGGAAGCGACGACGTGTTGCGGCACGATCACCTTGCCCGCCGGATCACCCGCCGACACGTGGAAGGCCAGCGCGTAGTCCGGCTTCGGGAAGCGCTCGAACAATCCGTCCTCCATCATCGCGCGGGCGCCGGAGATGCGTTCCTCGGCCGGCTGGCCGATCAGCACCAGGGTGCCGGACCACTGGTCACGGCGTTCGATCATCTGTCGCGCCGTGCCGACCAGCGCGGTGATGTGCACATCGTGCCCGCAGGCGTGCATCACCGGCTTCTCGATCCCGTCGGCGTCGACCTGGGTAGCCGTCGAGGCGTAGGAGAGCCCCGTGTCCTCTTTCACCGGCAGCCCGTCCATGTCGGCCCGGAACAACACCGTGGGACCCGCGCCGTTTTCCAGCACGGCCACCACGCCCGTGCCGCCCACGCCCTCGGCGACCTCGTAGCCCAACGCGCGCAGCTCGGTCGCCAGGCGGGCGGCCGTCTGGAACTCGAAATTCGGCAGTTCCGGGTTCTGGTGGAAGTGGATGAACAACTGGCTGAGGCGCTCGTCGTAGTCGGCGGCGACCGCCTCGCGGAGGTCGTTCGAAGCGGCAGCGGGCAGGCAGGGTACGAGCAGGGACAGTATCAGCAAGGCCTTTTTCACGGGATCTCCGGGTGCTTCATGCAGTGAAGAGCGCCAGAGTGTAACACCCCGCGGTCGCTGCGGGGCACGCCCGGAAAAACCCGGTCGCGCCCCGCCGCGGCCGGGATCAGGACCGCTTGGCTTTCTGCTGTTTCTGCTTGCTCCGCGCCGGTGCGTTCTGCTTGGGTGAATAAGCCTTGCTCTTGGGCGCGGCTGCCGGCCCGGCCCGTTTCGTCGTTGGCGCCTTGACCGGGCTGACCTGGCGCGCCGGTGCGGCCATCTTCGGCTTGCCGTAGGACTGCGCCGACGATTTCCGGGCCTGCGTGGGCGCTGACCTGGGCTGGCTGTAGGCCCGTGCCGACGATCTCCCGGGTTGCGTCAGCGTCACTTTCGGCATGGATTTCGGCCGCACCACCTTGCCGGAGCGCGTCTTGACCGCGGGTTCACGGGCGCCCGGCGAGGACTTGGCGTAGTCACGCCCTGGCATTGCCTGCGAGGTGCTGCGTGAACCGGATCTCGCGACGGCCTTCGACGGGGTCGCCACGGACTTGTTCCTGCTCTGCGGCGAGGGCTTGGCCACACGGCCGGCGTCCGCGGCCTTCACCCGCGTCTTTTTCCCCTGGCTCAGGCCGGGCTTCGACACCCGGACCGGCTTCTCGTAAGCCCTGGCCGTGCTTTTCGTCACGGACTTCGACGGTCCGCCCGCGTTCGCGGCTTTGGCCTTGCGCGCCAGTTCGTTCCGGCTGACCTTGCGGCTGGACGGCGGCGCGGTCCGGGCCTCGGAATACGCGCCCGCGTGCGCCTTGCCGTAGGGCTTGCGGTCGTTGCGCATCGCGGCCTTGCTCTTCGCCGCTCGGAAGCCGTCGTTGCTCGCCCTGGCCTTGACCGCCAGCTCGTCGCGACGAACCGGGTCGGAACGGTCGTAAGCGGCCTTGCGCTTCGTCGGGGTCGTGCCGTTTTTCGCGTAACGCTTGTCGGCGCCGGGCAATTTCATGCCCGGCTTGCGGTAGCCGGCCGGCACCCGGTCACGGGTTTCCGCCACCACCGCGCGCTGCCCGCTGTCCCGGTACAGGTTGTGGTGGCGCTGGTACGGCTGCGCGCCGTG
>Ga0180436_10001693_pt1 | contig 21349 bp, 19 predicted proteins | sample SS_ome_2_FD_132434 | JGI IMG/M metagenome (GOLD analysis project Ga0180436, IMG submission 132434) | Hypersaline lake sediment archaeal communities from the Salton Sea, California, USA - SS_3_S_2 metaG | ecosystem: Environmental > Aquatic > Non-marine Saline and Alkaline > Hypersaline >... | reverse complement strand
TGGGAGACTCAGGGATGAGTTGGCTAAGCAGTATCACGGATGATTTCGTCGCGCAAAACAAGATTTCGCTGGACCTTACATACATAGTCAATCCGGTCGACGGAAGGACGTTCATCTCTCGCGATGATCTGGATGATTTCGCCCCGAAGGTTGTCGAGAAACATCAGATGCTAAATCGAGGTGAGGGGGATTGTCTCGACAAGGGCACACCCATGCTGGGATGGATGACGCTTCCTGACGACATCTCCTCCGCGCATCTCGACGAGATCGAATCGGCTGCACGGGAACTGTCCGACAAGATCGACGCTTTTGTCTCGCTCGGCATCGGCGGCTCCTATCTGGGTATCGAAGCCACCTTTCAGGCCCTGACCGACTGTTTCTTCAATCAACTAACACAAGACCGACGGGGCAACGCGCCCGAAATTTACTTCCTGGGTCAAAACCTCGATCCGGACATGTTCCGAGACACGTTGGGCCAGCTTGAAGGCAAACGGGTGGGTCTGAATGTCATCTCCAAGTCCGGCACCACCACCGAGACCGCCATCGCCTTTCGCATACTACGCGACCTCCTGGAGGCGGAGCACGGAGAGAAAGCCGCCGAGCTGATAGTCGCCACCACCGATGCCAACAAAGGGGCTCTTCGTACGCTCACCGAGAAGAAAGGCTACCGCTCGTTTGTGGTACCCGACAATGTGGGAGGTCGTTTCTCGGTACTTACCGATGTCGGCCTGGTGGGATTGGCTGTAGCGGGGATCGACATTCGCCAGTTTGTCGATGGCTTCCGCAACATGAAAGCTCGCACCGACACCGACGACTTTTGGTCCAACCCGGCCATGGTTCATGCCTCTGTTCGTCATCTGGCCTGGACCAAAGGGAAACGAGTCGAGGTGGTGGCCACCAACTCGGCCTCGATCTATCCTCTGGCCCGGTGGATGGAGCAACTCTTCCCGGAGAGTGAGGGGCACAACGGTTACGGTATGTGGGTGTCGCCGTCGATGTATTCGGAGAAGCTTCATGCCAACGGTCAAATGGTCCAGCAGGGGGAGCGCAACATCCTCGAGACCTTCCTCAAACTTGAAAACAACGACCATTCGGTGCCGATACCGACGGATGCGGAAAACCTCGACGGCCTCAACTATCTGCCGGAGTCCGGTCGCGATATGAGCTTCGTGAACGAACTGGTGATCGACGGTCCCGCCTATGCCCACTTCATGGGCGGAGTGCCGAATATGACGCTGGGCATCCCGCGAAGGAATGCGTTTAACCTGGGTCAGTTCTATTTCCTGATGGAGCGCTCGGTCGCTTTGAGCGGATACTTGGCCGGTCACAATCCGTTTGTCCAGCCGGGGGTAGAGGACTACAAACGGGCAATGTTTGCGTTGGCGGGCAAGCCGGGGTCGGAGGATGCCGGGCGCGAGATTCGCGCTGCCATTGCGAACATGGATCGTTTGATCGTGTAGCCTGCGTCGCATTCTCTGCGCTTTTCGCACTATTCCCTTGTCGAACATGGACTTCTGATTGACAAACGTCCTGGGGTGACTTATATATATGTATAAGTGCACAGGAGTGCCGCACACACTTCACCCGCCTCCACGTGCCACATCGCGTAAACGAATACTAAAGAGTGGCTCAAGGTCATTAATCTAAACCAAGGAGTAAACCATGAACCGCAGTCTTTTTGTATTGGCGTTAGCGCTGATACTTCTGACCGCCTTGGCCGGCGAGGCTATTGCCCGCACCACGCCGGTAGGCTTTAAAGATCCTGTCAAGGAAGACGGAGATGATCACACCTGGGGCGGCGAGAATAACGCCTCATCCGACAGCAGAGGCGGCGGCCTGAGTTCGAGTGGAGTCTTTGTCGCCGACATTCTCTTGCGAAACTTCAAGTTCCAGAAGGGCGGATTCGCCCACGACGGCTACTCGCTGGTCATTATTGGTATCTTTGAGATTCCCGTTCGGGATGCTAACCACGACAAGAGCAAGGTAGTTCACACAAACCGAGGTAACTAGTATGGCATTGGCAAAACAGGTTGGCTCTGAGTTCCGCCAGGCCATGCTGCACTATGTTGCCGCACTGGTCGAGAAGCGGGATTGGGCCGGAGTAGTCGCCTATTGCGAATCAAATCGCAAGGCTTTGGCGACTGCCACCGACACGACGACAGGAGAAATCCTGCATCACGTCGCCAACGCCTACGCCTCTCTTACCAACTACCCTGCCGCACTGAAATCCGCCCGGACAGCCCAGTCCCTCCTTGCTGCCGGCGGAGACTCCGTCCGATTGGCTGAGTTGTTCGTGACTCTCGGAAACATCCTGAGAGACGCGGGCGAGTTAAGAGAAGCGGAAAAGGCGTTTCGTGATGCCGAATCGATTTTCCGTCGCAACGACTGTCCCGAAGGTCAAAGCCGAGCATTGAACCTTCTGGCCGGTCTCTTTTACAGACAAAACGATTACAAGAATGCCCTAGCGGCATTGATGGATGCGCTTGAGATTGCCCGTCACCTTGACGATCCCAAGAAGCTGGCCTTCATGATGGGTAATATCGGTCGTATCTACACCTTCACCGGCGACTTTGGCGAAGCCAAGCGCCACCTTAAGATTAACATCGAAATGTCCGCCGAACTGGGCGATTCGATCGAGCGCGTTCGCGCTGAGATCGCTCTCGGGTATGTCCATCTTCAGGAAGGCGACTACAAGCAGGCTCTGGCGATACTGCAGCCGGCTTTGGAAACTGTCGAACGCCTGGAGTTGAAGCGCGATGCCATTATCTGTCGCACTTACCTGGGTGAACTTCACTATCGCACCGGTCAACTGGACGAATCGCGTTCAATCCTCGAGAAGACCCTCGCTCAGGCGACTAAGGTTGCCGGCGCCGACGGATCTCTCACCGGACGAGTGCGTCGCCATTTGGCCGAGCTGTTCGTTCGACTCAAGAAGAACCGCCTGGCCCAACAGCATGCGTCGCGAGCGATGTCGACTATGGATAAGTCCGGCGACCGTGTCGAGTATGGCGCCTTGTTGAAGATCAAAGCGATCCTGGCCGACATGGCCGGCAAGAAGACCGAAGGCCGCGATTTAATGGCCAAGGCGATCGACACGCTCCACGAGACCGGAGTCCGTTTCGAAATCGCGGAGGCGCGTATGGCCTCCGGCAAGTCGACGCTCTACAAACGGCGTTATCGTCTGACACATTTGTTCCATGCCGAAGAGTTCTATGCTCACTACGGCATGCAGTTCAAGCTGCTGGAAGTGCAAAAGGCGATCGCTGAGATAGATCTTAGCGAGCCGGCCCCGGCCGACAACCGACGCAAACCGATCGATGTCGCCAAGAAGAAGGATTACCTCACAGCCAATGTCCTGATCAAGCAGATCAAGAAGCAGTTGGCCATGATTGGCAAGTCCGATCTTCCAGTGCTCTTGACCGGCGAAACCGGCGTAGGCAAGGATCACATGGCGAGGTACTTCCGCTCGGTCGTGCGTCCCGATGGCCCGTATGTCGCGATCAACTGCGCATCCATTCCCAAGGATCTTCTTGAGTCGGAACTATTCGGTTACAAGAAGGGTGCTTTTACGGGAGCCGATGGGCACAAGCGCGGCTTATTTGTCGAGGCCAACGGAGGTGTCTTGCTGCTCGACGAAATTGGCGACATGCCGCTCGAGCTGCAAACTAAACTCCTCGGCGTACTGGAAAGCCGCGAGGTTACCCCTCTGGGAACAACGCGCAAGGTCAAGCTGGACATTCGCGTGGTAGCGGCCACTAATCAGGATCTCGAGGCGATGGTCGAAGCTGGGCAGTTCCGCCGCGATCTCTATTATCGTCTGAGTGGGATCTGTTTCGATTTGCCGCCGCTTCGCGAGCGCAAGGAAGACATACCGCTGTTGCTGCAGCACTTCCTTCGCAAGCGTGGACTGTTGGGCGACAAAGAGAAGGTCTCGCGTGAGTTGCTGTATCAGTTCGTGCAGCACGATTGGCCGGGTAACATTCGTGAACTCGACAATCAAGTCCGGCGTCTGGAAGTGATGGCTTCAATGGTTGCCGATGGCGATCTTGCAGAGCTGTCACGCTCGATCTTCAATGCCGACCAGCCGCGCGCGGCCGCATCGTTGTACGATCGGGTCGAGCAACTCGAACGGCAGTTGTTGGTCGAGGCGCTGGTGTCCGCTCGGGGCAATAAGTCCGAGGCGGCTCGTATGTTGGGTATTCACGAGGCAACCGTGCGCACGAAACTGCGGCGGTATGCGATTTCGGTTGAAGGAGGCACGGTAGCGGACGCATAGTGTCTCGGCGGGAGCATTCTCCCGTCCCGAGTCCGCCCGCATTGTAATCACATTCTGTGTGAAGGCGTGTTTCGCCGGCAATGCGTGACATTTTTCGTAGACTGTTACGATATTCGCTTTTACTCCTTGGTAGCGGTAACCGTCTGTCTCTCAGGCGGTTGCCGCGTTTTTTGTGCCCATGCCCTCGTACAATCATACGAGCCTCGCATTTGGCACACTCGCCCAACTATCAAATCGATACACCTATCTGTCGGTGTTGCAACGCCTTACTGATATGAATATAGAGGCGTCCATGACGCCGGCATAGACGTTGCTTTACTTATGATTGTCATTTTTGCTCTCTGAGCGCTGTTGCTTGTGCTTGGTTTGTTCTTTTCTCTTTGGTCGAGCCCTCCGCACTCGAGGGGGAGTGCGGAAGGCAGGTCCTTACACGGACAGTGTTCCTTCCTGGCTCTCAGGAACACTGTCCGCTTCCATTTCAGGGAGCCAACCGACGTGATAATATCAATTTACAATCCTGACCGCATCCGCTATAATTCTCTACTATGTCCCGATACGCACTAGGCCTTATTGAAACCAGTGGACTGGTGGGCGCGATTGAAGCCACCGATGCTGCCTCCAAAGCAGCGGCCGTGGTAGTGTCTTCGGCCGAGTTGACTCCCGGGACTTTAATGACGGTCAAGATCGAGGGAGAACTGGGTGCCGTGCAGGCCGCAGTCGAGTCTGCCGCAGAGGCAGCCGACCGGGTGGGTCACCTGGTGGCAGCCCACGTGATCCCGAACCCGGACGATGGTCTGGATCCCATGCTCCCCGGAAGGCGCTACGTGTCCAAGTATCATCCCGATGACGACCGGCCACGTCTGACTCCGGCGGGCGACGCTGCTCCTGCTGCTCCCGCGAAGCCGAAGAAGAAAGTCGGGGATCCGCCCGAGACAACCGAGTCAGGCACCTATGCGATCAAGGATCTCGAGAAAATGACCGTGGCGGAACTTCGGAAGATCGCCCGGTCGTTGACGCGCATCCCGCTCAAAGGACGCGAGATCTCAAAAGCGAACAAGACCGAACTGCTGGGCGCGATTCGCAGCGTCCTGGATATGGATTAAGATATGTTTATCGGAAGAGTGGTCGGCTCGTTGTGGTCGACGCAAAAGACGGCCAACACGGAAGGTCTCAAATTCCTCATCGTCCAGCCGTACAATCTTAACAAAGAGCCCAACACCGACACCGTGGTGGTGGCCGATATTCTCGGCGCCGGTGAGGGTGAGATTGTCATGGTCGCCTATGGCAAGGCGGCCCGCCTGGCGGTCAACAACGACGATTGTTCGATCGAGGCGGCGGTCGTGGGTATAATCGATGAGTACGATGTCAAGGCGGAGTATTATCTCGGCGACCTTGACCCCGACAAGGCCCATTTCAAGAAGCCTTAGACAGCGTTTGAGGTGAATCAGAATGAACGGTTTGAAGCTAAAACATTTTGGCGTCATTGCCCTGGCGCTGGCGGCGATCGTGGCGGTGGTCTATGTGGTGCTGCGTTCCGAGTGGGTTCTGGAACGCCTCAACTCCCGCGACGCCTTCGAAGAGATAGAGATTTAGTAGGTCGGGTTCCGACGCTTGCGATAGCAAGGGAAGAGACTCGAAGATTGCATCGCAACACGGAAGTACAATGCATCCTCTGGTTGAAAAGATAAAAGAGGCGGGTGTGATCGGGGCCGGTGGCGCCGGATTTCCCGCCCACGTCAAATACAACACCCAGGCCGAGTTCCTCCTGGCCAACGGCGCCGAATGCGAACCGCTCCTCTATAAGGACAAGGAGCTGATGCGTGTCTTCCCGGATGAAGTCAAGAAGGGCATGGAACTGGCCGCCGAAGCGATCGGCGCCTCGCGCTCGATCATGGGAATTAAAGCCAAGGCCAAGGATGCCATCGGCCGACTCAGACGCTCTTTTGGTGGCACCAATATCGAAATCCTCGAGATGGGAGACTATTACCCAGCCGGCGACGAGTATGTGCTGGTCTACGAGGCGACGGGGCGATTGATCCCTTACGGTGGTTACCCGGTCAATATCGGGTGTGTCGTCTCCAATGTCGAAACGCTGCTCAACGTGGCGCTGGCATCACTGGGAGTGCCGGTGACCGAGACTTTCACGACGGTCGCGGGAGCTGTGAAGAATCCGATCACTTTCAAGATCCCGATTGGAACGACCATTCGGGAGCAGATCGAACTGGCCGGTGGCACAACCGTTGACGGCGAAATAGCGGTGCTTGAGGGTGGCGCCATGATGGGCTCACTCGTGACCGACCTCGATCTGCCGGCGACCAAGACTACCGGCGGGTATATCGTCCTGCCGATGGATCACTACCTGGTCCGTCGCCGCAACCAGACGATTCCGGAGATTAAGCTGATCGGCCAGTCCGCCTGCGACCAGTGTACCTATTGCACCGAGTTTTGTCCTCGCTACTTGCTCGGCTACGAAATCGAACCACACAAGGTGATGCGCACGCTCGGGTTTGCCGGGGAGAAGGAAGACTACTGGTCGAAGTTCGCGGTCAACTGCTGTGAGTGCAATCTTTGCTCGCTGTTCGCTTGCCCCGAGGATCTCGATCCCAAACAGGCCTGTGTGCGGTCGAAGACCAATATCAAGCTCAAGAACCTGGAATACACGCCGCCCGATCGACCTCTGAAGGCGCATCCGGTTCAGGCCCACCGCAAGATTTCGATTCAGCGACTCGTGCGAAAACTGGGGTTGATGCCTTACGATGTCAAAGCCGACTGGGTCGATATCGACTACAAGCCGTCGCGAGTGGTTCTCCCGTTGAAGCAGCACTTCGGCGCACCGTGTCAACCGATCGTCGCGGTCGGCGACATGGTCACACTGGGACAGAAGATCGGAACGATCACGGAAGGCCTGGGCGCGGAGTTGCACGCCTCCATCGGCGGCAAGGTCGTTGAAGTAAACTCGAACATTGTCATTGAAGCGGAATAGACGGATGGAATACAACGCCATAGGATTGATTGAATACAGCTCGATCGCCAAGGGGATCGGCTCGGCCGATGCCATGGTCAAAGCGGCCGCGGTCGAACTGGTGATCAGCCGGACGATTTGCTCCGGCAAGTACATGAACCTGGTGGCCGGCGATGTTCAGGCGGTCGAAGCCTCAATAGCCGATGGTGAGATCTTCGCCCAGGAGGCAGTGATCGATACGTTCGTGATTCCCAACGTCCATCCCGATGTCTTCCCGGCCATGTCCGGCTCGACCGGCGTGGAATCGCTTGACGCTCTGGGTATTGTCGAGTCGTTCTCGGTTGCCTCTTTGATAGAGGGTGCCGATGCTGCCGCCAAAGCGGCCGAAGTCCGCCTGATCGAAATCCGTCTGGCCATGGCGCTGGGTGGCAAGGCGTTCTTCACTATGACCGGTCCGGTAGGGGCTGTGCGCTCCGCCGCAGATGCCGCCGAGGATATCATCTCGCGCGCCGGTATGCTGGTCAACACGGTTGTTATTCCCTCGCCACGCCCCGAACTTCTTCGGGATATCCTCTGATGATTCCCAACGAAGACAATCTGAAACGCCCGCGCTTCCTCGAAGGGAAGAAAGTGTTCCTGACGCCTATGTTTATGGAAGACGTGGACAGGTTCTATCTGTGGCAGAACGACCGAGAACTGTTGTTTGTCGGCGGGCCGAGCGTCCGTCCCATGACCATGGAGCAGACCAAAGAGAGGCTCAAGAAAAGCCTGTCGGAGAAGGATAACCAGCATCATGCCATAATCGATTGTAAGTCGGGAGAGTTTGTCGGTTTTGCGGTGATCTTCTCGATCGACGAATCCAGTCGTGTGTGTGAATGGGGGCTGCTGCTGGATTCATCTGTCCATCGCCAGGGAATCGCGACCGAAGTTGGCGAGATGGTTCTGCGCTACATCTTCGTGGATATGGGCATGCAGAAAGTCAAGTCGTCGACCCATTCGGGAAACGAGGGTTCGATTCGGCTTCAAGAGAAACTCGGAATGGTCCATGAAGGAAACGGTCGTCGCGAACTGTACATCCGATCGGAGTACTACGACGATGTCCGCTATGGCATGCTCCGCGAGGAGTTTTTCGACAAGTACGGAGAGGGCAACTAAGCCTCTCTTTGATATATCACGCATTTGGAGGAGGAAAGATGAGAGGCACAGGGGAGATTCTGTCGCTGGTGCTCGCGGCATTCCTGGTAGTGGCTGTATCGCCGGCATATGCTCAGGATTTCGGAGAGATAAACGAAACGGAACGACTGGCCGGTCCGCCCGATGCGATGCCCGAGGCGGATGCGGTTATTCTGTTCGATCACGGACTTGCTACCACCGAACTCAGGGGGCTTGAGTTCAAGCGCCACGTTCGCGCCAAGATTTTCCAGCCATCGGGAGCCGAGAAACTGGGAGAGGTGGCGATCAAGCGTCTCTGGTATGACAAGCTCATGAAAGTCGAGGCAGTCGTGCACAAGTCCTCCGGTGAGACGCAGGAACTCGATCGCAAGCTGTTCGAGGAAGTCAAACAGGGAATCGACTGCATCACCTACATCCGCTTCAACGACCTCTCACCCGGGGACATCATCGAATACCGCTACGTGATCGAGTACTATGGGGGGAAGGACCTTCTCGGCCCGGAGAAGTACTTTCTCTTCAGTCAGCAGGTGCATTACAGCTGGTACAAGAGCCGGATGAAACGATCCTCCGATATCGACCAGGACCTCTATCAGCATGTTACCAATCTGCCCAGTTGGTATTTCGATTCACCCGTATTCACACTCGAATCGAAGTTGGTCTGTAAACTGGGCTCGGATCTCGACTACTCTTACACGACTGTCAATCTTGAAGCCGAAGAAGCCGTTCCGGAGTATCATCGCGGCCAGGGCTTTGTCCAGCGAGTATACAAGTTCTACACCTGGCAATTGAAGAACATCCCGCCGTTTGATCCGGAGGATACGGCAACCTACCACGACAGATATCGCAAAGCGGTTCATTTTCAGCTGTTCTCCACCGTGGGCGCCAATCGCATGGTCGGGGCCAACTACGGCGGGGGGACCTTCCGCAGTATCGGCAAGAGTTTTCAAGGGTATCTCCAGGACTACTTCAAGTCTTCGCGCCGAATTGAGGACCAGATCAAGTCCTTGACGGAAGATGCTTCAACCACGCGCGACAGCATTCAAAAGGTCTGTGATTGGATACGACTCGAGCTGGACACCGACAGCAGTTCGGGCTACAAGCTCAGGCCGATGACGAAGTCGTTGAAAGAGCTGTTCAAGAAGAAACAGGGGATGCCGTTCGAGGCCAACCTGGCGCTGGTGTATGCTCTCCAACTGCTGGATATGGATGCCTACCCCTTGCTGATTTCGACCCTGGAGTCGATCGACTTTCGCAAGACGGCTCGGTTTGACCATCTTCTGGCGATGGTTTCCACCGACGAAGGTCTCTTGTACATTGACGTGGCTTCAGAGGAATGCCAGCTGGGTACGCTCGAAGATCAGTTTATTGTCGATGAGGGCGTGATAGTTAACTTCAACCAATCGGGCGTAATCGGAATCGAACCGGAACCGTGCCGTCCGGTCGAGGATGCCAGCTGACCAAGAGCTTGCTCATCCTCCGCGAATGTGGTTACTTACGGTTCTAGAATGCGACAAGACAAGCCTGCGGGCAGGACCTTCTGAGAAGGAAGACAGATGGGACTTTCGGAATTTGAGATTGGCAAAATCGCCGAGATAGTGGCCGGGCGGACCGGCTCATCGTTGGATGCAAAATCGCTCAGGCAGGTGATCGACAAGGTGGTCGATGCCATGAAAGCGGGCAACCCGGAAATCACCGGCGCCACCTGCGAGACTCCGTCTTCTCTTAGTAGGTCGGGTTCCGAGCGAAGCGAGAAACCCGACATCCCCCCAAGGGTACTTCCTCCCGACCAGGCCTTGGTCGCCGACAAGGGCGGGCTCTACGAGCAGATCGAGAAGACCGATGGCAACCGGATTATCGTCGCAGCGTTTGGTAAGGACCGTCCAGGCATCGCAGCGGCGCTGACCGCGGTGCTTGCCGAGAACTCATGCAGTGTTGAGGACATTTCGCAGACATTGATGCAGGACTTCTTCTCGATGATCATGATTGCCAATATCGCCGGGTGTCCGGTGGATTTCTCGGCTCTTCGTGACAAGGTTGTCGCCACTGAGGCGCAGTTCGGCATGAAGGTCTACGTCATGCACGAGGACATCTTTAGATATATGCATAGGATCTAGCCATGCCGTACGATCCGAATGAAATAATCGAAACTATACACATGACCGAGGTCGAGCACCTCGATATCCGCACCGTCACCCTCGGCGTCTCCCTGCGCGACTGTTCCCATCCCGAACCCAACCAACTCTGCGCCAATATCCGCGAACGCCTCCTGAGTGTAGCGGCCAATCATGTGCCGACCGTCGAGAAGGTCTCGTCCGAGTTTGGAATTCCGATCGCCAACAAACGTATCGCCGTGACGCCGATTTCGATTGTCGCCGACGGCCACGATATCGGAACCTTCGTTCAGGTCTGTGAAACCCTCGACGCCTGCGCCGGTGAACTGGGTATCGACTACCTGGCCGGCTACTCGGCCCTGGTACAGAAGGGTATGACGGTTGGTGATCGCAACCTCATCGAATCTATACCCGAAGCCCTGGCCATGACCAAGCGAGTCTGTTCTTCGATCAACGTCGCCTCGACCAAGGCAGGGATCAATATAGATGCTATTGCGCGGATGGCCCATATCATAAAAGCGCTCGCCGAAAACACCGAGGAGGCGATCGGTTGCTGCAAGCTGGTCGTGTTTGCCAATGCGGTCGAGGACAACCCGTTTATCGCGGGCGCCTTCCACGGCGTGTCCGAGCCGCAGACGGTGATCAACGTCGGTATCTCCGGTCCGGGCGTCGTGCTTCAGGCGATCAAGAAGGCCGGACAATGCGATCTCGGTGCTCTTGCCGAAGTGATCAAACGGACCTCTTTCAAAGTCACGCGCATGGGGGAGATGGTCGGGCGTAAAGTATCCGAACGTCTCGGAGTTGAGTTCGGCATTATAGATTTATCGCTAGCTCCCACTCCTGCCGAGGGAGATTCAGTAGCCGACATTCTCGAAGCAATCGGTGTCGAGCGGTGTGGTTGTCACGGCACAACCGCCGCGCTCATGATGCTCAACGATGCCGTCAAAAAGGGCGGCCTGATGGCCTCATCCTATGTTGGTGGGCTGTCCGGTGCCTTCATTCCAGTGTCCGAAGACCAGGGTATGATTCGGGCGGTCGAGGCGGGCGCGCTTTCGCTCGACAAGCTCGAAGCCATGACGGCGGTCTGTTCGGTTGGTCTCGACATGGTGGCGGTCCCGGGGGATACTCCGGCCGAGACGATCGCGGGTATCATCGCCGATGAGGCTGCGATCGGGGTGGTGAACAACAAGACTACGGCGGTGCGGATTATTCCGGTACCGGGCAAGATGGTCGGGCAGTCGGCCGAGTATGGTGGCTTATTGGGCACGGCGCCAATACAACCAGTCTCGAAGTTTTCCTCGCGCAATTTCATTCTTCGCGGCGGCCGCATCCCCGCCCCGAGCACTGGGATCAATAACTAGGGCAAGTACAGGTATAGTTTCGGTGGGAATAATCTTGTCCTACCACGATACTGACTTACACCTGGTCTCCCCGGTATCACATTTCATTAGCCTCTTGTTGACAAAGAGCCGACGCCCCGCGATCATAGATAGGCGGGTTGCACCTAATCGAAAATCACTAGTGTGCTCAACATAAGATTGGGAGGTCTTATCGCATGGATACACCAAATCAACCAGATCCCAAGCCGGAAGGCGAACAGGCCGAAACTGTTGACGACGAGTTATCCGACGCCGAGCAGCAGGAACCGCAAATCGAGATCGATCCCCACCGGCTACAGATGCTGATGCAGAGTTTCCGCGAACAGCAGAATCTGCCGATGGGAGCCGCTGCCGGTGCCGTTGCAGCTACGATTGGCGCTGTTCTGTGGGCGGTCATTACCGTGGCCACCGAATGGCAAATCGGCTGGATGGCGGTCGGAGTGGCGTTCCTGGTCGGCATAGCCATCCGGAGCTTCGGAAAGGGTGTCGACATGCCGTTCCAAATCCTGGGGGCGGTCCTGGCACTGGGCGGATCACTTGTCGGAAACTACCTGTCGGTGTGTGCTTTCGCCGCAGACTACATGGGCATGGACTACATGACCGTGATCATGGAAACTCCTCCCGGCGATGTGGTCGAGCTGATGGTCGAAAACTTCCATCCGATGGATCTGCTGTTCTATGGACTGGCCGTGTACTACGGCTACAAGTACTCTGTCCGAAGGCTGACCGAGGAAGATATCGAGACGGTGAAGGTTGGTTCGACCAGGCCGATGCCTAGTTCCGGCCCTCCAAATCCGATGATCTCTTAGGATTGGAGTCTGCCGGGAGGGTCGGATAAGACTATTATGTAGGTCAGGTCTCTGCACGACCTGACCTGTTTTTTTGTGCCGTGAAGGTGTGGGTAAACTACCAAACCCAGGCTTCATCGCAGCAAGAATCATAACCGACCGCACAAGCTCGGACACGATCAGGGAGGAATGATCCCGGATCCAGATCAATGATTCCCCAATTGCCGAAAAAAATCCCCAAGTTCCCCCAAACTCCCTCACCATAGCGAAACTCAATCTCCACTTGGTTGATATGCGGAGCTGCTCGCCAAACGACCGAACTGGCCGGGCTTCCGAAAACGGGCTCAAACCAGATATCTACCCAACACGAGTCGCAGTCGGCAGGTGAGGTCCCACTATGGAAAATGTAGTCGGCTAACATGACGATGTCCGAAATGTCACCTGGATAGCCGTCGAGATTGACATCCGCCTCATCGGCGCATTGGGGTACTTCTCCTCCTCCAAAGATGTAATCAGCCAGGTATACCACGTCCGCGAGATTCGGTGGCCCTCCGGAATGATCAGTGTCTCCGCGAACTTCGCAACACTGAGCTGAAGTATATGATGGAGCAAGACATATCATCACAGATACAATTGCCGTTAATGGCAACCACGAAAACGACAGTTTCATGGGTCCCTCCTTCACTCTTGATCACAACAATCTGGGAATCCGACGGCGCAAGCGCGATAGGTCTCGCCAATCATTGGCCAGCTGAGATGATAAGTCTCGGAACGCCCGATTGTGGCTACACTAATCCAACCTCCAAAGTCCGACCGATAGCTAATCTCCACATGGTCGACATTGGGGCTACCGTCCCAGCGTAGGAAGGCTCCACCCCATGTAGTGCCCCTGGTTATCTCGACCCAGCAGGAGTCACAGTCAGCCGGTGCAATCCCCCCTTGGAAGATGTAGTCGGCCAGCATAACTATGTCCGAAATGTCGCCGGGATAGCCATCGAAGTTGACATCGGCCTCATCGACGCACTGGGGAGCGGGACCCTGGTTGAAGATGTGTTCAGCAAGGTACATGACGTCCATGAGGTCCGGTATACTGTCGGAGTGATCGATATCACCGCGGATTTGACAGCATTGAGCATTGAGGGATGAGTGCGCGAAGCACAGTGCGATCATTGTGGTCGTCAATAGTGCCAGCCGCGAAACAGACAAACGCATAGAGTTCCTCCTCTACTCTCGAGCACATTGCGTTGTTTGATATTGGCGACAAACTAGGCGACAAATGAGGGAAAGTCAAGCGGGGCGCGGGATTGGAAGCTATAGATGAATGAGGCGGGACCGAATGTGATCCCGCCTACAAGCATCTATCGAATGAGTCATTGCGAGCGCAGCGAAGCAATCTATAGCGTCGACAAGTGAGATTGCCGCGGCCCTTCGGGCCTCGCAATGACTATAGGAGTTCATTTCCTCAGGTTGTAGAAGGCGTCCATGCCGGGATAGATGGCATTGCCGCCGATTGTCTCCTCGATACGAATCAGTTGGTTGTACTTCGCCAGGCGATCGGAACGACTCATCGATCCGGTCTTGATTTGGCCGGCCGAGGTAGCCACGACGACATCGCCGATCGTGGCATCTTCGGTCTCGCCCGAGCGATGCGAGACGACAGCCGTGAAACCGGCCTTCTGAGCCATCTCGATAGCGTCGAGGGTCTCGGTCAAGGTGCCGATCTGGTTGAGCTTGATCAGAATCGAGTTGGCCGCTTTCTCGTCGATACCCCGTTTGAGCCGCTTGGGATTGGTGACAAAAAGGTCGTCGCCGACGATCTGGATCAAACCACCCAACCGCTTGACCATCTCCTGCCAGCCTTCCCAATCATCCTCAGCCAGGCCGTCTTCAATTGAAATGATCGGGTACTTCTTGATTAGGTTCTCGTAGAAGTCGATCATCTTGTCGGCCGACAACTTCTTGCCCTCGGCATCAAGATTGTAGGTCTTCTTCTTGGCATCGTAGAACTCGGTCGAGGCCGGATCGAGGGCCAGCATTACATCCTTACCCGCCTTGTACCCCGACTTGTCGATAGCTTCCATGATGACTTCAAGGGCTTCCTCGTTCGATTTGAGGTCGGGAGCGAAGCCACCCTCGTCTCCGACGGCCGTATTGTACCCTTTAGCCGCCAGAACCTTCTTGAGGTGACCGAAAATCTCGGCGCCCATCTGAAGGGCGTGACGGATGTTCTGGGCACCCACCGGCATGACCATGAACTCCTGGAGATCGACGTTGTTGTCGGCATGCTTGCCGCCGTTGATGATGTTCATCATCGGCACCGGAAGCATCTTGCAATTGCAGCCGCCGATGTATTCGTACAGGAACCGTCCGCGCGACTCCGAGGCCGCTTTGGCCGTGGCCAGGGAGACACCTAACATGGCATTGGCGCCCATTTTGCCTTTGTTCTCGGTGCCATCGAGGGAAATCAGGAAGTTGTCGAGAGTGACTTGATCGAACGGATCGACATCGTTGTTGATCAGCGCCGGGCCGATCTTCTCGTTGACGTTGGCGACTGCCTTGGTCACTCCTTTGCCAAAGAAGTTCTTCTTAACGCCGTCGCGTAACTCGACCGCCTCGTGAGCACCGGTGGAGGCACCCGAGGGTACGGCTGCCCGTCCCAGGCTGCCATCGGTGAGACATACATCAACCTCGACAGTCGGCGTGCCCCGGCTGTCGAAAATCTGCCGTGCATGGATAAAGTCAAAGTCTGACATACTGACCCCTTTCACAGTTCTTGATCTTTTCGTCCGGCAACTTAGGCGCGGTGATTTTACTTAGCAACAAACATTTGGAAACAGGGGAGAGTTCACTATTAGGTGTAGGAATCGACCCATAAATTCGAGTTAGCGCGTTTGCGTAAGTTGTTGATTGGTAACGAATCAAGTGTTGGCATCTGGTTTGCATATGAAAAGATTACCTGTTAGAACTTCAACTGTCAGTTCTTGGTCAGTGGATTCAAAAATACCTGACCGCGGGGCCGGCTCCGACCGGCCCCTTCGTATGTCCGGCAGTCTGGCCACGTCGTTGGGGATTGCATCGTTTTGCTCGCAATGACCAGGCAACTCGGGATCAACTCACCGGATCTCAGCGCGAGATTTCCGTTGCCTTTTGTCCAACCAACGACTTTTATAGCCCCATGGCCACGCAACCACTTAAGCTCCCGAGTCTCAAAGGGAAGGTAATCGCCATCGATGGTCCCGCCGGTGCCGGCAAATCGACCACCGCCAGACTTCTGGCCGAGAGGTTGGGGTACACCTACCTGGATACTGGTGCCATGTATCGCGCCATCACCTGGCTGGCTCTTCAAGGCGATATCGATCTGGCTGACGAGGACAAGTTGGGCCGGCTGGCTCGCGGAGTACCGATCGAGTTCAAGCGCGAGGATGATCAGGACAAGATCTACGCCAACGGCGAGGATGTCACTACGGTGATCCGAACGCCGGAAGTAACCCGCAATGTCTCGCAAGTTGCGGCTCATAAGAAAGTGCGTGAGGCAATGGTCGTCCGCCAGCAGGAGATTGCCGCAGTCGGTTCGGTTGTAGCCGAAGGTCGAGACACCACGACAGTCGTATTTCCCCAGGCGGATCTGAAGATCTATCTCGATGCCACCGTCGAGGAACGGGCCTCCCGCCGTCTGGTCGACATGGTCAAGATGGGGGTCACGACATCGCTTACGGAGCAAGAGGCGGACATCCGTCGGCGCGACGAGTTGGACTCGCAACGTAAGCATTCACCCCTGAAGAAGGCCGGCGACGCCCACCTCGTAGACACGACCAATATGACGATAGAAGAGCAGGTCGAGAATATAATCGCATTGGTTCGTTCCCTCTTCAAAGCATGAAGATCCTTTATCACACCGGTCGCCAGTTGACCCGGTTGATATCCCGTTTCGTTTTCAGGATCAAAATCACCGGGGCTGACAATGTCCCCAGTTCGGGACCGTTTATACTGGCCACCAATCACATCTCCTATTATGACCCACCGCTGGTGGGATCATGGATCAGGCGTGAGGTCTATTTTATGGCCAAGCAAGAGCTGTTTCGTAACCGCTTGTTCGGCTGGGCGATTTCTCGCACCAACGCTCTGCCGATGCGGAGGGGGACGATCGATCGGAAGGGGTTGGAACTCTGCCTTCGTGTTCTGGAGAACGGCGAGGCGCTGACGATTTTTCCGGAAGGCACGCGCTCACTCCGGGATGGCTTTCTCGATCCCAAACCCGGACTGGGTCTGGTGGCGCGAAAGGCGTTGTGTCCTATAGTCCCGGGTTACGTGCACGGGGCCAACAAGCCCGGCGATTGCTTCTGGGGCAGGGACCGAATGAGTATCAACTACGGTCCGCCGATTCAGCCCGAGGAATACGAGTCATTTCCGGCTGACAAGACCGGGTATCAAGCGATTGCCGAATTGGCCATGGATCGGATCGGCCAGCTCAAACAAGAGCGGCTGGATCTTAAGTTCTAGCCGATACTTACCGACTTGGTAACAGACACAAAAACTCAAAAAACCTCTTGGAATAATGAGATTTTGTGTTATTTATAGTCCGCGCTGCGGCGGAAAGGGCTGACAGCGCGACACCGGCGGTTTTCCCGATCGGGAAAAATCCAAAGCTGCCGGGACTTCAAGGAGGTTCTCAAACACAACATGGCGGAAGCCAACAAATCAACCAACTCACCTGCGAAGGTCTCAAAACGCAAGTCGCAGGCGGCACGCAAGACCAAAAAGACTAAGACTAAACTGGTCAAGTCGGATGAGGTCAAAACAACTGCGGTCGAAACTAAAGAGGCCGACGTAAAAGAGCGCGTTCTAACCGAACGCCACCGGCGCGTACAAGAAAAGGCGAAAGTCCGTTCTACTCTGCCGACTCAGGAAGTCGAAGAGGTCGCGGCGGTAAAGATCACCGACGTTTCCGGTGTGGTCTACGAGCTCGAAGAATGGAACTCGATGGTCGAGATGTATGACGCGACTATCAAGGACATCAAAGAGGGCGAAGTAGTCAACGGTACTGTCATGGGCGTAAGCCGTGACGATGTCATTGTCGACGTGGGATTCAAGTCCGAGGGTATTATCCCCATCAATGAGTTCCCGACGCCGCTGAACATCAAGGTCGGTGACACCCTGGAAGTCTTCCTGGAGGAGATCGAAGACTCAGCCGGACAGCTGATTCTCTCCAAACAGAAGGCCGACTTCATGCGGGTCTGGGACAAGATCCGCGAGGTTCACGATTCCGGTGAGCAGATCGAAGGTAAGGTCGTCCGGCGTATCAAGGGCGGTCTGGTGGTCGATGTCATGGGCGTCGATGCCTTCCTTCCCGGTTCCCAGGTGGCACTGCGCCAGGTCCCGGATTTCGATGCTCTGATCGGCGAAACTCTCAGCCTCAAGATCGTCAAGATCAACAAGACCCGCCGCAATATCGTGGTGTCTCGTCGTATTGTGCTCGAAGAAGAGCGCGAGACGATGCGGGCCTCGTTGCTTTCCGAGATCGGTGTCGGCCAGATCCGCCAGGGTGTGGTCAAGAATATCACCGACTTCGGTGTCTTCATCGATCTGGGTGGTGTCGACGGACTGCTGCATATCACCGATATGTCGTGGGGACGGATTCGTCATCCCTCCGAGCTGGTATCGCTGGGTGAAAAGATCGATGTCAAGATTCTTGACTTCGATGAGAAGACCTCGCGCATTTCGCTCGGCTTGAAGCAGATGACTCCCTATCCGTGGGAAAACATCGAACAGAAATACCCGCTTGGCAAGCAGGTCACCGGCCGCGTGGTTTCGATCACCGACTACGGTGCGTTTGTCGAGCTTGAGAAGGGTGTTGAGGGTCTCATTCACATCTCCGAGATGTCCTGGACCCAGCATATCAAGCATCCTTCGAAGATAATGAACGTCAATGACCAGGTGGAAGCGATCGTTCTGTCCGTGGACAAGGACAACGAGAAGATTTCCCTGGGCATTAAGCAGATGGAGCCCGATCCGTGGGCGACCATCGAAGAGAAATATCCTCCGGGCAAGGTTGTCGAGGGCAAGGTGCGTAACCTGACCGCCTTTGGTGCCTTTGTCGAGCTGGAGGAAGGTATCGACGGCCTGGTGCATATCTCCGATATGTCCTGGACCAAGCGTATTCAGCACCCGTCCGAAGTGATGAAGAAGGGCGACAAAGTCGAGATCAAGATCCTCAAGATCGATCACGAGAATCGTCGCATTTCTCTCGGCTTCAAGCAGCTTCAGGACGATCCGTGGCCGGAAATCGCAAAGAAGTACTCGGTTGGTTCCGACTGCCTGGGTACAATCGCGAAGGTACTGGATCGTGGCGTCGTAGTTTCTCTCGACGGCGACATCGAAGGTTTCGTGCCGATGGCCCAGGTGGCCAAGAAGCCGGAAGCCGGCGATGAAGGACCGCAAGAGAACGACTCCATCCCGTTGCAGGTGATCGAAGTCGACCGTGGTCAGCGCAAAATCGTGCTGTCCGAAGTTGCCTATTATCGCAAGCGTGAACGGGGTGATGCCGAGCCGCCGAAGCCTGCCGCTCCCAAGCCGCAGGCCGCTCCTCAGCCGAAGGCTGCCGCTCCCGAAGCCGCCGCTGATGAGGCGCCGGCCGCAGAGGCTGCTCCCGCACCCGAGCCGGTTGTGGAAGAGCGTCCCAAGGCCGAGCCGCCGAAGCCGCGTCTGCCTGAGCCGCCGAAGACTACGGCCATGGAAGATGCCATGCCGCCGGAACTTCGCGCTCTGGCCGCTGCCGCTCGTGGCGAGGAGACCAAAGAGGAAGAGTCCAAGGACGATTCCGAAGAGAAGAAGGAAGACTCCGAAGAGTAGTCTTTCGATTCTGATTACTACGCACATTCAGCCGGTGACCTTTCGAGGTCACCGGTTTTTTTGATATGAAGGATTCGAGACTTGGTTTGGTGAGGAAGTGTAGGGCGGCTCCGTCTTCGGTGCCGCCACCATCACTTTTTAATCATGGCGAGTTCGGCACTAGCGTCAACGTTGATTTCGCCGCTGCCTCGACTTTGGCTCTAGTTAACGGTACCGTCCAGGTCTCGCCTTCACGCCAGGTCTCGAAGAAATCAAAGAAGTGAGGGCTGATGGGATTGCCGGAGTTTCCGGCCGGCAGGACAAACGAAGCCCCGTCGACATCCGCGAAGTCTATCGTGAATCGCCAGCTAGGGCCGACCACGACGCGACGAGTACCGTCCTGATTGGGGAAAGTGAAGGCTGCGTTCAGCGTGTTGTTACTGCCGCCCCACGGCCATGGACCATGTTCGAGTTCGAGCAAGTCTGTCAGCAGGGGAATCATGGCCATCGGGTGACGCATGGTAAGACTCTGCACAGTGCCCATGGTTCGACCCGACACCTCGTCCACGGCCAATCCTGCCGCGCTGTCCAAGGTCTGACGCAGAAGTTGAGCGGTGAGGCTGTCCACCTGTCCCGTCTCGGCAGCCGATATGAGATTGTCCAGAGGCAGCGAAGAGAGCCCGTCGGTCAGCGCTCCTAGCTCGCCGCGATACCACAGATAGATCGCTTCGGTCTTGAACGCGCTTGCCAAATTGGGCGCCACCGATGCCGTGTCGGTCGACCCCCGCCATGCCATCAGCTCGGTCGCTTCCTTGGCCATGCCCCAACGTTCAAGCGACTGGGCCATCCACCTCGCCCAACGCAACATGTCGGTGTCGACCAGATCGGACTGCATGCGTCGCAGGTCGTCGACTAACATCGTTTCCGCGCTGTCGAGTAAGTGACTGATACGACCGATTCGAGCCCAAGAATACTTGCCCGGGATGTGCCTCCCGCGCGTCGACATATTGTTACAGCTGGCAAGCCAACCCTGTTCGGGGTTATGGGCGTGAGGATTTTGATTGCCGGGCAATCGCTCACGCAGCCAATCGTTTTCGACTGTCCAGTTTCGAAGCGGGACCTTACTCCGATGTCCCGGCTCCAGCGATAGGCGTGTACCGAGCTGGTAGCCGATGTCGCCAGAGGAGTCCGCATAGATCCAGGCGGCATCCAGGGATCCGAACTGGGTCACGATGTTTCGGAAATCCGCGAAGTTACTGACATCGTGAAGCCTGAAAGCAGCGTTGGCCGCGGTGCCCATGTCGTCCTCGTAGCCTTGCCAGAACAGGACGTAGAAGAGGCTGTCATCGATAGGATCGCCGACGATGAAGCCGTTGCGAGTATTGCGCACGGTGTCGATCACCGGATCGGCGCCGTTTACATAGAAGGTGTCGACGCGTTGGTCGATATCGAATCGTTTATCGAGGTAGCAATACTTGGTACTGTCGTTGGGATCAATCTTCTCCAGAGAATAGTCGAGTACATCGACGCCCCCAACGGTAAAGGCCCAGGCGGCCTGACCGTTGTGGCCCATTACGAAGAAAGGAAGACCGGGGACGCTGACACCAAGAACGTTGGTGCCTGATTCCTCAATATGCAGCCCGGCTCCATACCAGAACTGCGGCAGACGGCTGATCTCAAGATGCGGATCAGCGGCCAGCATCGCTTTGCCCGATTGGCTCTTTCCGGGACCGACTGCCCAGGCATTGGAACCGTTGCTCATGCTCCAGGGGACCGGATGCAATCCAAAACCGGACGGGCCGGGAGGATAACTGCCGTATTCGGGAGATCCC
>Ga0180436_10001692_pt1 | contig 21350 bp, 21 predicted proteins | sample SS_ome_2_FD_132434 | JGI IMG/M metagenome (GOLD analysis project Ga0180436, IMG submission 132434) | Hypersaline lake sediment archaeal communities from the Salton Sea, California, USA - SS_3_S_2 metaG | ecosystem: Environmental > Aquatic > Non-marine Saline and Alkaline > Hypersaline >... | reverse complement strand
TGACTGGCCGTGTCGGCCGTCGCGGATCGCGCCGATCCCTTAATCGGAGCCAAGCTACCATGGCCGCGCCTCCTGTAATCGCCCACCGCTCTCCCGCAGACGTCGTGTCTCCTCGAGGCGGAATTGATTGCGCATCAAGCGTGTCGGATCACCTTCGACCTGCTGCAGCCGCTGCTCCATCACGGCCATGCCAGGGCCGAGCGTGGCGGCACCATCGAGCGTGGGCTGATCGCTGATGCCCTGTTCTGGGTCTAAGGCCTGCCAGGGCAGGGCAGCCTGCTGATCAAAGCGCTCGACCGACTGTGCCGCCTGATCGGCGGCGCTAAGATCAGGCTCGTCGTCAGGCTCATGAACACTGGCGCGTTCATTATTGGCGTCCTCTTCACCGGGCTCGCGCCCGTCGCGTGCGGCCTGGCTCTCGCCGGCGCTGGGCTGTTCGCGATCCTGATCGGCTGATTCACCGGTATCCTGCTGATCCCCCTGCGACTCACCGCTGGCGCTGCGATCCTGGTCAGCGTCATCACCGCGCTCGCCGGTTTGATCTTCGCGCTGCTGTTCATTGCCGCTAGACGTCTCGGTTGTGTCTGAAGCGTCGCCGCCCTCCGCATCCTCGCGCGGCTCCTGTTGTTCAGCGCCGCCGTTATCGCGCTGTTGCTGGCCGTCGCTGTCGCCGCTTTGCTGATCATCGGCACCCTGCCCATCAGCTGTCCCATCAGAGGCTTGCTCCTCGGCATCCGCTTGCTGTTGGCTGCCGCCGGATTGCTGCCCTTGCTGCTCACCCTGATCTTGCTCGCCTTGCTGCTGCTCGCCTTGCTGCTGCTCGCCTTGCTGCTGCTCGCCCTCCTGTTGCTCGCCTTGCTGTTGCTCGCTTTGCTGCTGCTCGCCTTGCTCCTGCTCTCCCTCCTGTTGCTCACCCTTATCGTCGGACTCTCCTTGTTGCTGTTGCTCTCCATCCTGCCCTTCCTCTTGCTCACCCTCTTGCTCCCCTTCTTGCTCCCCTTCTTGCTCTCCTTCTTGCTCCTCCGACTGCTCTTGCTCGGATGCCTGCTGTTCGGATGCCTGCTGTTCGGACTCATCCGCCGACTGTTCCTGTTCGGCGCCATCATCACGCGCGTCTGAGGTCTCCTCGTCTGCTTCGGTCTGCTCTTTATCCTGGGCCTTCTCTCGCTGAGGCTCCTGCTCCTCGGCAAAGGCCTCTTGCTCGAAGCGCGCGAGGCGCGAGCGTGCCAGTGCTAGATTGTGGAGCGCATCGTCATGCCGCGGCTCGGCGCTCAATACCTTTTCATAGGCACTGATCGCGCCCGCATAGTTGCCTTGCGCAAAACGGGCGTTGCCTAGATTGTACTGGGCTTGGGTACGCACCGCCGCGCGCTGCGGCTCGGCAAAGGCCGCTTCGGCCTCGGCATAGCGTTCTGCGCGATAGAGTGCGACTCCGCGCCGGAATGGGTCGCTGAAGGTTGCGGCCGCCGCCGCGTAGGCGCCGCTTTCGTAGGCTGTAATCGCCGCTTGCTCGCTGTTTTGAAGCCAATCCGCTTGGGCTGGACCGGGAACCGTGATGGATGCAGTCACTAGGAGCAGCGGGAGCGCGCATAGGGTCTGCTCGAAACGGCCGTTGATCGACCTTGTGGAGTCGATCACTCCCCTCTTCAGCTGTCCGCGCCCAAGACTTGCGCGCCCTAGATGAGCCGGATAGGTCACGCCGACCTCCCGCCTGCTTGGCGATGCCTAGGACTCGTCTGGCTGGCTGCCTGCTTGGGCCTGGGACCGAGCCAATCCCGGAAACGCGCGAGTAGGAGCAGCAGCATCAGGATGACCGGGATGTAGAAGCGCTCATGCCAGACTCGGGTGCGATCATTGCTGATCTCGGCCGGAAGTCGACTCTGGGCGGCGACCTCGAGGATAGCGCGGGTATCGTCATCGCGATAATCGGCCAATTGGTAGAGGCCGCCACCAGCGTTAGCCAGCGCTTGCAACTGGTCTTGGTCGAGTCGGGTGCGCACCGGCTGGCCATTGGGGGCGAGCAGCGGACCGCGGTTGCCGGGCACATCGGCCCCTTCAGGGGTACCGACACCGAGCACATGCAGTGGCATCCCGCGCTCGGCCAGGCCGCGAAGGCGGTCTTCGAGTCCGGGTTCGTCGAAATCGCCGTCTGAGATGAGTAGCATCGCCTTGGCGCTGTCCTCGGGCAATGCGCTCAGGAGTTGCTCGGCGCGGTCGAGCGCGCCCTGCAGTCGACTACCCGGTAGCTGCGTCAGCCCAGTCGATAAGGCTGGCAGCGCCAGCAGCAGGGCGCGACTGTCTTCGGTCACCGGTGAGATCACATGCGGCACCGAGGCGAAGGCAATCAGGCCGAGGCGCAGCTCGCGGTTTTGCAGGATCAGATCCTGGACCTCTTGGCGCGCCCGGCCGAGCCGGCTCGGGGCTGTGTCGGTGGCCTCCATCGAGCCTGAGATATCGAACAGGATCAACAGATTGTCGCCGGGATGAAAGAGCCGAACCGAGCTGTAATCCCAACGTGGGCCGGCCATCGCGGTGAGCAGCAACAGCCACAGCAGCGACCAGCTGAGGAATTGGCCCCAGCGTTCACTGCGCTTCAGCTCGCGGATACCAGAAAGATGCGGCAACAGATGCGCGTCGGCATAGCGATAGATTGGGCTACGTGCGGCCTTGGCGGCACTGCGCCAAAGCCAGAGCGCGACCAAGGGCAGCGCGAGCAGGCCCAGAAGCCAGGCGGGTTGGCTGAAGTGGAAACCGATCTCAGGCATTGCTCGCCCTCCGGATGGCGCGACCGCGGCCCTCGGGGAACAGACCAAGCAGGAGCAGTGCGAGCAGCGCGACCGCGAGCGGCCAGCGATAGAGCGGCTCGGGCAGGAACACCGTGCGGGTCTCGGATTCGGTCTTCTCGAGTTCGCCGACGCGCTCGGAGATCTCCTGCAGTGCTCGCGTGTTGGTGGCGCGGAAATAGGCGCCGCCGGTGATCTCGGCGATCTGCTGCAGGGTCTCCTCGTCCATGGTCAGGTCATCCCAGTATTCGATCTTGCCCTGGTGCAGGATCGGGATGCGCGCCTGCTTGCTGCCGACCCCGATGACGTAGATGCGAATCCCGGCGAGGCGGGCGAGGCCGGCCGCCTCCAGCGGCTGGAAACTGCCAGCGGTGTTGTCGCCGTCGGCGATCAGGATCATCACGCGGGAGCCTTCCGGGCGCTGACGCAGCTTCTTGACGCCGAGGGCGATGGCATCGCCGAGCGCGGTGCTGCCACCGGCAATGCTTGGAACAACACCGTCTAGCAACTGGCGCACGGCGTAGCGATCGATGGTCAGCGGCGAAAGGATAAAGGCCTCGCTGCCAAAGATGATCAGGCCGATGCGGTCACCGGCGCGCTCGTCGATGAAACGCCCCATCACCCCCTTGACCACCTGCATCCGGTTCACCTGCTGACCGCGGTCGCTGAAGTCGAGCGCATCCATCGAGTGCGAGGCGTCGACTGCCAGCATCAGGTCATAACCGGGGGTGCTGACCTCGGTGTGCGGCACTAGCCATTGCGGGCGCATCAAGGCCAGCACCAAGGCGGCCCAGAGCAGGTAGAGCAATAGACGGTTGAGGCCGCTGGCAAGGTCAGGGCTAGGGCGGCCTGTCTGATAAGCGTTCTCGAGTGCCTCAAGCTGTGGATGCAGTAAGGTGATGCGCTGGCCCGCGGCTTGCGGCTGAGCCGCTGCATCGCTGTCCCTGTTGCGCGGCCAGAGCCTTGCGAACAGCCAAGGCAGCAGGAAGGGGAGCGGCAGCAGTAGGCCAAACCAGGGCCAGGCGAATTCGAAGGCGTTCATCTGGCGTTTAACGCGGGGTCTCTGCGGGTGGTTTGCGCGGTCGAAAGCTCGTCGCGGCAAACTTGTGATAAGCCTTGGTGAGCTTGACAAGCCTGTCCTTGGGGCGGCTTCCCGCAGGCTCGACGGTCTGCCCTTGAGCGCTTTCGGGTGGGCGTTTGGGCAACTTGCGTGGAGCGGTGATCCAGCGCTCGGTGGCCACTATGAGTGGTTCTAATTGTTGCTCTAGTTGTTGCTCAAGCCCCTGCCCAATGCTGGCGTTTTGGCCCTGATCTGGGCGAGATGATGAGCGGTGCTGGGCGCGGGGGGGATCACTGGGCGAAACTGATCCCAGAGAAATGGCTGGTGCATAGGGTGCGCGGATCAGCAGTTGGCCATGGCTGCGCCAGTCGAAGCCAGCGGGGTCTTGCTGGCTCAGCCAGTCGAGCCAGGCTTGGCCATGCAGGCCAGCACAGGTGCGGCGTCCGTGGCGTGCCATGGCGATGCGCTTGAGCAGCTCAGACAGTTCGGCGAGGCGCGCCTTTAAGGATTCATCTTGCCTGGCGTGGCGTAGGCGTTGCAGCTCGCGACGGGCATCCCAGCGCCAATCGCCGATAGGCAATAGCGGGATCGCGGGCAGCACCAGCCGGCGCCCACCGCGGTAGCTCCAGACCAGAGCCATGAGGCCGATGACTAGGGCTAGTATCAGCCACCACCCCGGCGCCAGCGGCCACCAGGGGTTGCCGAGGCTGTCATGGATGTCGCGCAGTGGTCGCAGATCCAGTGGTTGCAGGTCAGGATTCAATCGTCGTGCTCGTGTTCGATGCTGTCAGTATCTTAGACCGCGCGCGAGCGTGCTCGCTGCTCGAGGCTGCTGATCAGACTGGCATGGATATCTTGCTCGGTGTGAATCGGCATCAGAATGATATTCAAGCGGTTGGCAAGGGCCGATAAGGTTTTACGGCGCTGCTCCCAGGCCTCCCGATAAGCGGTTTGCGCCTGGCTGTCATCGGTATCGATCTCGATCAGGCGGCCGTCGCTACCACGGAAGCTGATCAACCCCATGGCTGGAATTTCACGATCGGCCGGGTCATCGACCGGGATCAAGACCACGGAGCTGCGCTGGCGCAGGTTGCCGAGCACCGATTCAAGGTTGCGCGCCTCACGGTTGAGGTCGGCAATGACGAAGATCAGCGAGCCAGTGGGCAGACCACGCGAGGCGCGCTTCAGCGCCCCGGCGAGGCAGTCGATGGAGGCGCTTGCGGCGGAGCCAGGCAGGGTCAAGGTGCGTAGCAACTGCCAGAGCGCGCGTCGGCCGCGCGCCGGACGGAAGTGCTGCAGGCCTTGCCGCGGATCACCGAAGGCCATGCCACCAACCCGGTCTTGCAGCCGGCTCGCGGCCCAGCCGATCAGTGCAGCGGCTCGAGCCGCCTGTACGCCCTTGAAGGTGCCGCGAGTGCCAAAGGCCATGTGCGGGCCGCGATCGACGCAGAGCACCACGCTGCGCTCGCGCTCCTCGCGGAAGACCTTGAGATGCGGCTCATTGATGCGGGCGGTGACCTTCCAATCCATATAGCGGATGTCGTCGCCCTCGCGGTATTCGCGCACCTCCTCGAAGTTGACGCCCGCACCGCGAAACACCGACGCATAGAGCCCGGCGAAGGTCGAGTTGACCAGATGATGCGAGGAGACACCGAGGGTGTGAGCCTGGTGTCTCAGCTCGAGCAGATCGTCAAGGCGAGGATAGAGGCTCACGTGCTGAGGCCGCCTGCCATCAGGGGATGGCGACCAGGTTCAGCAGTCGATTGATGAACTCATCAGTCGTGATGCCCTCGGCCTCGGCCTCGAAGGTGAGCAGCAGGCGATGGCGCAACACCTCGGGGGCGATCAGCTGAATATGGTGCGGGGCGACGAACTCATCGCCATCGAGCCAGGCGCGGGCGCGGGCGCAGCGGGCCAAGGCAATGCTGGCGCGCGGCGAGCCGCCAAAGCGGCACCAGCGCGCGAGGGCATCGTCATAGAGCTTCGGCTGGCGCGTGGCCTGCACCAGATCGACGATGTAGCTGAGCAGCTTGGGGTCAAGATAGATCCCCGAGACCGCGCGCCGCATCGCGAACAGTTCTTGTTGGCTGAGCCGTTTCGGCGGCATGACCTCCCGGCACTGCTGCTCGCTGGCGTCGAGTTCGAGGATCAGCAGCTCCTCGTCGCGGGTCGGATAAGTGACCACGGCCTGCATCAGAAAGCGGTCGAGCTGGGCCTCGGGCAGGTGATAGGTGCCTTCTTGCTCGACCGGGTTCTGGGTCGCCAAGACCATGAACAGCGCCGGCAGCGGATAGGTGCGCTGGCCGACGGTGATCTGCTGCTCGGCCATCGCCTCAAGCAGTGCCGACTGCACCTTGGCTGGGGCGCGGTTGACCTCGTCGGCGAGCAAGACATTGTGGAACAGCGGCCCCTCGCGGAACTCGAACTCGCCCTTCTCGTGGCGGTAGATGTCGGTGCCGATCAGATCCGAGGGCAGCAGGTCTGGCGTGAACTGGATGCGGTGGAAGTCGCCTTCGATGGAATCGGCAAGGGCCTTCACCGCGGTGGTCTTGGCCAGGCCGGGCATGCCTTCGACCAATAGATGGCCATCACTGAGCAGGCAGACCAGCATGCTATCGACGAAGCGCTGCTGGCCAATGATGCGCGAGGCGATGTGGTCGCGAACGGGTTGAAGCGCGTCTGGTGTCATGCCGGTCTTGGTGACTCTCCGCGGATAGCGACTGGTGGAGGCGATGGGAGCCTGATGACGCTCATGCCCCGTCGCGCAGGGTCGCTATCCTGAGCGGTTTATTCGGGTCGCGCAAGCCTAATAACGGCTTGAATGGGCTGCCGACCCGCATCGAAATGCTTGACAAGCCGGTGGCTTTCAGTTGCTCCATATCAGTTGTCCACATGATGTCTCGGCGCTTCCTGGCGTTCAAGTGGCCCGCCTTGGTGGCCTGCGATCTTGGATGCGGCAAAGTAAAAACAAGGGCTTAGGGAGGTGGTCAAAAACCTATCAATCTGTCGCCAGGGCAAGAAGGACGGGCACTCTGCGCGCTTGTTCGTCTCTTTCCCACAGAGTTATCCACAGGTCATGTTGAAGAAATGCTAAGCACTTGATGTATCGTCCGCTTAGCGCACTAGGCGCATCGGCTTGACCGCCGTCGCAAGCACATAGTCCAGCCCAGCAAAGAGGGTTTCCGGATCGCGACGCAGAGCAAGCTTTGCGGCGAAGCCTGCGGTGGGGTGCAGCCGTTGGAGGGCGGAGCGATGCGCGCACAGCCACTGATGCAAGGGCGCATAGACCTGATCGCGAATCGATTCGATGTTGATCTGCTCATAACCGCCTAGCTTCAGTTTGGCGTGGTAGGTCGGTATGGGATAGGCATTATCCCAGGGGATCGAGAACTTGGCGGCGACCAAGCCCCAAGAGGTCTTGCGCTTAAAGCGTTGCCAGGCGCTGCCCTGGGCGGGCCTTGGCAGGATATCGGCGATGGCGATGCGCCCGCCTGGGCGGAGCACGCGAAAGGCCTCACGCAGGAACTGCTCGCGGGAGCGGAAGTGGAACGCGCATTCCAGCGCAATCACCTTGTCGACGGACTCATCGGGCAGGTCCATCGCGGTGGCGGAGCCGAGCCGCAGGTCAATCTGTTCGCTCAGACCGCGCTCAGCGACACGTCGGCGTGCGATCTCGACCTGAGACCGCGTCAGATTGAGCCCGATGATCTGGGCCGGCTGATAGCGCTCGGCCCAGCGTAGGTCTTGATCGGCAAAGCCGTAGCCGACATCGAGTAGCTGGTCGCCCGGCGCCAGGTGGACGGCATCCGCAAGCAGATCGGCAAGGGCTTCGCTGGCGCCGTCGAGGTCGGTTGCATCCTTCCAGAACCCAAGGTTCAGATAGAGCGCGCGCTCGGTCGCCGCGTGGGTCGAAAGCAGGTCATAGAGGGCTGGCACCTCAAGGCGCTGGAAGGGGTTGAATAGCCAGTTGAGGTAGCGGAGCGTCTCCCTTGTGTCTCGGGGAGCAGCCGGATTGATCGATGCTGGGGTTGGGTCGAGGTCGGTCATGGAGGCTTGGTTACCGGGAAGTGGTTGATTATTTCAGTAAGGATTGGGGCAATCCTCCGAGAACTCGCGGCCGGGATCGCGTGAGCTACCTGCCGCTTGCGCGATCCTCTTGCGCGATCCCCTTGCGTTTTTTGCTCGGTTTTGTCGTTAATGCCCCTGCATGTTCACCGACTGAGGAGAGACTTCTGATGGCAAAGACCCGTTACTCGTTTGTGCAGCGGCTGCTGCACTGGCTCATCGCCCTGTTGATCTTTGGGCTCCTGGCTATGGGCTTCACCTTCTGGGGCCTGGGCTACGATGGCGTCGTGGGCCTATTTGGGGACGAGATGACCAACAGCTTCTACATGGCCCACAAGAGCTTCGGCATTCTGTTGTTTTTCCTGGTGGTGCTGCGCTTGCTGCTGTTCCGGTTCTCGCCCGCGCCTGAGTATCAGACCCCGCTGACCGGACCTGAGCGGATGATCAGTGGCACGACCCATCTGCTGATGTACCTGCTGATGATCGGTATCCCCGTTGGTGGCTGGGTCGCGACCGCGATCAGTGGCTATCCGATTCAATTCTTCGGTTGGTCGCAGCCGGGCCTCGATCCGGCCAACAAGGAGCTTGGCGAGCAGCTGTTCCTGATGCATGGCATTGGCGGCTTAGTGCTACTGGCGGTCTTGCTGCTGCACATCGCCGCCGGGCTCAAGCATTGGAAGCTGAAAGATGGGATTATGAAACGCATTAGCTTGCCCTGAAGCAAGCCGACTAACTAACCCCGATGCCATTTTCCCATAAGTCGCCCCGGCGCAAACCATCCGGCCCGAGCGCAAAATCCGCGACGAGCAGCGCGCGAACCTCGCGGGCGATGACGAGGGCGGGTTGCCCGTTCTCCGGCCAGTCGCCCTGGAAGTTTCAGGGGTGATTCGGCGTCAAGGCGCGCTCAGCGCTTCGATGAGGACTGGCCGATGATCCGAGCCCTGCCAACGCTGGCCGCTGGCCGCTGGTGTGATGGCCATGCTGAAGCGCCGGGCCTCTGGCCCGGCGACCAGGATGTGGTCGATGGCGCCGCCGGGGAAGCGTTTTGGCAGGTAGGTCGAGTCCAGATTGCCGGAGAGCAACCGTGCGGAGTCGTCGATCCCGAGCAGGATGGCGATGCTGTCATCATAGCCATCAAGCCCGCCGGGTCCGCATAGGCCCTCGCAGCGACCCTTGGTTGGCCGGCAGTCCAGGCGCGGGTTAGTCCCGACGCGCGGTACCCGGCCTGGTGCCTGGATGTTGTAATCGCCGGCGATGATGATGGTCCGTCCGGACGCAACGGCAGTTGCCGCATCCGCGGCCAGTCCGGTGGCCTGCTGCTCGCGCAGGCTGGCGTTGGCTTGATCCTGGGCGCTGCAGTGCTTGCCGCGGGATGATTTCCAGTGCACTGCATAGATCGTCCAGCCGCCAGCGAGATCGACGCGCAGGAAGCCGCGGGGGGGCGGGGGGTCGCTGGTCTTGACCTTGATCCGCAGTTCGCGCGTTGGCACGCTGGATGCTGAACGACTGGGCGGGTGGCCGTCACCATTGCGCTGACGTCCGGTTGTGTCCCATTCAGCTACTGATTCGATCGGCAGGCGTGACAGCACCGCGACCTCAAGCGACTTGTGCCAAGCCTTGGTGATGGCGACCGGCGGCGAGAAGTCACTCATCGCCCAATAGCGAAAGCCGTTGGTTTTAGCGACCGCCTGCAGCTGAGCCTCCGAGACAAGCTCTTGTAGCACCAAGACAGCGACCGGACCGACCTTGTCTAAGGCCTGCTCGATACGCTGAGCGAGCACCCCAGGTGCAATCTCAGCGCCCTCTGTATTCCAGGTCATCAGTGGCAGCGGTTCGGCGCGGATGCTGCTCGGTGGTGCTAGCAGACAGACTGTGCTGAGTAACAGTGTGAACGGTAAAAGCCGGGACGGAAGCCGGGACAGCATTGGGTACAGCATGATTGGCGTCAGGGTTGGGAGGCAAGCCAGAGGAGCCTTCGCTAGGCTGGGAGCGCGCTCAGGACGAGGTAGAGGCTATAGGCGATGAAGGTCGACAGCAAAATGCCGCCCTCAAGCCGATTGATGCGACCCTGGCCGCGAAATCCATAGCCCATGACAAAGAGCGCGACCGTCCCCGCCATCATCATCGGCCAGTCGCGCAACATCACCTCCGTTGGCACCACCGAGATCGGGGTGATGGTGCCGGCGATACCGATCACCGCCAACAGGTTGAACATGTTTGAGCCAACGACATTGCCAATCGCAATGTCGTGCTCGCCTTTGCGCACGGCGATCAACGAGGCAGCGAGTTCTGGCAGTGAGGTGCCGATGGCAACGATGGTTAAGCCGATCACCAGATCGCTGACACCCAGCGTCTGGGCTACGGTAACTGAACCCCAAACCAGCACCCGCGAGCTGGCGATCAACAACAGGAGGCCGACTAGGAGCCAAAGCAGCGCGGATTTGAGCGGCATTGGATGCTCGGTGAGTTCTTGGTTGATCTCGGTTTCAAAGGCATCGCCGCGAGCACCTAAGGCATTGAACAGGGTCCAGCCGATCAGCGTTAGAAATCCCGTCAGTAGGAGCAGTGACTCGATGCGGGTGAGGCTCCCGTTCCAGAGCAGCAGACCGACCAGGGCACCAATCACCAGCAGCAAAGGCAACTCGCGGCGAATAATCGCCGAGTGCACCGAGATCGGCGCAATCAGAGCCGTTAAGCCTAGGATCAGCCCGACATTGGCGATGTTCGACCCAAGCGCGTTACCGAGCGCCAGGTTTGGGCTGCCATCCAAGGCGGCGAATGCCGAGACCACCATCTCGGGCGCCGAGGTACCGAAGCCGACGATCACCATGCCAATGACCAGCGGTGGCATCCCGAGGTGAGTGGCCGTTCCCGCGGCACCATCGATAAACCGATCGGCACTCCAGACCAAGACCCCAAGACCACCGACAATTGCAACCAGTGCTAGCAGCATAACCATTCCAAGATCGCTCTAAAGCCGATGCCAAGATCGGCGAGTTTGTAGACAGCAGTGAAGACAGCAGTGAAGACAGTCGTGAAGACAACGGCAAGCACAGCGTTACTATCGTCGCATACTCACCGGCCTCATAGTTCGCTGATGGCCTTAGCTGAGGCCCCATGGGTTGCTCGCGGCCCAGCTGAACAGTCCCAATAGAATGGCGTAGCGTGCGCCCTTGCCGATCCAGATGAGGCCGAAGAAGAGGCTGAACGGCACGCGCATGATGCCAGCGATGAAGGTGAGCGCATCGCCGCCAACAGGCAGCCAGGCCATCAGCAGCGACCAGACACCCCAACGCTGATACCAGTGTTGAGCCAGGCCAAGCTTCTCAGGCTTGAATGGAAACCAGCGTCGATCCTGAAACCGCAGCAGCCAGCGGCCGAGTGCCCAGTTGACTGCCGCGCCGAGCGTGTTGCCGGCGGTAGCCCAAAACCAGAGCGCCAAGGGATCATAGCCCGCCGCCTGCAATCCAAGCAGCAGCGCCTCTGAGTAGAAGGGCAGGAGGGTCGCGGCCACAAAGGCGGCCGTAAAGAGCCCGAGATAAGCCTCCATGCCGCGCTATCGGTCTGCTGGTATCGCTCGCGGGCGGATCAGCATGCTGGCGGGTCGGCATGGCCAGTGCGCTCAGTGCGGTCGGCATACTGGCGAGCTGCGGCAACGAGGCTCGTAAAGAGCTGGCGCTGGCCGCGGTTGTAGAGCAGGAATTCAGGGTGCCATTGGACGCCGCGGAGCCAGTGGTGCAAGGGGGCTTCTATGGCCTGCACGATGCCGTCGAGGTCGCGGCCGGCTAGAATCAGGTCATTGCCGAGCCGGTCGATGCCTTGGTTGTGCAGGCTGTTGATGCGGGCGCGGTCGCTGCCGAGGAGGCGCTCAAGCTCGGTGTCAGGCTCGATGCAGAGGGTCTTGAGCGGAAAGATGGTCCAGCGGTTGGAGGTGTGCTTGCGGCGCGAGCGAAGCTCTTGGAACAGGTTTCCACCGAGGCGGACGTTAAGCAACTGGGCGCCGCGGCAGATGCCGAGCAGCGGCAGCCCGCGCTCCAGGGCACGGTCGATCACGGCCGATTCCAGGGCATCGCGCTCGGGGTCGTATTTAGGCGTGACCTCGGGGGCCGCGGCGTAGAGGACGGGGTCGATGTCATGGCCGCCAGTGATGACCACGCCGTCAGCCGTGGCTTGGATCTCGGGCTTTGGGTCCACGGGTGTGAGCAGCGCGGTGCGGGCACCGGCGAGGCGCAAGGCCAGCTGCACCAGGAGCTTGGGCGCCCGTGAGCCGCGGGTCGGGCCGGTAACGGCGATTAGAGGAGGTCGTGCTCGCGCAGCCATTGTTGACAGGTCTGCTTCCAATCGCCGGTCAGGCGCTCGATGGGGTTGTTGAGATAGGCGCTGTAAGCCGCGCAGAGCTGCTCCAGCCGCGCCGGGTCTGCCGCCAGCCGCTCGACGACGAGCCAATCCCGCCAAGGCTTGTTGAGATCCCAGTCGGGCTGATCGATCTCGCTATTGGGCAGCCGATAGTGCAAGGCAGGTCGTGCCTTGACCCGCTGGTCCTGGACCTTGGCGCGCACCCGTGCCGCATCGATGTGAGTGAAGAGGGGCAGCAGATCGAGCGCGCGATTGCGAGTGGGGTTGGCGTCGAGATAGTCATCGATAAGCTGGGCGCGATTAGGCGAGTAGCTCGGCGCGACGGCGGTGCGCGCATAGCCTTTCGGGAAGGGGTCGGCGAAGAAGGTGAGTCGCCGGGTGAGATCGACTGCGACGCGCTCACGCAGCCAGTCTTCGACGCAGAGGAAGGCTTGCAGATAGTGACGCAGGGTATCGGCGTCGGTATCTGGCACCTCGGGGTTGAGCTGCATGCCAAAGGCGTGGCTGAGGTCGTCCGAGGTGCCGCGCGCCCCGGCAGCGCGTAGACGCTGGATGATGGCATTGAAGGTCGTCAATCGGGAGAGCGGGAGCGGTGGGCTGATGACCTCGACCGGCACGATACGCTCGGCGATCATACGCAACAGGTCTTCGGCGAATCCTTCCACCGCGTCACCGAGGTCGTCGTCCTGGCGCTCACGTCGTCCAAGCGATTTTAGAAAGGCGAAGTCGAGTTCAATCTGCCAGTCGCCGGCGGGATCACCCCGCAGTGCGATCTCATAGCGACCGGGATGGCGTCGCTCGCCGCCGTTGGCGCCGAACAGGGTCTGCCGCACCAAGTCCGCCGTCTCGGTGATCCCGAGGCCGCTGAATTCGATCTCGACGCCCAAGCGCCGTTCCTGACCAGTGCTGGTTTTGGTCAACGGAGGCATGCTGAGCCTCGCCGTCGTTGTTAACATCGAAACCCCTGGTTGCTGATGCTGATCTGTCTGCATCCAGATCTTGATTCGAGTGTTGCTCCAGCCTAAAGTGCCTTGGCATCGGCTGCAAGCCGGGTGATGCATCGATTTATAGCGCGCATGGCTGCCTCTATCCCTGCCTATCGGCTTCGAGCAGCCTCAGCGCTACAGGCTCGACGTCGCTGATGAACCGTGCCGCTCGAGCCTGGGTCTGCCGCGGTTGCGGCAGGCCGGGAGCGCCGGAGCAGAGCGCTAGCCCATAGCCAGGCGGCGCCGCGTAAGAGCGCAGAAACCAGGTTCGGCCACGATGGGGGATGGCAATCTCGGCGTCGTCCTGGTCGTCGCCAGCGATGGCGCTGAAACTGCTCAGACCGCCGGCGATGCCCTCGCCAGTGGCCTTGAGCAGGCTTTCCTTGCGACTCCAGAGGGCGATGAAGCGCTGCTGACGCTCGGCTTCGCCGGCAGTCGCCAGCCAGCGCTGTTCCTCTGCTGTAAAGAAGCGTTTAGCGATCGCATCCCAGTCCATGGTTGGGCGCAGTTGCTCGATGTCGACCCCAACCGGTGCTGTACCGACCGCGAGGGCGACATAGTGGCCCGAGTGCGAGAGATTGAAGTGGAAGTCGGTATCGGCCGGGTAAAAGGGCTTTCCAGCCGGGCTGCGCTCGAAGCGAATCGCGCTCAATGGCTGCCCGGTTCGATGGGCGATCAGCAGCCGCGGCAGCAGCGCTGCGACAAGGCCGCGATAGCGATCGGCATCGCGCCGATAGCCTTGGATGCGGTCCTGCTCTTCGGTCGGTAGCTGGCGCATCAGCGCGGCCTGGTCTAGGCCCCAAGGCTCGAGTTCCAATTGTACGAGGAGCAAGCCTGCTTGGCTCAGGATCATCAATCGGTTCAGGCTGCCGTGGTCGGTGATATCCGCGTTTTCAAACATCGTCTGCGCGCATTCTTGCGAGTAGATAGCATACTATCGCCGCCTGAACGCGGGTTTAGAAAGCGCATGGCGCATCCCAGATTAGCGCGGGAGACTCGATCATCACCGCCGGTCGCTCGTTGAGGACGCAGGTAACACGTCTCCTGGGAGGCGCTTGGCGGTTTCTTTAAGAGGCGCCTGGCGCGCATCTTGGAAAGTTCGTGGCGCGTCTCTGGCGCATCTTTAATGATGTGCGGCATGCGCTCAATTTGCGTCCCCAAGCTGAAGGCTGAGGCAATCCTATGGCAGGTATCCGGTTCGACTTTGAGAATCTCGATGGCCATCGGTTAGCGGGCCTGTTGGAAACGCCGCCGGTGGCTGTCGAGACGCAGCGCTATGCGCTGTTTGCGCATTGCTTTACCTGTGGCAAGGATCTCGCGGCTGCGACGCGGATTGCGCGGGCCTTGGCGGCGCGTGGGATCGCGGTGCTGCGCTTTGACTTTACCGGGCTTGGCAACAGCGATGGTGACTTTGCGAATACCAGCTTTTCGTCGAATGTGCAGGATCTGCTTGCGGCCGCCGAGGCGCTCAAGGCCGAGTATGAGGCCCCCGCGCTACTGATTGGCCATAGCCTAGGCGGCGCGGCGGTGCTAGCCGCTGCCGGGCGCTTGCCGTCGGTGGAGGCGGTGGTGACCATCGCGGCGCCAGCGACACCAGGGCATATCCAACATCTGTTCAGCGGTGTACGCGGTGAGATGGAGGCGACCGGCGAGGCCGAGGTCAAGGTGGGGCGGCGCCGGTTTCGTATCCGCCGGCAGTTTCTCGATGATCTCGAGCAGTATGCCGATGCCGATCATATCCGCCGGCTGAAGCGCCCGCTGTTGGTGTTTCATTCGCCGGTGGATGAGATCGTTGAGGTTGCGGAGGCGGCCAAGATCTATCGCGCGGCGCTGCATCCGAAGAGCTTTATCTCGCTCGATCGTGCCGACCATCTGCTCAGCAACCGCGAGGATTCAGAGTATGTCGCGGAGACACTGGTGGCCTGGGCCAGCCGCTACCTGGGTCTGCGGCGCCATCCGGAGGAGGCCGGCACCGGGACGGCGCCGGCGGTCGAGGCGGGTGAGGTCTTGGTGACCGAGCGGAATCAGGCCTTTCTACGCGGGCTCTACGCGGCGCGTCATCAGCTGCTGGCGGACGAGCCCGCTGCCGCCGGTGGCAGCGATCTTGGACCCAATCCCTATGAGCTGTTGCTGATGGCATTAGGGGCCTGTACCTCGATGACCTTGCGCATGGTGGCGGAGCGCAAGCGCATCGCGCTGGACGACATTGAGGTGCGACTGCGGCATCGCGAGTTGCCCGGCGAAGCGGGTGCGAAGCGCGGGCCGCAGCAGATTGTGCAGCGCATCACGCTGGTGGGTGCGCTCAGTGAACATGAGCGCGCATTGCTGCTCGGGATTGCCGAGCGCTGCCCGGTACACCGAACCCTGGTGCACGCGGATCTGCGGGTCATCACCGAGGCTGTGGAGCCCTGACTGATGAGCCGATCCGGAAAAGACCTGCGGACGACCTCGACGCGCACCGAGGTGGATGCCTTCCTTAAACAGGTAGCGGCGGCGCCAAAGCGCGCCCCAGAGGGCCTGCGTGGGCGCCTGATCTTTGCCATGGACGCGACCGCGAGCCGCGAGCCGACCTGGGATCAGGCGGCGAGTCTACAGGCGGCGATGTTCCAGGAGACGAGCGATCTTGGCGGGCTTGATGTGCAACTGGTCCATTACCGCGGCTTTCGGGAACTGCATGCCTCGCCTTGGTGCGGTAGTGCCGATCAGCTGTTGCCGCGCATGACGGCGGTGCGCTGCGCGGCCGGGATCACACAGATTGGCCGCGTCTTGAGTCACGCCATCGCTGAGTGCAAGCGCAAGCGCGTCAATGCCTTGGTCTTTGTTGGTGACTGCGTCGAAGAACCGCTCGATGGCTTGGCTGAGCTGGCGGGCAAGCTGGGCCTGCTTGGGGTGCCGGTGTTCGTCTTCCAAGAAGGCCGCGACCTAACCGCCGAGCCAGCGCTGAAGGAGATCGCCCGCCTCAGCGGTGGTGCCTGGTGCCCCTTTGATACGTCCAGTCCGCGCATCCTGAAGGATCTGCTCAGCGCGGTGGCGGTCTACGCAGCAGGAGGCCGCAAGGCATTGGCCGATTTTGGTCGTCGGCGCGGCGGCGCGGTGCTGCGGCTGACCCAGCAGGTTGGGGCGACGGAGTGATGGCGCGTCTGCTGATTCTGCTGATTATCTTCGGCGGCTTGATCGGGTTCTTGTACTGGTTTAGCCGTACCCCGGCGGCGCAGGTCGCCCGGGTATTGCGTCGTGCCGCCCTCTGGGGCGGTATCGGGCTGCTGCTGCTGGCGACCCTGACCGGGCGGCTCAACCCGATCTTCGCCGCGCTTGCCGCTGCCATCCCAGTGGGCATGCGTATTTTGAACCTGTTGCACATGCTGCCGATGCTGCAGCGGCTGTTGCAATCGCTCGGCCTCGGTGGTTTGGCTGGGGGTATCCCGGGTGGCGGTCTTGGCGGTTCGGCTGGCGTTGGCTCGGGTGCTGGTGGCCGGCGCTCATCGATCCGTACCCGCTATCTGGAAATGAGTCTGGATCATGAGACTGGCGCGATGGATGGCCAGATCCGTGAAGGCCCGTTTCAAGGCCAATGCCTGTCTGATTTGGCGCTGGAGCAATTGCTGCGCATGCTCGAACTCTATGCGGAGAGCGATGCGCAGTCGGCTGCCGTGTTGACCGCCTATCTGGAGCGCGAGTATCCGAATTGGCGCGAGCAGGCCGCAGAGGAACAGTCCGCGCATGATTCAGCAGCTGCGGGACCCATGACCCACGAGGACGCATTGGCCATCCTCGGCCTCGAACGCGGCGCCGACCCCGAGCAGATCCGTGCCGCCCACCGTCGTCTGATGCAAAAGCTGCATCCAGACCGCGGCGGCTCCGACTACCTCGCGGCACAGATCAATGCCGCTAAGGCCTTGCTATTGGATGACTAAGAGATGACTAAGATTAAGGTGGCTGATCTATCTGGCTAATGCCGGCCTTGACCTTCAGCCTTAGTGCTATCTGGAAACTACCGCTCATAAATGCCGCGAATGGCCCCAAGGCGCGACTAAGCGCTTGGCGAGATCCGCTCGCGCCAAGCGCGCGCCGCACTGAGAATCGCGGCCGGCTCCAGCGTCACCGGTTCGCCATCGCGAATCACCTGCTGGCCAGCGATCCACACCTGCCGAACCTGGTTGCTACTGGCCGCATACACCATCTGCGAGCAGGCATGATAAAGCGGCTGTGTATGCGGGTTGCCAAGGTCCACCGCCACCACGTCGGCGGCTTTCCCAACCTCGAGCGAGCCGGTTTCTTCATCGATGCCGAGCGCCTTGGCGCCGTTTAAGGTCGCCATGCGCAGCGCCATCTCCGCCGGTACCGCCGCCGCTGAGCCGGCTACCCCCTTCGCGAGCAGCGCCGCGGTGCGCATCTCCGCGAGCAGATTCAGATCATTGTTGCTGGCCGCGCCATCGGTGCCGAGGGCGACATTCACCCCGGCATCCAAGAGGTCCGCGACCCGACAGAAGCCGCTGGCCAGCTTGAGATTCGATTCCGGGCAGTGCACCACATGCGCGCCGGTCTCGGCGACGCGGGCGATCTCCTCGTCCTCCAGCTGTGTCATGTGCACGGCAATCAGATTCGGCCCTAGCAGGCCGAGGCGGTCCAGCCGCGCCAGTGGCCGCTCGCCATGGGTACCAAGCGACTGCATCACCTCATCGCGTGTCTCCTGCACATGTATATGTACCTGGACCTCAAGCTCATCGCTTAGGGTGCGAACGCGCGCGAGCGGCGCCTCTGAGACCGCGTAGGTCGAATGCGGCGCAAAGCCAGTGCGTGCCAGCGGATGATCCCGATACTGCTTATGCAGCTCGAGGCCGCGGCGCAGATAGTCATCGGCATCTTGCGCATAGCGGGTCGGGAAATCCACGACGATCATGCCTGCCAGCACACGCATGCCGGCCTCGGCGGTGATCCGCGCCGTGACCTCGGGGTAGAAATACATATCATTGAAGCAGGTGACGCCACCGCGCAGCATCTCCAGAACCGCGAGACGGGTACCATCAGCGACGAACTCGGTATCCACCCAGCGACCCTCGGCCGGCCAGATATGCTCATGCAGCCAGATCATCAACGGTAGATCATCGGCGAGGCCACGCAGCAGTGTCATCGCGGCATGGGTATGGGCATTGATCAGCCCGGGGATCAGCGCGTGGCCGGGCAGCTCGAGCAGGCGTTTGGCTTCGATCTGTTGCTCCGCTTCAGCGCGTGGCAAGAGCGCGCTGATGCGTCCATGATCGATGCAGAGGCTATGCTGCTCTAGCGTGCTATCGGTGGCATCGACCGGCAGAATCCAGTCGGCATGAATCATCAGCTCTGCTTGCATAAAGGGTCCTCGGCGTACTGCCACTTGAGCGAAGGGCCAAAAAGGCCAAGAATGGGCGGGAACTTTGCCACAAGGGTTAGCGTCATGGAATCGCCACGGGTTGAAAAGCCACATGCACTGGTCGCCCATCCAGACAATGCCATCGTCTGGCATGAAGATCAGCTCTTCCTCCTCGATCAGCGCGCCTTGCCGGCTGAAACGCGCTTTCTGGTCTGCGAGAACGCCGTAGAAACCGTTCGTGCCATCAAGGATATGGTGGTGCGAGGCGCGCCGGCGATCGGCGTTACCGCGGCTTACGGCGTCGTGCTTTCGGTGCGCGATCATTTCCAGCGCAGCCCGGCGGATTGGCGCCCTGGTGTCGAGCAGGATCTTGAGCGGCTTGCCGCCGCACGGCCGACGGCGATCAATCTCTTCTGGGCGCTCAAGCGCATGCGTGCGTTGCTCGCCACCATCGACCAGCTCGATCCAGTGCCGGCGCTGTTGATCGAGGCCCTGCGCATCCACCGCGAAGATATCGCCGCCAATCAGGCAATGGGCGATCTTGGCGCGGCGCTCATCGAAGGGCGTACTGATGTCATCACCCATTGCAACGCTGGCGCCCTGGCGACCGGTGGCTACGGCACCGCGCTCGGCGTTGTGCGCAGCGCGCATGCCGCTGGCAAGATCGGCCGCGTCTACGCCGACGAGACCCGACCCTGGCTGCAGGGCTCGCGCCTGACGGCCTGGGAGCTGGAGCAATCCGGTATTCCAGTAACGGTGCAGGCGGACAATGTTGCGGCGAGCCTGATGGCGCGGGGTGGGATTGGCTGGGTCATCGTCGGCTCTGATCGCATCGCCGCCAATGGCGATGTCTGCAACAAGATCGGCACCTATGGGCTGGCGGTATTAGCGCGCTATCACGGCGTGCGCTTCATGGTCGCTGCGCCCACCTCGACCTTCGATCTCGGTGTCGCGGGCGGCGCTGACATCCCAATCGAGGAGCGTGCGGCTGACGAGGTGCTCAGTTGCGGCGGGACGCGCGTCGGTCCCGAAGGCGTGAGCGCGCATAATCCGGTGTTCGATGTCACCCCGGCTGAGCTAGTTGATGTCATTGTCACCGAGCGTGGGGTGATCGAGCGGCCCAGCGCCGAGAAGATCGCGGCCCTGATGGGCGATGACTAGGGTCATGTCTGTCAAGACGCGCTTCTGTCAGGGCCTATTCCGCCTTGCTGGTCTTGCCAGCCGCCTTCGGCGTCGCGTCACCGCTCTCAGAGAAGCACTTGGTTTCCTTCGCGTCTTCGCGTCTTCGCGTGAGATTCTTGCACTATCCAGGCTAGTGATATGCCTTGACGGCGAACGACAATCCGGCGCAAGTCGAGATGAGATTGTCTGGCAATCGCCTAAGCCGCCACCGGCTCGCAGGCGATCAATCGATAAATCGCGACGACAAATAGGCGTTGGTCACCCAAGATCGGCGGCCCCATGCATCCGCGCGCCAGCCCATCGGTGAAGCCTGTGAGCCGTAACACGACCCTATGGACCATCCCGAATATCCTGACCCTGCTGCGAATCGTCTTGATTCCAGTGTTTGTGGTAGTGTTCTACCTGCCCCTGCCCTGGGCGCGTTTAGTCTGCGCGCTGATCTTCACCGTTGCCGCCGTCACCGACTGGCTCGATGGCTACCTGGCGCGCCGTTGGGGACAGACCTCGCCGCTTGGCGCCTTCCTCGACCCGGTGGCCGATAAGCTCATGGTCGCCATCGCGCTGGTGCTGCTGGTGCAGGCGGAGGCTAGCATCCTGCTGGCACTCCCGGCCGCCGTCATCATTGGCCGCGAAATCACTGTCTCGGCCCTGCGTGAATGGATGGCCGAGATCGGCGCTCGGGCCAAGGTGAAGGTGTCGATGGCGGGTAAGGTGAAGACCGCGCTGCAGATGGTCTCGATCGTCTTGCTCATCCTGGGCAGTGCCTTCCTTGGCGATCTGCTGCACGGGGCCGCCGTGATCCTGCTCTATATCGCCGCGCTGCTCACGCTTTGGTCGATGATCCTCTATCTGCGCGCGGCCTGGCCGAGCCTGACCAGGGTTGGCGAGCCACGATGAGCGATCAGCAACACCAGTGCCCCAAAGCCTTCAACCCGAGAGAGGAACGCTGAGCCATGGATCTATTGTTAGATGTAGAGGTTGCCGTCGATAGCTGTGTTCACCGTCAGCCCTGGTGCGACGGGGTCGATCTAGCCCTGGCCAAGTGTCTGGCTGAGGGCGGTCGCCTCTGGCTCTATGTGGGTAGTGTGCAGAGGCTGGATGCGCGGGTCAGACGCGCGCTGCTTGACGCCCGGCCGCCCGCATCCCAGCCCCTATCGGACGAGCAATTAGCGCAGCAAGCGAAAACACTGCTCCAGGCGTTCGCGGCAGATAAGCAGTGGCTGGCCGCGCTTGCGGGGGAGGGCGCCGTTTTCGACAGTCCCGATCCGGAGCATGCGCAGCTGTTGCGCGCGCTCAGCCGCTTTCCACCCGGCGCAATCAAGCTCCTCACCCGCGATGAGGCGCTCCTGGAGGCCCATCCCGAGCACTGCCTGTCACCCGCGGCTTATTGCCAGCAGCCCGCCGCCGAGCACGATATCGGTTTCGTCGATCTCAAGACCCAGCAGGACGTCCTGCGCCCGCGGCTGGAGCAGGGCATCCATCGCATCCTCCACCATGGCCAGTATATCCTTGGCCCGGAGGTGACCGAGCTGGAGCAGCGCCTCGCGGACTACACCGGCGCCGAGCACTGC
>Ga0180436_10001691_pt1 | contig 21352 bp, 11 predicted proteins | sample SS_ome_2_FD_132434 | JGI IMG/M metagenome (GOLD analysis project Ga0180436, IMG submission 132434) | Hypersaline lake sediment archaeal communities from the Salton Sea, California, USA - SS_3_S_2 metaG | ecosystem: Environmental > Aquatic > Non-marine Saline and Alkaline > Hypersaline >... | reverse complement strand
TCATCGGCATCGGCCCGCTCGCGGGCAGGCTGGGGGCCGGCTTCTCCGCCGCCTGGGGGCCCGGCCGCCTCGCCGGCCGGCGGAGAGAGCAGGGCGATCACGCCTTCGGGCGTGGCCAGAGCCAGCGAGGTCGAGCGGGTGTTGTGCACCGCAAAGCGGAAGGGACCCAGCGGGAGACGGGCCTTCGGCTCACCTGAGGCGATGTCGACCGCCGAGAGTCGCCCGGTCGCATCGATCCACCAGACCAGCCCGCCTCCGGCTGCCAGCAGGCTGACGGGCTGATCGATCCGCCACAGCGGTGAGCCGCTTTGTGCGGCGCGGCCCTCAACGCCCCAGGCCCCCAGCGACACGACCAGCACGTTGCGATCGACGAGCAGTTGCCCGTCGGGCTTTGCACGCAGGGCCTGTCGCCAGCCGATTGTGAAGCCGCGGCCGGCCACTGCCTCGACCGAGGCGATGTCGCCGAGGCTGGTGGCCAGCCAGAGCGTCGTGCCGCGTCGCAAAAAGCCGTCGGCCGGCGGGCCGCCGGTTCGCAGTTCGTCCCGCACCCAACCGGCCGTCGCGTCGAAGAGCGAGACCAGCGTGCCACGCGAATCGATGCTGCACAGCAGGCCGGGCGCCACCCGCTGCAGGCTCCCGTCGGTTTCGGCAGCACCCATGTCGATCAAGAGCGGAGTCTTCGACTCGAGCACCGGCCCGGTGCGGCGGGCGCCGGCCTCGTCGCGCTGCCGGCGTTCGTCGGCCGCGGGCGGCGGCCTGCGGCGTGGTGCGGCATGAGGGTTGGCCGCGAGGCGGAGCAGTCGCTGCGAACGAATCGGCACGAAGACCCAGTCTTCGATCTCCACCGCCGGGCCGCTCGTCGGCTGCGCCAGGCGGTCGTGCCAGCGGATGTCGCCGGAGTCACGTTCGAAGGCGACCACGTCGAAGCCACGGCTGGCGAGCACCAGCGAAGGCCCCAGAGTCGGCGGGTAGCCGGGATCGCTCGGCCTGCCGGCCCGCCCGGACCAGGCCACCGTACCGCGGTCGGGGCCCTCGCCGCCGCGAATGAAATGCACGCCGCCATCGGTCGACTGGCCAAGTACGGCGTTGTCTTCGACCTTGACCGCCTCGAGGCTCCAGCGGCCCGTGTCGAAAGGCAGCTGCACGACCCACTCGAGCTTCCAGCCGATCGCCCGGGCGATCCCCTCGGCGGTCGCGTAGGGGCCCGATTCGCATCCGCATCCGGCCGCTGCCGGGAGGGCGGCGGGGCCGGCGAGCACTGCGGCAAACAGGAACGTCAGGAGAGGTCGCAGGGACGGGGAAGTGAGGGGCATCGTCGGTTTCCCGTGTGGAGCGAGGCTTGCTTCAATCATCGCTCCGGAAAGAATACCTTCGAAGGCTGCGAGGGTCGCGAACTACCGGAGGCCTTCGCCGTTTGTGACGGCTGCACCGGTCGTGCGGGAAATCCTCTCTCCCCGCGGCGGTGCGGCCGGGAAAGCCGCCTCCCTGCATGAGCCATCCACCGGCATCCCGACCCCAGCCCGATCCCGCGGCGACCCTGCTGGGCTACCTCAACTTCTCCAGCGGAGCCTTCGATCCCTCGGCCTGGCAGGCGATCAATGCGCTCTACGCCGAGATCGAGCCGGACGGGCCGGGCGGGCCGACGGAGGATCCCGGGGCCGCTGCCGCGGTGGCCGCCAGGCTGCAGACGAGGCTGGCGGAACTCTCCCGCGAGACTCCGGCCTTCCGCGACGCCTCGCAGGCTCAGGCAGTCACGGAGATTCTCTTCACGCGGCTGCCGCTGGCCTACCGCGAGTTCCATGCCGACCTGCTGGCCCATCAGCCGCCCGGCAGCCTGGAGCGGCCCTTCTTCATGATGGCCGCGGCCCGGGCGGTGCTCGCCACCGGCGGCCCCTGGAGCGAAACGCAGGCCGTGCTCGACCGGGCGATCGGTTCGCTCAACGACTATGTCGGCTGGCGGCCGCTGGCGGTGTTGGAGAACGGCCGGCTCTCCGAACCCTACCCGCACGAACGGATCCGCCCCCTGCCGCTCTACGTGGCCGGTGCCGGCGTAGCCCACGGCCGCTATGCCTGGCTCGTCTCGGGGGCTCTCGCGATCCTCGCCGAGGCTCCCGCCTCGCTCGTCGGCGAGGCCGACTTCGACCTCTCGATGCTCGAGGAATTGTCGATCGACACCCGGGCCTTCGACTTTCTGCATCCGGCCGCCAGCCGCCCGAACTATCTCTTCGGGCTCTGGGACCCCGCCCGCATCGACGAGCAGGGCTGGTATCGCAGGCTCGTCGTGCAGCAGGCGACCCTGGAGGGCATTCGCACATGGGGCGAGGTCGACCGGGACGATGCGACCCTGCGGTGCCAGCGGCAGTATGAGGCGTCGGCGGTGCTCGCCGGGGTGATGCTGATGGCGGCGGGGCTCTCCGGCCACGGCCCCGGCGCCCCGCAGGCGGCCCTGCCGCTGGCCGAGCTGCTGCCCAGGATCGCCGGCTACCGCGACGCCTTCTATCGCTGGCTCCTCGATCGCCTCGAGCCGGGCCACCGCCAGCGGCTGGAGCAGGAGATGCGGCAGCTGCGGCAGCCTTTTGGCGGAGTGCGGCGGCATATCAACGGCCTGCTTGCCGCCCAGCGTGCGAGGCAGGTGGAGAGCGTGGCCTTGGCGTCGGTGTTCGCGAGGCTCGGGAGGGGCGAGGCTGCCGAGCGGATGGCCCATCGGGTGCCGGCCGCCTCGGCCCGCATGGTCTCCAGGGTGATGGGCCGCACTGTGGCCGCCGAGCAGGCGGTCGCCGAGGGCCGCATCGCCGAGGGACTCGATCTGCTCGACGAGGCGGTCGAACTGCTGTTCCGCGCGGTCGCCTGCGGGGCGGCGGTCGACCCCTGGAACATCCTCGGCCTGGCCGGGCAGTTTCCGCTCCACGAGCCGGGCGGGGAGAGCCTGCCCGATCCCCGCGTGGACGACCTGGTGTCGATGACCGCGGCGATCCTCGAGGGCATGGCCGGCTGCTGGCGGACCGCGGCGTTGGCCGGGGAGACGGCCCTCGCGGCCCGGGCCGAGGGCGGCCTCGAGCGGTTTGCCGGCTGGTGGGATCGGCATGCCACCACGAGCGTCTCGGGGGTGCCGCAGGTCTCCGGGAAGGAGATCGTCGACTCGACGCGGGAGGTGATCGCCTCGCTCGGCCGGCGGCGGGCCTCGGGAGAGTCGCCGCCGGCCCCGGGGTTCTGGCGACGGGAGGTGGCCGGATTCTCCTCGACACGCTGCCATGCCGAGGCGGCCGCATCGCTGGTGGGTGAGGGGGATCTCGATGGTGCGATGGGGCTGGTCGTGCACTGGGCGTCGCTGCTGGAGGGCGACCTGCTCGAGCGGAGCGGGGAGGAGTGGCTGGAGGCGGCCGAGGCCTGGCTGGCGAGGTCATTGGCAGACGAGAAGCCGACGGGCCGCGCACGGCAGCGGAGGTTTTTGGAATTGGTCGAGGCCAACACCTCCGCGGTGGCCGACGTCATCGAGCGTGGCGGCGTCGATCCGCGTGAATGGTCCGGCAGTGACGCCGCGGCGGGTGACGAGGAGGCCGATGACGAGAACGTCGCGGCGGCCTATGAATCGATGGTCTGGCGGGATTCGGCCGATGACGGCACCGAGGGCGGCATGCTCGAGGCGGGCACACCCGGCGGGGATGCGGCCGATGAGGCGATGGAATCGCTCGGCGAGGCCGCCGAGTTTCTTGCCGGCGTCTCGGAGTTGGTGCGACGGACGGTGGTGGTCTGGATTCGCGAGGATGCCCGGGCCGGGCGGCGGGCGGAGGAGGCCGAAATCGACTCGGTGGCCGGGTGGCGACACTTCTTCCGGCGGCTGCGGCATGCGATGGTTCGGGCCGCGGCGGGTCTCGTTCAGCAGGCCGGTGAACCGACAGGCACCGAGGGTGAGGATGCCTCGAGGCTGGCCCGCGACGCCGCCGCCGAGCGGCTGCTGGAGTCGGCGGTGCGGATTTCGGAGACCAACTGGATCCTCTCGGCCCATCGCGTGGCCAACCACCGGCGTGGGGCGGCCGCCTCGTCGGCGGTGATCGGCAGCACCTTCGCGGCCCTGCTCACCGGCGACCGAGCCGCGGCACGGGCGGCTGTCGCCAGGCTGCATGAGAGCCTTGCAGACCGGCGGGTGCTCTATGTGCCGCTCTCACGCGGCGGTCGCCCGGATCGCATCGTGGCCGCTCGCGGCCGCGAGCGGCTGCTCGCGAAGGTTGCCGCCTGCCTGCCGCGGCTCGGCCTGGTCCACGAAACGGTCGAGACCGTGCGGCTGGCGAAGTCGCTCGAGCAGCACCGCCCGCCCGGGGTGGCGAGCGTGAGCGAGTTCGATCGGGTCTTTGAGTCGGCCACGCTGGCATTGGTGGAGCGAATCTGCGAGTCGGCGCGGGAGTCGGTTTCTGAATCGGCCGATGGTGATTCCGAGGCGAGCAGCCGGATGCTCGAGGGGCTCGCGTTGACGGTGCCGAAGCTGCTGGAGACCTGGATGGTGCATGCCCGCCAGCTGCGGCTCTCGGTCCTCGAGCGGATGCGTGACGACCGTGTCTTTGCCGCGGTCAGGGAGTTTGTCGAAGAGCACGGCCGCGGTCTGTTCACCCAGCACCTGCTCGCACCGGCTTCGCTGCGGGGCATCCTGCGGCGGGGAGTCCGGCCGTGGCTGGAGTCACTCGTCGAGCGGGCCGAGTTTGGCAACGAGGCCGATCTACTGCCGCCGCTGGTGGGGAGAATCGCCGCGGGGGAAGTCTCGCTGCGGCAGGCGGCGGCCCGCATCCGGATCGTGCTCGAGAGCATCGCGGAGAACCATGCGGAGTATCGCGACTGGAATTCGACGACGACACAGTCAGACCGCGGTGACTGCCTGCACATTCTGCTCGACTTCCTGCGGGTCAAGGCGGAGTATGACCGCGTCGCCTGGACGCTACGACCAGTCGGCATGGCCCACCGGGTGCTCTCCAGCCGTGGCGAACAGGCCGCGGCGGCCGCCTGGCGGGAGCGGATGCGGGAGGAAACCGAGTCCACCGCCGCAGGCATCCGTCGCCGGCTGGCCGAGGCCGAACAGCGGTGGGGCCTGCGGCTGGCAAGCGTGGCCGATCGCGTGAGCCGGCCCTTCACCGCCGTGCTCGAACAGGACGAGCTGGAGTCGCTGGTGGAGCCGACCGTTCGCGAACTCCGCCGCGGTGAGGCCGGCCCGGCCGGCGACCTGCTCGAGAAGCGGGCCGAGGCCCTGTTGGGGGTGGCGGCCGGGTCGGGCGTGGAGGTTCCCGAATGGCTCGAGAGGCTCGGCCGCCGCGTCGATACGGCGGCGGAGCGAACGGAGTCCGCCGGTGCCGACAGCCTGCCGGATGCGATTCCCTGGCAACGGCTCTCCTGGGAGTCTCTGCTGGCCTCGCTCGACGAAGGCGACGGCTTGCCGTCGGCGGGCTAATTGTCCGTGGGAAAGCCCTCTGCGGCCCGTTCCACCCGCTGCCGGTCCCACCTGCTACAAAGGAAGGTATCCGAAAGAACGTATCCGCTCCCGTGGCACGCCGAAGGTTTTCCGCGGCCGGAGAGCCCCCAGTTCCCTCACGAGTCATGACTGCTTCGGATCGCCCGACCATCGCTCCCGGCTCTCCGCCGGCCCGTCCTGCAACGCGGCCTCGGCTCTCGGTCTGGCTCGCCGGACGGGTGCCGTTTGAAGACTACCTCGCGGCGGTCGAGCGGCTTGCCTGGGAGGTCTCGGAGCCGGGCGGCCGCGGGCCCACGCTCGTGCTCTGCGAGCACGCCGGTGTGATCACGATCGGTCGAGGCGGCTCACGCCGCGACGTGGGCTACAGCGACGAGGAATTGCGGGCGAGGCAGGTGGGGCTGCGGTTCGTGGGCCGCGGCGGCGGGGCGATCCCCCACGCTCCGGGCCAGGTGGCGGTGGCGCTCTTCGCCAGGCTTGCCGACCTGGGGCTTGGTGAGTCTGACGTGGGCGGCTACCAGCGGCGGCTCGAGGAGGGGATTCTCTGCGGGCTGCAGGCGATGCGATGCGGGCCGCTGCGGGTTGATCGCGGGGGCGTGTTCGGCCGCACCGGACTGCTGGCGGCGGTGGGGATCGCGGTCCGCCGCGGCGTCGTCTGCCACGGGGCCTATCTGAACGTCTCCTCGAGGCCGGATGCCTTTGCCTCGGTCCGTTGCGTGGCCGGGAGGCCGATGGGCTCGGTGGAGGCGGAGCGGCAGCGTCCGCTGCGGCTGACCGCCGCCCGCTCGATCCTCGTCGAGAAGATCGCGGATGCCTTCGACGCGGAGGTGGCCGGGATCCAGTCCGGTTTTCCCCGCGGGCCCTCGCGGCCCGTCCTTCCCTCGGAGCACCGCCATGTCGGCTGACATCATCTCCACGAGCCTGCCGATCGTCACGCTCCCCGCCGCCGACAGCCGGCAGCCGGCCCCCGCCGGCCGTCGACTGCCGCCTTGGCTGCGTCGCAACCTCGAGCCCGGCGGCGGCCACGGGGAGACGGCAAGGCTGGTGGAGGAACTCGGGCTGGAGACGGTCTGCTCATCGGCAAAGTGCCCCAATCGCCTGGAGTGTTGGTCGAGCCGCACCGCCACCTTCATGATCCTCGGCAACGTCTGCACCCGGCCCTGTGGCTTCTGCTCGGTTCCCAAGGGCAAGACAGAGCTGATCGAACTCGACGAACCCGACCGCGTGGCCGAGGCGGCCCGCCGGCTGGGCCTGGCCCATGTGGTGATCACGAGCGTCACCCGCGACGATCTTGCCGACGGCGGGGCCGACCATTTCCGGCAGACGATCCTCGCGGTCCGCGAGGCGACCGCCGCGAGCGTGGAGGTGCTCGTGCCCGACTTCCTCGACAAGCCCTCGGCGATCGAGACGGTGATGCAGGCCCGGCCCGAGGTCTTCAATCACAACACCGAAACGGTGCCGCGGCTCTACCGGCGGGTCCGTGGTCGCAAGAGCATCTATGCCTGGACACTCGAGCTGCTCGCCGCGGCCAAGCGGATCGATCCGGCCGTGAAGACCAAAAGCGGCCTCATGCTCGGCCTTGGTGAGACCCGCGACGAACTGCTCGACGTCTTCGCCGACCTGCTGGACCACGGCGTCGACTTTCTCACGCTCGGGCAGTATCTCCAGCCGACGCTCGACTCGCTGCCGGTGGAGCGGTATGTGCCGCCGGAGGAGTTTGACGAACTCGGCCGGCTGGCCCGGTCGATGGGATTCGCCGATGTCGCCAGCGGTCCGCTGGTGCGTTCGAGCTACCACGCCCGCGAGATGGCGGAGGGATCGGGAAGCTCCGACCGGCATTCCACGCGGTCGGCCCATCGACCGATCGATTGACGAAATCAGGGCCCGCCACCGCCCGCAGGGTGGGCCACGTCGGCAAAACTGAGGCCCGAGCGGGCGAGCGTCTGCCGATCGATGAACGGGTCGATCACCAGGAAATTGTTGGTGTCGACCAGATTGATGAAGTAGTGAGTCGCCTCGGCGGGCAAGGTGGCGGTGACGGTCGTTTCGTCTTTGATCTCCGCCGGCATCCGCAGCCACTCGCGGCCGTTGTTGGGCGAGTAGATGATGTCGGCATGCTCGAGCCTGGCGCCATGGCTGCGGACCACGACCCGCACGTCCCGGTCCTGCCGCTGGTGAGCCACGATCTCGGGGGCCTGCTCCTTCCCCGGCAGGGCCCTGGGGGAGCGGGGGTTGCCATACGGAAGACGGCCCCCGGCCGACTCGATCAATTCCGTCAGACGGGCATCGAGTGCCTCGCATAGCTGCGGGTCTTCCGCCGAGAGATCGTGGCGTTCCTCGATGTCACACCGTCGCACCTGCCCTCCTGCATTCTCGGTGAGCCGATAGACCACCGATTCCCACGAGGTATTTCGATACCGCCGAAAGAGCTTGGTATCGCCGACCCTGATCGCCGAACTGGTCTCCGACTGCGGGAAGTGCCAAAACAGCGTGTCCCGCTCGATGCCGTCGGCGTCTGTGACGAGGGTCGGGTCGGTCGGATCGGTGGTCAGCAGCGTCGCCAGGTCGCAGCCGTCGAAGCGTTTCCCCGGAGGCTTCTCGGCTCCCACAAGGGAGAGAATGGTGGGATAGATGTCGAGGCCACTGGCCATTACCTCGGTCTTGACATTCTCCGGGATTCCCGGGCCGGTGATGATCAAAGGCACGCGGATGCCTCCCTCGTGCAGCGAGATTTTGCCACGGTCGAGGGGAGCGTTGTCGGTATAAATCTCCTCGGGGGTTCCCTCCATTCCGCCGTTGTCGCTGGTGAAGATCACCAGCGTGTTGTCCGCCAGCACGTGCCCCGGCCAGCGGGGATCCGGCGTGGTTGCGAGGAAGTCGAGAATCTGTCCCATGAAGGCGTCGAACTGCTCGACCATCGCGCAGTAAAAGGGATTGGTCTGCCCTGGCTGCTTCCAGGACGCGGCGTGTTCCTCCGTCAGCGTGACCCCCAGTTTCTGCTCGTATTTCCGCAGCAGTGGCTCGCTTCGCATCACGATCGGCGCGTGGACCAGCCAGGTGGCGTAGTAGAGAAAGAACGGTCGATCTTTGTTGGCCTGTAGAAAATCGAGCGCGGCATTCTGGGCCGCGTCGTCAGGCAATCCGTGTTCATCGAGTCGGAAGGGATCGTCGGCATCGCGGGTTGCAAAGCCCGTCAGTCGATCGGGGACCATCGGCACCTGCACCCCCCGGTCATGGCAGGAGAAGTCGAAGCCGTGATGGGAGGGCTTCGGGTCGTCGATGTGGTTTTTGGAAATATGCCACTTGCCCGAATGGCCGGTGGCGTAGCCCTCCCGTTTCAAGGCTTCGGCGAGCGTGAATCGCTCGATCGGCATCCGGGCGGTGTTGTAGGGATTGATCATGGGTGCCCGGCTCGTGGCCGGGCAGGGTGGTTCGCCCCCGGCGACGCTGGTCATCTCCCCGCGGGCCGGATGCAGGCCGCTGAGGATCGCCGCCCGGCTCGGCGAGCAGACCGGGGCGGGCGAATAGGCCTGCCAGAACATCACGCCCCGCCGAGCCAAAGCGTCGATGTTGGGCGTTTCCATTGGTGTTGGCTCGTCGATGTCGTAGCACCTCACATCCTGCCATCCAAGATCGTCGGCAAGCAGCAGCAGGACGTTGGGCTGGGGCGGCCGTTCGCCCGCGACAGCCGTCTGGAGAAATAGGGTCGGAAGGGCGAGCCAGAAGCCCCACGCTCGCGGCCGCGAGCGGGATTGCCGCGGTGATGGTGATCGTGAGATCGGAAGCATCAGCCGTGTGTTGTCATGGAGCATCACAACGTCAAGTCCTCCGGGGCTTGCGGCCCTCACTGTGGGTACCCTGTCGATTCCCGTTCCACCAGCTGCGGTGGCACACGGACGCTGCGGGGTTTGGGCTTGTCGTAGCGGCCCTCGATCCTGTCGAGCAGCAGGGAGGCCGCCGCCTGGCCGATTGCATAGGGGTCCTGCCGCATCGTCGAGAGCCGCGGTCGCAGCCCGGCAGATTCGGCGAGGTCGGCATATCCCAGGACCGAGAGATCACGGCCGATGAGCAGGTCGAGCGACTCGGCCACCGCGTAGACATCGGCTGCCATGCGGTCGGAGGCCAGGAAGACCGCGGTTGGCCGATCGCGGGAAGTGAGCAGCTCTCGGACAAGGTCTCGGCACCGGCAATCAGCCGCCTCCGCGACAACGCAGCGGACATTCGCCGCCTCTGCGAGGGTCTCCTCGAAGCCCCGGCGGCGGTCGGCGTAGGTCGAGACCCAGGGCTCGCCACCGATGTGGCACAGATGCCGGTGACCGAGCGAGAGCAGATGACTTGCGGCCATCCGGCCCCCGGCTATGTCGTCGGTGCCGCTGAAGTCGGCGTTGGTTCGCGGCAGGTTGCGATCGACGGCGACGAGGGGCACGCCCCGGTCCCAGACTTCGTGAAGATAGATCTGCGAGACGGTCTCATCGGATGGCCAGAAGATGATTCCGTCGACACGATGGTCCAAAAGGCGATGGAGGTACTCCCGCTCCGTCTCGTCCCGCGTCGCCTGCGGGCCAACCCCATGGAAGTGCAGGATCGGCAGATACTGCTGCTCGGCGAGCGCGTCGTGGATGCCACGCACGATCTCCGACGCGAACGACAGGGCAATCGGCACCATCACGCCCACGGTGCCGCTGCGTCCCTGCTTGATCGCCCGCACGAGCCGATTGGGTCGATATTTGAGGCGTGTGGCCACGGCCAGGACCCGCTCCCGAGTCTCGACCGCGATGCGTCCTCGTCCGTTCAAGGCCCGGGAAACCGTCATCATCGAAACGCCTGCTTCGTCGGCGATTTGACGGAGTGTCGAACGGCGGCGGGGAGGATGGGCTGCCATGAATCTATTCTGCCTCGCGAAACTTCTCGGAAAAGACCATCCCGACTGTCACCCGTGTGCCGGGTCATTCACCGCCGGTCATCGGGGCGTTCCGCGGAGGTCGGCCGGGAGGTTTGTGACATCGGCCCTGGCATCGGCTTTGGCAAACGCCCTCAGCCGCTCGACCACCTGGGGCTGCTCTCCGGCGAGGTCGTGCCGCTCATAGGGATCGGCCGCGAGGTCGTAGAGCAGGGCCGGCCCCTTCTTTCGCAGGATCAGTTTCCAGTCGCCGTCGCGATGGCTCTCGTACACCGCCCGGCCGCTGTTGTGCGCGATGCACAGTGGCTGGGGGCGGGCGGCCTCGCCCGTGCCGGTGATCGCGGCCCAGCGGTCGATGCCGTCCCAGCCGAGGCTCTGGCCCTGGGCGAGTTCCAAGAGCCCGGCGAGCGTCGGGAACCAGTCGGCCGCGTGGATCACCGCCGGGCAGGTCCGCGGCGTGAGCACGCCGGGCCAGTTGGCAAAGGCACAGACCCGCACCCCCCCTTCCCAGAGCGTGTTCTTCTGGCCCCGCAGCGGGTCGTTCTCGCTGTTGAGCGGCGAGTCGGGAACGTCGCCCACATAAGCGTTTTTCAGCGACTCGACCCCGCCGTTGTCGCTGGTGAAAATGACGAGCGTGTTCTCTCGCTGATCCGTCGCGTCGAGGGCGGCGATCATCTCGCCGACCTTGGCGTCGAGCTGCGAGACCATCGCCGCCATCCGCAGCCGCGAGTCGTGTCGGGCCGGATCGGAGTCGAACCGCACGCCGTCATAGAGTCGCTTGAAGGCCTCCGGCGCGTCGACCGGCGTGTGGACGGCGTGGAAGGCGACATAAAGCAACCACGGCCGCCGCTTGCCGCCGGCATCCCGCAGGTCGGCCCCCTCCCGGATTCGTCGCACGGCCTCCGCCGCCACGAGTTCGGTGGCGTTGCCCTCCTCGTCGAGCCGCTCGCCGTCGCGGTGCCAGGTGTCCTCGTAAGGCCCGCGGCGATACTTGTGGGTCCAGGGGTCGGCGGCGCCGGTGAGCGTGCCGTAGGCGTGGTCGAAGCCGTAGTGGTTCGGTCCCCATTCCTGCCGTGAGCCAAGATGCCACTTGCCCGTCTGGAAGGTCGTATAGCCGGCCGAGCGGAGCGTTGAGGCCAGCGTGGCGGTGCCCGAAGGCAGGGCCCGGCGGTTGCTCGGGCCGAGGACATGCGGCCCAAAACGGCCCGGATAACGGCCGGTGAGCAGGGCCGCCCTCGTCGGCGTGCAGACCGGCTGCACGTAGTGGCGATCGAGATCGACACCCTCGGCGACAAGCCGGTCCATCACGGGCGTCTTGGCGAAGCCGTCGTGCCAGCCGACGTCGCCCCAGCCGAGGTCATCGGCGACGATCAGCAGGATGTTGGGCCGGGGAGCCGCTGCGGCGGCGGGCCCGCTGCATGCCAGCAGCATGGCCAGCCCGGATGCTGCCAGAGAGGCAATGTGGCGAATACTCATGGTTCTGCGGCCTCGTCGAGGCCGTGTTCGAGAAGTTTCTTGCGGAGGGTGTTGCGGTTGATGCCCAGCCTCGCCGCGGCCTTCAGCTGCACACCCTTGCAGGCGGCGAGCATCTGGGCGACGAGTTCGCGTTCCACGCGGCTGGTGATCCGTTCGAAGAGGGTGTCGTCGTCGTCCGCCGAGGTGGCCAGGCCCTGCTCGACCAGTTCGCGGGCGAGGCTGTCGAGATCCCCGCCGCGGCCGGGCACCGCCGCCGCGGCCGCCTCGCCGCGAATTGCCGGGGGCAGCAGGTCGAGGGTGATCTCATCGCCGCCGGCGAGCACCACGCACCGCTCGATCACGTTTTGCAGCTCGCGGACGTTGCCGGGCCAGTGGTAGGCGGCGAATGCCTCGAGCACATCAGGATGGATGTGCACCACGTAGCGGTCGTTGGCCTCGTTGTACAACTCCAGGAAGTGGCCGGCGAGATGGGGGATGTCTTCGCGGCGGGCCCGCAGCGGGGGCAGGTAGATCGGCACCACATTGAGCCGGTAGTAGAGGTCCTCGCGAAACTTCTCGCGAGCCACCTCGTCGAGCAGTTCGCGATTGCTCGCCGCGATCACGCGGGTATCGACCCGGATCGTCTCGGTGTCGCCCACCCGCTCAAACTCCCGCTCCTGCAGCACCCGCAGCAGCTTGACCTGCAGCTTGGGGGTCGTGGAGTTGATCTCGTCAAGAAAGATGGTGCCGGTATGGGCCGCCTCGAAGCGGCCGGTGCGGTTGGCCACGGCGCCGGTGAAGGCGCCCCGCACGTGTCCGAAGAGTTCGCTTTCCAGCAGTCCCTCCGAGAGGGCCCCGCAGTTGACCCGCACGAAGGGCCCGCTGCCGCGCGGCGAGACGCGGTGGATCGCCCGGGCGATGAGTTCCTTGCCGGTGCCGGTTTCACCTGTGAGCAGCACCGAGGCATTGGAGGCGGCCACCCGCCGGGTCATCGCATACACCTCCCGCATCGCCGCACCGCTGCCGACGAGGCCCTCGAGTGGCGAAGGGTCCGGCGGAGGGTCGCTGGAGTCACGCAGCATCGGCAGGCCTCGGCCGGGCGAACTCCGGCGGTGGGATGGGCAGGAGCGGGCAGGGGGCGGTGCATCAGCCGCACCTGCCGGTGGCGTCACGGCGACGAGTCGGCGGGCGTGACCGAGAGGGAGGCCTCGCCGAGGCGGTGCATCACGCTTCGGCAGACCTCCGACGTATTCCCAGTGTACCGACGGACGAGCCCGGCCACCTCCGCGTCGCCGATCAGGAGGCCAAAAGCCTCGATACTCGTGGTCAACGCGTCGGCCGCCACCCGGCACCCTGCCGGATCGCCGCCAGCAGCAGCAGCCGCCTCGACCAGGGCCAGCTGTGCTTCGCCGGCCGGAATCGCGGCCAAGAGCCCGGCCGCCTCGGCGGTGTGTCTGCCGGCTGCGAGGGCCCGCGAGGCCGGAGCAATCGCGGGGGTCATCCCGAAGCCGCGGTCGGCGACGCCGGCAAGCGTCGCGAGGGCACGACGGGCCCTGGCGGCTCGGGCCTCGGCCAGCCGCCGCCGCCGCGCTCCCACGAGCAGTCCCTCGGCGTCGAGCCTCGAGAGCACCGCCGGCAGCCGCGGCGTGGCACCCTCCGGGCCGTCGGCCGGCTCAAAAAAGCCGCGGAGCGAGTCGATCACCGCCACCCGCTCGAGCCGCTCGCCCTGGAATCCCTCCAGCCGCGCACGCAGCCGCCGGCGAAACTCCGCCGGCTCGGCATCATCGATCGGATCGACCACCACGAGCACCGGCGGAGGGCCGTCGCTTGGCACCCGTCGGATAACCGCGACGGTCTCGAGCGGGTCCGGGTCGGCAAGCCTCGCGGCAAGCACGACGAGGCAGACGTCGGGATGGCCCGCGGCGGTGACTGCGGCATGGCCGCTGGAAACCGTAACCGGCTTGAAGCCGCCAGCCGCCAGACGGGCCGCGAGGCTCGTGGCCCGCGCCGCGACAGGATGGGCCACGACCACGCGATCCACACCGGCCGCCTCGCTGCAGGAGGCGAGCGTGGCGATCAATCGGCTCGATCCGGCGAAGCCCTCGGCCCTGCTTGCCGCCAGGGCCGTGGCCGCCATGAATTGCAGCTGGCGGTCGTTTGAGTCGAGGCCGCGGACAAGGGCCTTTTGAACCGCCGGAATCGGTCGGCTGTCGGCGAGCGGTCCGCTGATCGCCTGCACGGCCGCCGCCGCCGCATGCGTCATGCCCCGCTCGAGAGCCGCATCGAGCAGCTCGGCGGCGAGATCGAGCCGGAACCCGTCCGGCCCGGTGGCCGCCTCGCGAAACACCGCCGCCGACCCGCGACGAGCAAGGCTGCCCGGAGCGACCACCGCCCCTTCGAGCTGCGCCAGCAGCACCAGCCGCACCGACTCCGGATCGGCCGCCTCGAGGGCCACCAGGTCGCGGGCGAGATGACCGGCAAGCAGCCCGCGATTGAAGCGGCGAGAGAGCATGGCCCGCCTGGGGACGCCGGAGTCGGGGTCGAAGAGAAAGCCTTCCTCCTGATCATCCCGGGCTGCAACGAGCATTTCCTCCGGGAGAAACTCCCACAACAGCGGATCCTCGCGGGTGGCATCGGGCCTGCCGTGGCCAGCCCGGCCGACGCCGGGCAGGAGGCCGGCGGGCCGCAGCAGGGCGTCGAGCCGGCGGGAGAGCCGCACGATCGCCTCGGAGCGATTCGGCAGCCGTCCTCCCTCGGTTGGTACGAGCGTGCGGTAGGCCTCTGCTGCTGCGGCGCGAATCTCCTCAGAAGAGTCAACCACCAGCAACGGCCCGAGCAGGAAGTCGGCGTCCTTCGCGGAGCCGCAGACCGCCAGGCTCCGCATCACCCCGGGCCAGTTGTCGGTGTCGCCGCTGCCCAGCCAGGCCACCAGTGGCTCCACCGCCGCCTCGCCGAGCCGCTCGATGAGCCCACGGACGATTGTCCTGGCCCTGGCGTCGGCGGTGTCCTCGGGCGGGGGCGGGGGAGTCAGCCTGCGGGCCAGCACGCCGACCGCATCGAGACCGGCCCGGGCCAGTTCGTCGGCCGCGGCGGAGCGAACGGCGAAGGCGTCGTCGTCGAGGGCCTCGGCAAATCCCTCGAGCCGCTTCGGATCGCGACGGCGGAGCCGGGATGCGTTGCGGATCTCGGCGAAGAGCTTGGGCAGGTCGGGCTCGCGGCGGCCCAGCAGCCGCTCGGTCCTCGCCAGTTCGGCCGGATCGGCCGCGTCGCCAAGATCGGCCAGCAGATCGGCAAGCAGATCGGGTCCGCCCTCGCCCGCCTCCGCGATCACCCCGACAAGCCTGCGGAAATAGCCGAGGGCCACGTCGGGAGCCTCGACGGCCGCCGCGCGGTTGACCGCCTCGAGCAGTTCCGCGGCGGTGTTCCGCGGCGTGGAGGCGAGCGAATCGACGACCGCCGCGGCGAGTGGATCGAGCGGAGGCGGCTCCGGGGCCGGCTCGGCTGCCGGCAGGATCCGGCCGACCGCGATCGTCAGAGCGAGAACGAGAGATCTTTGCAGCCGCAGCACGACGCGCCGCAGCCGCTCACCGGTTGGCGGGGGCGTGGTCATTGCGGGCTCGCCGGGTCGGGCCGGTCGCCCGGCGTGCCGGGCGTGGCCTCGCCCAGCCGGGTTCGCCAGCGGCGGAGGGTCTCGGCGACCTGGGCCGGTCCGGTCGAGCCGGCCGACCGCATCCTGGCCACCGCCGCGGCCGCACCGAGCGACTCGCGGATCGACAGATCGAAGCCGGGGATCACCCGGCGGCAGTCTTCATCGGAGACCCCAGAGAGCGGCAGTCCCTGCTCCATCGCGATTCGCACGAGCCGTCCGACTGCTTCGTGGGCGGTCCGCTGCGGCATGCCCGAGGCGATCAGCGCCTCCATCAGACTGGTGGCGTCGAGATAGCCACGGTCGAGCCCGGCGGCAACCCGCTCACGATCGAAGGAGGCTCTCGCCACGAGCGGGCCGGCGATGCCGAGCACCGCTTCGAGGGTGTCGATCGAGTCGAAGACCGGTTCCTTGTCTTCCTGCAGGTCGCGGTTGTACGCCGTCGGCAGGCCCTTGAGCAGCACCAGCAGGGCCTGCAGGTTGCCGATCGTGCGGGCCGACTTGCCGCGGGTCAGTTCGAGCATGTCGGGGTTGATCTTCTGCGGCATGATCGAGCTGCCGGTGCAGAAGGCCTCGGGCAGGCGGAGAAAGCCGAACTCCTCGCTGCTGTAGATGATCCACTCCTCGGCCCACTGCGAGAGGTGGACCGCGGCCAGGGCGATCACGAAGGCGAGTTCGCAGGCGAAGTCGCGGTCGCTCGCCGCGTCGACGCTGTTGGCCATGACCCCCTCGAAGCCGAGGGCCGCGGCGAGGTGCTCGCGGTCGATCGGCAGGCTCGTGCCGGCCACCGCCGCGGATCCCAGCGGCAGGCGGTTGGTCCGGCGGCGGCAGTCGGCCAGGCGTTCGCGGTCGCGGTCGAGGCGTTCGCACCAGCAGAGCAGCTGGTGGGCGGCGAGTACCGGCTGGGCCCGGCGGAGGTGGGTATAGGCGGGAATCACCAGGTCCTGCTCCCGCTCGGCCAGCCCCAGGAAGGCCCGCTGCAATGCGGCCAGCCCGGCATCGAGCCGGTCGATCGCCCGGCGGCAGAAGAGCCGCAGGTCGGTGGCCACCTGGTCGTTGCGGCTGCGGGCGGTGTGGAGCTTGCGTCCTGTGTCGCCGAGCCGCTCGGTGAGGGCCGCCTCGATGTTGAGGTGGATGTCCTCGCGGGCCGTGGAGAAGGGGAAGCGGCCCTCGGCGATCTCGCGGCCGATCTCGGCGAGCGACGCGGCGATCCGCTCGGCCTCCTCGGCGGTGATGATCCCGCAGGCGGCGAGCATTCGGGCGTGGGCCGTCGAGGCGGTGATGTCGTCCTCGGCGAGGCGACGGTCGAAAGAGACGCTCTCGGAGAAGGCCTCGACCCGCGGGTCGGTCGACTCGGCGAACACGCCGCCCCAGGCTTTTTGTGTCGAGGAGTCTTCGCTCACGATTCCCTGCCTTGCCGTGCCGCGTGTCGCCGGGCCGCCCGCGAGGGCTCGCAACGTGCCCGGCCGGGATGCCCGACGCCCGGCTTGTGGGTTGTAATGTTCCCAGTCCCGTGAAAAAAGCCGAAAATGGCCGGTTCGATGCCGAGCCCGCCCCCCCCGCACACACCCGAAGCCTTTCTCGCCCCTGAAGGGCGGCTTGCGGTACGGCTTGCCGGCTGGGAGTCGCGGCCGCAGCAGCTGGAGATGGCCCGGGCGGTCGAGGCGGCGATCCGTGATCGCAAGCACCTTCTCTGCGAGGCGGGTACGGGCGTGGGCAAGAGCCTGGCCTACCTCGTGCCCGCGGTGCTCGCCGCGACTGCCGACCAGCAGCCGATGCAGCGCGATGATGATGGCGGGGCGGAGTCGGCCGGCCCGCCAGGCCGTCCGCGGCGGGTCGTGATCTCGACCCACACGATCGCCCTCCAGGAGCAGTTGATCGGCAAGGACATCCCGCTGGTGGCGTCGGTCATGCCGCGGGAGTTTTCGGCGGTGCTCGGCAAGGGCCGCGGCAACTACCTGAGCCTGCGACGGCTGGAGCTTGCCCGCGGCCGTGCCCACACGCTCTTTCGCGACGACGACGAGGTGGATGCCCTGGCGAAGATCGCCACCTGGGCGAAGACCACCGCCGATGGCTCGTTGGCCGATCTGGCCTTCACGCCGCCGCCGGGCGTGTGGGAGGAGGTGCAGAGCGACTCGGGCAACTGCATGGGCCGTGCCTGCCCGCGGCATGCGGAGTGTCATTACTTCACCGCCAGGCGGAGGCTGGCCCGGGCGGAGCTGATCGTGGTCAACCACGCCCTGTTCTTCAGTGACCTGGCCCTGCGACGCGGCGGCGTGAGCCTGCTGCCCGACTACGACATCGTGATTCTCGACGAGGCCCACACCGTCGAGGCGGTTGCCAGCGAGCACCTCGGCGTGAGCCTTTCGAGCACCACGGTCGATCGCCTGCTCGCCCGTCTCTACAACGAACGCACCCAACGGGGCCTGCTTTTGCACTACGGCGAGCTGGAAGCCCTGCGGGCCGATGTGGTCCGTTGTCGCCGCGAGGCGGAGGCCTTCTTTCTCGCGGTGCGGGACGCGGCTGCCGATCCTGGCGGCGGTCAGGGCCGCGGCGGGCCCTGGAGGATCGCCGAAGCGGGGCTGGTGCCCGACACGCTCGCCGACCCGTTGGCCACCCTGGCACGACGGCTTCGCGGTGCCGCCGAGGGGATCTCGGCGGAGGCCGAGCGGCACGACCTGCACGCCGCCGCCGATCGGCTGCAGGCGGTTGCTGGAACCGTCGCCAGCTGGCTGGGGCACGACCTGCCCGGCAGCGTGTGGTGGGTCGAAGAGCATGCCACCCGCCGCGGCCCGCGGGTGCGGCTGGCCGGCTCACCGATCGATGTCGGCGAGACCCTCGAGCTGGAACTCTTCAGCCGCGTCGGCACCGCGGTGCTTGCCAGCGCCACCTTGAGCGTGGGTGCCGGCGGGGAGGCGGGATCGGGCGATCCCTTCGCTCACCTCCGCAGGCGGCTGGGGCTTGCCGGGGCGGCGGGCGTGCAACTGGGCAGCCCCTTCGACTATGCCGCCCAGGTCGAGCTGATTCTTCCCGAGGGCATGCCCGACCCGGCGGAGCGGGGGGAGTTTGAGCGGGCCAGTCATGCCATGATCCGCCGCTATGTCGATCGCACCTCCGGGGCGGCGATGGTGCTTTTTACCAGCCACGAGGCGGTGGCCCGTGCCACGCGGGAGCTGGAGCCCTGGGCTCGCGAGGGTGGATACCGGCTCGTGAGCCAGGCCCACGGCCTCTCGCGTTCGCGGATGCTCGAGGCCTTTCGCGAGGGGCCGCGGAGCGTGCTTCTGGGGACCGATGCCTTCTGGCAGGGGATCGATCTGCCGGGGCGTCTGCTGGTCAACGTGATCATCACCCGCCTGCCCTTTGCCGTGCCGGATCGGCCGCTGGTCGCGGCGAGAATCGAGGCGATCCGCCAGACCGGCGGCAATCCTTTCCTCGAGTACCAGCTGCCCGAGGCGGTGCTCAAGTTCAAGCAGGGCTTCGGCCGGCTGATCCGCCGTCGCGATGACGGCGGGATCGTGGTCGTGCTCGATCCGAGGATTCGCACGAAGGCTTACGGACGGCTGTTCCTCGAGAGCCTGCCGCAGCCGCGGATCGTCGAGGAGTGAGCCTCTCGAGTGCGCGACGGGCCCGACAGATTCAGCGGGCGGCATCGATCGCCGCCTCGAGTTCGCCGATCGCAGCGGCGGCGGCGGCGGGGTCGGCCGCGTCGATCGCCTCGGCCACCGCCGGCAGCCAGACTGCGGCATAGCCGTCGGCACACGACGCCTCGAGCAGGCTGCGATACCACGGCCGCCCCGGCAGCCCATCGCAGAGAAATCGCCGCCGAAGCTGCAAGGCATCACAGCGACGCAACTCCTCCGGCGGATCGGCGAACCGGCGGCCGAGCCTTGCAAGCTGTGTTGCCGCTGTTGCGAGTCCGGCGTCGGCGGCACCCGCGGCGAGCCGCTCGCACTCTCCGGCCAGGTGGCGAAGCAGTGCCGACGAGTCGAGCGGCAGCCGGTCGGCCCCTGCCAGCCGCGAGAGCACGACCGCGGTCAGCCTGGCAAGCATTGCCGCAGGGGCATAGTCGTCACCCACCGCGAGGCGATACCACCGCAGGGTGTCGTGGGCGGTGTGGTAGGCGAGCCCTTGCGACCCGCCGGCATAGAGCGAGCAGGCCGGCAATCCGGCGATGCAGCGGAAGGGGACGTGGTCGGAGCCGCCGCCCGGGAGCCCGGGCCGGGGCGGCCCCTCGTCGGCGGCCAGCGACCGCTCCAGCCAGGCGGCATGGATGCTGCGGTGGTCGATCCCGCGAACCGAGCCGGCCGCCGCCACAACGGCCCCGGCAAGTTCGGGCGAGGCGGCCGGGGAGAAGTCGGGACCCATCGCCGCCATGTCGAGATTGAGATAGGCCACGCCGTCGCGGACGAGCCGGTCGCGGTGGGCCTCGACCCACTCGGTCGATCCCACGAGGCCGTATTCCTCCGCGGCCCAGCAGGCGAAGAGGATCGTCCGCTGGGGTGGCCGGCCGGCCTCCGCCTCCGCCGCGAGCACCCGCGCCGCCTCCAAGAGCACGATCAGCCCGGCGGTCGGGTCGCTCGCCCCGTGGGTCCAGGCATCGTGGTGGCAGCCGGCGATCACCAGCTGCTTGGCGAGTGCTGGATCCTCCGCGGCCCCCGGCAGGATGCCGATCACGTTGGCCGACCTCAGGATTCGCTGCTGCTGATCCACCGCCAGCCGCACCCGCACGTCGGGCCCCGAGGTCAGCCGCGTGGCCGGCCCCAGGCCGGCATCCCACCGCGGCGCGGCCGCCTCGCCTCGCATCGCGGCGACGATCGCAGCGGCCGCGGTGGCGGAGACCGGCTGGGAGAGGATTCGCGGGAAGGGGACCTCCGCGGGGTCCAGCCGCGGGGCATTCTCGGCAGCCGCCACGCCGGGAGTCAGCGGATCGCCGTCCCACTCGAGCGTCGCGATGCAGCCGCGCTCCATTGCCTGCGGGTTCACGCCCGGTCCGGCCGGGTAGGGGGCTGTCTGCGGGCTGCGGGCGTCGGTGCCGCCACGGGCCGGGTCGGAGTAGAGCAGCAGGCCGGCGGCACCGGCCGCCTCCGCCCGCCGCGCCTTGCCGCCGCGGTAGCCGCGGCCATTTTTGGCAAGCACGATCTTCCCGGCCAGGTCGATGCCCCGTTTGTCCAGGAGGGAAAAATCGTCCGGCCTCGCGTAGTGGGCGTAGACCACTTCGGCGGTCACCTCACCCGATCCGCTCCAGGCATGCCAGGCCGCATCGAGGGTGGTGTCGGCGGTGGCGGGGTCGGCATCCAACGGCGGCTCACGAAGCGGAAACTGTCGCGGCTTTTCACCATCCACAAGCAGCTCGAGCGTGGCATCGACCGGCTCGCAGAGATGGAGGTCAAGCCACTCCAGACGCAACTCCAGTCGGTTCTCGCGAAAGAATTTCTCGAGCCCCGCGATCACGGCGTGGTCGCCTGGTGTACCGGCGCGGTGGGGCCTTGCCGCGAAGCGTTCGTGAAGCCCGGCCAGGCTGCGGGGGTCGACACGCTCTTCGAGCGAGCGTTCATGTATCCGCTGCTGCATGCGACGCGACTGCTCGAAGCAGTCGAGGCCCGTCGGGAGTTCTTCGGCGGCCGCGTCGCAGGCAATCAGGGCCGCGGCCGCGACAAGCACGGCCCTGGCAGACTGTGGAACAAGTCTGCCGCCGCAGGACGCGGCTAGCGCCCCCCGAAAACCTCGGCTTTTTGGGGAGTCGCTCACGTGGGCTGTGTTCGCCGGTGTCCGCGGGCAGGGGGCCATGGAGGGCTTTTTCCACGGGCAGCCAGCTGTGCGGGAAATTCGCAGAAAGCAGCGCACCAGGTTCACTCGGCCAGCTTGAGAAACGACCAGGTCTTCGGGTCGCTCTCCCAGG
>Ga0180436_10001690_pt1 | contig 21355 bp, 36 predicted proteins | sample SS_ome_2_FD_132434 | JGI IMG/M metagenome (GOLD analysis project Ga0180436, IMG submission 132434) | Hypersaline lake sediment archaeal communities from the Salton Sea, California, USA - SS_3_S_2 metaG | ecosystem: Environmental > Aquatic > Non-marine Saline and Alkaline > Hypersaline >... | reverse complement strand
TTCTTGAGGATCGAGACGGTAATCGCGACATCACGCAGTTTCGGCAACCAGCCGGAGACTGCTTTCTCGACGTTCTTGACTGACTTGGCAGTCTGATCAAGATTACGCTTCAGCTCTTTGACGGTCTTTCCGGCGCGCTGGGTGCGCACTGTGAAATTCTTATCATCCAGCTCAAGCTCTACGCGAATTTTACCTACACTCATCTCTCACCTCAGACAGCAACAACCTGCTTTGACATACGACGAAGGTCACTAAGACCTTCCTTGTCCAGCTTCTCCTCGACCTCAGTGACATCACCAATTTCAAGGATCAACTGCTTGCGTTTTTCCTCGGCGGCTTCCTGACCCTGGGCGGCTGAGTAGACACTCAGTGAGCGCATATCTTCCGTTGCGAGGATACGGTTGATATTTCCGGTCATAAGCCAGAAACGACGAACAGGCATACGCAATACCTGGTCGTCGCTCATGTTGTAGAAGTGACAGAACCGACTGAAGATGAAACCGAAGTCGAGGGAAAGGACTTCGGGATCATCATTGTCGCCTGTTACTTTTTTCCGTCTTCGCCCTCTTCGGCTGACGGAGCATCTTCGGTATTCACTTCATTGATGAAACCAATGATGGCGTTTAACTGTTCGAACTTCAGACTGTTCCGAACTTCCTTTTCCATCGATGGGAATGCGCCCGTAACCATGTCCAGCATCATCTCCATCTGCTCTGAAATCGAAGAGTTTTCGTCGACCTTCTCAGTCTTCTTGGCGAACTCGATATAGCCCGCGACCGACATTGATTCCAGTGGGTATTCCTTGCCCTTGAACTTCAGAAAACGACCAGTCTGTGCACTTACGTCGTCCAGGTTCAGCATCTTTGCCATCTTTGTTACTCCTTAAAGGCAGCCCCTCCGCTACAGAGGGGCTTGATTGGGGGTTAAGTTAGTTGTGACTTACTTTCTTAGGCGGCGTTAGGATCGCCGACTGAGAACAGGGTTTTGGTCAGAGGATCGGGGTAGCCCATGAATTCGACGTTGAACACGCGCTCTTCGTCGTATTTGTAGGCGAACTGGAGAGCACCACCAGTGCCCGCGTGACCTACGATGAAGTCTTCAGACAGATCATCGTCAGCCTTGCCCAGAGGATGCAGACGCAGTTTCTTAGAAACGGTCAGCAGATCGGTTCCGATACCGTTAGAGACATCAACGCGCTCAGAGGTCGCATCGACGCCGCCGGACATTGCTGTAACAGTTGCGCCAACCTGATCAGTTGCCAAAGTGAAGCTGTTGCCAGCAACGCCACGCACGCCATACTGAACCTGGAGATGCGTTCCATTGGAAGCATAGTCGGCAATTACAACGTCAGCGTGAGTAGAGGCGTTCAGCTTGTCTACCGCGTTAGTCAGAGTGGCAGCAGTGTCGGCGCCAATCTGGATTTCATACAGGCCAGCAGGGGTCGCAGAGAAGGTGAACTCAACGCCATTGATGGTGATAGATTCGCCTTCAGCGGCGTTACCAGACAGCTCGATTGCACCATTTGCCTTTACGCCGTCAGTGACCAGTGAAGCACCAGGCATGATAGATACCAGGTTATCCAGGGTGGTTTCAGCCAGTGGACACTTAACTTTCAGTGAACGCTTGGTGATGTATTCGTTGATTTCGGAAACACCGAACTGATCAACAGTAACTTTATGGGTGTCAGTGGATACTTCTACTTCAACGCCGCCCTTGGTATAACCAAGATCCTGGCCGTCGTAGAAAATCTGACAGACACCGAGCTTTACGTTCTTAGTATCTGAAGCCATTGCAAAATACTCCTTTCGAAAGGTTAATTAAATTTCAATCTTTACGTTGCAACGTAAACAGCATCGAAATTGATACTGATTTCCAAGTGATCGCCCTCGGAAATTGGGAACAGAACTGGCTCATGCTTGGGCACAATGTAGCGAATGCTCATGCCGGGCAGTTCTACGTTTCGCATATTCAGTGCATCCTTGATCTGATTTGCCATTGCCAGTCCATCCACGATGTCCTGGTGACGCACAATGATGCGAAAACCTGTCTTGTAATAACCTGGCAGCTCGGGATCGATAGGCGTCCCTGTCAGCTTTCCAAGCATCAATGCCCCGATCTTGATGGTCTGAGGCATGTAATGAATGAACAGGGTCTGACCTTTGGTCACGATGCCCTGCCCGTCTAAATAATCTGCAAGCGGCTCAAACTTCATACGGAACCCTTGATGGCACGTTCGATGTCCTTAACGATGTCATCTTCCAGCTCGTCCAGGGCGCGCTCGATAAACTGACCGCCGACCTGAACACCGGGGTTTGCATCCTGCTTTTCCTTAGAGCGTTTGCCGAGCTTCCAGCTACCGCCTGGATAGAGCAGTTCGTGAATCAGCTCGCCATACTCGCCGACATTCTTGCCGTCACCAGCAGAATGCGAAGGATCGATGCCAATGAAGATCCGCACGCGTCCATTCACGCCGTTACGATCTTCCTGGGTGATGATGGCGTCTTCCAGGTTGCCCTTGTCGATGGGCGCCATCTGCTGAGCCAGATCCTGAATCTTTCCGCCGCCTTTACGCATGGCAGAAAGAGCTTTCTTGTTCGTCTTGCTGCCGGAGTTCTCCAGCAGTGCAGTTGCGGTATCTACGATTCTCAGGCCCATGTCATCAGTTCCACCTGATAGTGGTCGAGGACACCCTGGACCGTAAAACGTGGAAAGACGCCTGAAACCTTCAGCTCGAACCCGGCAATCTCGACCTTCTCGCCATACTGGACCTGGCTGGTAGCCGGAAACAGCAGCACGGCGTCAGCAACGTATTCGTCCGCGTTGCCTCGTGATGCGGAGCTGTCCGCACGCACTGAGGTCTTTCCGTTTTCAACCAACAGCTTGACCACACCACAACGCTCATGACGGCGCGCACCCTCGATACGGCGACCATAAATGTCGGCCTCAAGGGTCTGTGCAGTGATCCAGCAATCTGTATTAGGTAAAAACATGCGCCAATTATATCAAGTCACTGGTGACTTATCTATATGCTACGATCAAGTTAGCATTGGGATGGAACACGTCTTTGCGGATGTCCTTGTAGAATGGCAGCCCGTCCTCGCGCTGGGCGAATGAAAAACGCAGTCCGTTGTTCCGATGATTGGGGTCATCGTGGTAGGCAACTGCTTCATTCACGCCATGACGTGCCAGGGCGTAGATGTAGGATTCGTTATAGATAGCAAACAGGTAGGACTTGAACATGGTTTCGATGTAACGCTGTGACTTCCAGCGATAACCACGACGATCCATGTGCGTGAAACTGAGTGGCCCCATGTCCTTTTTGACGGCAATCAGTGCTGCTGCCTCACGCTGCCCTGCTCCATTGACGCGCAAACTGACTTCCATAGCGAAGTCACGCAGATATTGTCTTCCTGTGCGCGTCTCTCTGAGCATCTGAGCGCGCAGAAGCTCGATTGCTTCGTGTGACTGCTCTTCGATGAACTGACTCAATAGATCGCTTTCTACGGATTCGGCTGAATCCAGTCCAAGATCCTCGATGGCATTGTAGATAGCGCGACTCTTGACCTGGGTAAAGACATAGCGAATCAGGCCGGACTCGGCTTCCAGGGCATTGCGGAACATGGCAAGCGAGCGCATGTTGTATGCCTGGCGAGCCCGCTCAGAGGTGGGCGTCGGACCATCAATGATGGTTGTCAGGACACCCAGCAGAGCATTGAGATAGGTTGCATAACGTCCGCTGAACTTATCGACTTCCTGGCTGAGCGTCCTTGCTTCCATCAGCCGCGTCCCAGTCGTCTTGCGTTGGACACATAACGCGACAGGGCACGCATGGTGTCATCACTGACAGGCAGTAACAGGGGCTTACCGGGACGATACATATTCGAGCTTTCACCGACAGTCTCGGACATCAGTCCGTCTCTGCGCTTGTCACCAATAGGGTCGCCGCCGAGTTGGGCATTGGCCTCGATGATCTGGGCACGCTTGAGCGCAACAAGGAAATCTTCAGGTAAGGCAGCCAGCTCCTCTGCGGTCAGACTCTTGATGTCGCGGATCTCGACACTGGAAGACAGCCTGTCCTGCGCATCCCCACTGGTAACGTAGAAGGACAGGTTGCTGATCGCATGGAAGGCGTTGATCAGTGCGGTCTTCTGACTGCGCTCAGCCGCTACACTCCAGGCATCGATCCCGGCGATCTCCATTGCCACAAGGACAGCAGATCCGAATGACTGGAAGGTGTTGGTCATGACCTCCAGCGTGTCGGTAGCTTCGATCAGGTAGGATCCGGAGTTGATGACTTCGCCGTTAGCGGTGGTCATGATGACCTCAACAACGCGCAGATCGCGAAGCTCACCAACATCCAGTAGGTTATTGGATGCGTCTACCTCGATCGTAATCTCGGTATCGCCTGGGGTAAATCCGCTGTGCAGTGTTGAGGCAATGACCTCCTGGCCCTGCCCGTCCAGCACGCGATAGCTAACCGCTGTTGGGGTAACGGCATTGCCCAGGGAGTCCTGATAAGGGACGGTGATCGATACCGCCGCATTACTCAGATAGACGTTCATCCGTTACTCCTTACGCCAGCACTTCGATGTCGGCATTCTCAACAGTGACTACAGCGCGCACTGCCATGATGGGGCCTTCGATCACAGGGTTGCTGTTACCGGGGGCGACAGTTTCCTTGTGACTGATGCGCTGACCCCAGAGGCCCGCGACTTGGATGTTTTCCTGCTTCATTTAGGAATTACTCCGCTTTTGGCTTGGCCTGTTCCTGGGCAGTCATAATGCCCTCAATCAGGTCAGCAACGCTCTTGGCCTTCACATCAAACTTGCCTGCAATCTCACGCAGGCCCTTGATGCCCTTTTCGTCAGCAATCTGTTCCAGCATTTCCTGTGGGTATTCGAACTCGACGGCAGCTTCTGCCGGAGTTTCCTCGGCAACTGGCTCTACGGACTGAACGGGCTCTGCCAGCTCTTCGCCAGGCTCAACGGCTTCTACTTCGTCGGCGCGCTTCATGGCAGGCTGAACGTCTGCTTTTACATCACGCGAATCGATCATGCGTGCAGCGAAATTGGGGTCTTTGCCCTCAATGTATTCAACGCGCATCGATGCCGAGATCCGTGAGGCTTCCAGTTCGGACAGCACACTGACAGACTCGCCATTTTTGAATTCAATGGCTCCAATGTAGCCAGTCAGGTTCTCAAAACCCTTCTCAACGATCTTTACCTTAAATCCCATTGTTAATACTCCTTGATACAAAAACGGGCAGAGGAATCCCCTGCCCGTCTATTCTAAGTCACTTGTGACTTACTTTCCAACTTAAATGTTGGTCAGACCCTTAACACGGGCCAGAGACTTAGTGCTCTTCAGAGCAGTGCCGCAATACCACTTCAGACGAGTGCGAGTTGCGTCCTTGTTCTGAACAGTGCCGATGTCTTCTACGACCATGCCAGCAGCGTCACCACCGAAGATGCCGTGCAGACCGTCAACTTCGTTCAGGCGGGCAGCGTAAACAGAGCAAGAGGCAGTCTCAGTGCCCTGGGTTTCGTCACCAGGCAGGAAGTCGTTAACAACGATAGGCACACCGTTGTGAGCAGGCATGTAACCGAAGTTTTCGATCATGATGCTCTCAGGGGTAGTGCCGCCCATTGCACGAAGCAGAGCGCGGTAAGCACGCAGAGTGCCAGAACGCATAACCAGAACGTCAGCGCCATTAGGAACAGCGTCCAGCAGTTCGTCCAGCATGGACAGAGACAGCGCAGCACCGTTAGCGCCAGCTTCGATAGTCTGACCAGCAACAGTCAGAGAAGCCAGGCCGTCGAATTCCTTGGCGTTAGTGCCAGCGTCACCGATAGCCAGGGTGCGACGGAACTTACGAGCCAGACCCTTCGCCTTCTGAGCGATCTGGATCGCTTTCTGGTTAGAAGTGTCAGACATAGTGCCATCGAGGAACTTATCTACATCAACGTCACCGATCAGAACACGCAGCTTGCTGGTGACTTCGGTGAAGGTAGACGCGCCTTCAGGCACAGTGTCGCTTACAGGATCAATGAAGTCGCCTTCAGAGATAGCGTTTTCACGGTTGTAGACATAAGCCTTACCGTTGATGCCCATGAAGGGCAGAAGAGCAAACAGGCCATCTTTGTCGATGATTTCTTCGATGACACCAGCGACAAGATCGTTGTTGCTCAGCTTTTCAGCTTCAGCACGCAAAAGAGCCATTTTTTACATTCTCCTTAAAGAATAAAATCGTAAAAAGTTATAAGTCATGAGTGACTTATTTTACCATAACAAGGTTACTTCTTGCCAGCACTCAAAGCCTTTTCGATGCGAGATTGCCCGTAAAGGTTTTCTTTGATCTCTGGCTTCTTGCCGGAAGCTGTCTTGGAATCTGCGCCAGGCTTCATCTTGCTACGGATCAGGTGATCACGATCAGGGTCGCCATCGATGATCTTGGAAATGGCTTCCTCAAACTTGAGAGGATTGCCTTCTCCATTGACCAGCATGGTGCGATCTGATGCGCTCTTGGGCTTGTCGTATGCGACAACCTTGTCACCATCAATATCGAAATATTCACCGTAAACGATGCGCGCCTTGGTTGGCGTCAGAGTCAGATTGTCCGAAATAAACTTGGAGCTATCGAACGCATGACCGATAGTGAGATTGTTAATCACGCCGTCTTTCGACTTCAGTTCAGACTGCACCTGTTCGAGCTGCTCCTTGACGGATTTCAGTTCGGACTGGTGCTGCTCAACCATCTGCGCTTTCAGCTTATCCCACTCGCCCTTCTGTTCGAGTTTCCGAGTTTCGGTTTCCTTCTGATGCTTGATGAGTTCTTTTACCTGTTCCAGGTCGATGCCGTCGAATTTCTTGAGCTCTTCTTTCAGCTTGGCAACCTCAGAATCTTTATTCTTCAGGCTGTCCTGTGCTTCTCTGAGCTTTTCCTTCTTCTGCATCACTTCCTTGAGCAGTTTGGCTTCAGATTCTGAAGGCTTAGCTTCATCATCTCCGCCATCACCGGATTCATCTTTCTTACCAGCTTCCTCGCCGCCCTTGTTGTCACCAGAATCGGTATCTTGATCCTTAATGTCATCAGTTGCAGCTCCACCAGCAGAACCACCAGTGCCGTCATCAGCTTCATTCCAGTAGCCGCGAGCGATCAATTGATTTCGAACAAACTTCATAATTTCAACTTCCTTTTGTGCGACCTGTCGCTTGGTCGGTTAAACAATGTGGCAAATCTCTATGCCGCTTCTTGATCCGCTTGCCCGTCGGCAGTTGGATCGGATTCTTCCTCTTCCTCGCCATCAAATAGCGAAGACGGGGTTGGAATTTCGACTGGCTTTTCGGGCCAGTTCTGGATCTCTTCCTTCATCTTCTTCTTCAACGCTTCAGACAGACGGGGGAAGAGCTTTTCGACGAGCGCCTGCATCTGCTCACGGCGCACGCTATCTGGTGCGTCGATCAGTGCCAGGCGTTCGGCTACATCAAATTCGTCGGTCAGGCTGCGCACATCGAAGTTGTCCGCATACTTAACCAGGTCTTCTTCAGGGGCCTCGACGTTATTCCACAGGCAAACCAGTTCAATCAGTTTGCTCTCGGCACGATCCAGGGAGTCCGCCTTGGAGGTGAGCAGTGCATTCACACGCTCGAAGTCATACGCTTTGGCAACGCCGGATGAGTTATCGATGCCCATCGCGTTATCCTGCTTGGTGCGCTCACCTGCCATACCGACAGAGTGATAGATCTCATTGATGATCTGACGAATGGCGCCGATGATCAGCTCTGCCTGCTTTGGATCTGGAGCAATGAAGAAAGGCTTGGATCCGCCCTCGCCGTCATAGGTGAAGATGCGCTTCGTGCCCATCTCAACCAGCTTGGTGTATCCGTCGTCGCCCGGCAACATGCCCTGGGCTGGCATCGCAAGCTGCGAGAAGGTCTGATCCTGAATGATGGCATCCAGGTTCGACAGGTAGTTCGCTACAGCGCGATCCAGGTAGGCAATGTCGCCAATCAGTGAGGGTGCGGTATAGGGGTCATCCGTCTCAACATGGTCCACATTGAATACGGGGACAATGCCCAGATTATGAGTGCCGCTACCCTCCAGCTCGACCTTCTTGCCGTCCATCTTGAACAGCGTCCAGTCTTCGCGGGTCCACAAGCGATAACGCTCGATTGCACCACCTGTTGACTCCAGGGGATCCTCGTCGTCACGATCTACCTCGTGGATCAGAATCCAGTTCAGCTCACCCTCTTCGTCATAGCTCATGTCCAGCACATGCAGAGGCGAAACGAAATAAGCATAGGTGCGCGCACCCAGCTCTTTTTCCTCGGCAACGGTCTTGGCATCGCCTGGCTTATTGTTATCTACGACAACCCAGATGCGACCAAAGGTGGATGAGCGATTGGAGAGCTGGCGCATGAAGTGCTCGATGTCACGCTTGTTGCGCGTAGCATTCTTCCAGAACTGGCGGACCTGCTCCGGAGCGTCATCCGTATTGCGGACGACCTGCGCCTTGAAGATGTATTTGTTGACCAGATCAACAATTTCACGGGAATGATTAAAACGATAGGCGCGCTCAACACGCTGGCCGAACTCGTCATCACCTTCCTTGATGTATTTGAAGATGTGCTTGTCGAACCAATCACGACCGCCACGATAGCAACTTTCCAAGAACTCCCAATGAGCAACGGAGTCCTTGTAATCCGGATGGCGTCGGTCAATCAGTTTTTTAAGTGATTTCTGATCGTATGTTGGCATAAATCATTCCTATAGGATGTGGCTAAGTTTAGTCACTGGTGACTTACTTGTCAACCTAAATTGAAATACCCTGGATCTTGATCTTGCGCACTGGGAATTCAATCTCGATTGGGTAGCCCAGGGCGTCCGCACTATGCTCCACGCCTCCGGTCTTATCCACATCACGACCACCTGGTTTATAGATCGTCTGCTCCAGTGAATTGATCAACTGTCTGCACTTCTTGTCGACACGCAAGTGAATCTGCCCGTCTCCAGTCTGTATCATGCGATTTACGGAGTTTACGCGATCAGCGATAGCAGGATGCTTCCTGCGATGTTTGATGCGCTTAAATCCGCGCTCACGGAAGATGTCGAGATCCGACTCACCGCGTGCGTGCTGTCTGTGGCCGCCAGCCGGGTCAGGATAGATTGTGATCTGCTTCATGTAGCGCCAGTATCGACGCTCCAGCTCATCACAGACCTCTTCCGTGTTCGATCCATACAGGACAATCTCATCGACCGCCCAGACTTCTCCATTCGGCTGTGGCTGGAGGATGACAGAACTCATGGGGTCGATGTTGAAATCCTGCCCTACCCAGATCGGCAGATCTGGATTGAACGGATAGTCGCCGACGTGCTTGCTACGCTCGAATGGGTAGTAGACACGTCCGGACATCGTTTCGAAGGACGCCTCGAATTCCTGGCGGAAGGATTTTTCATCCATGTCCTGCCTGGCAGCCTCGATTTCCCCTGGCGGGATGAATGGAGACATGATGGTCGGATACTGCCAGGATTGCCATTGCCCACCCGCGATCAGCTCATCACGCTGACCCAGCGAATACAGTTCATACAGATGGTTGAAGGCTTTTGGGGTTCCGATGAACAGCGCGTGACCACCAGTGGTTGCGAGTGTTGGGCGAATAACCTTCGACCAGACCTCCGCCTTCATGTCTTGGAATTCGTCGAGGACAACGTAGTGCAGACCGATACCACGCAGAGTATCCGGCTTGTCCGCACCTTTACATTCGATGATCGAGCCATTAACCAGGCGGATCGTCATCGTGGTTTCGTTGACCTTCTTGATCCAGCGTTTCGGTATCGCCTCCAGCAGGTCGTCCCACATGATCTGCTTCGCCATGCGGTAAGTCGGAGCGACATACCAGACCTTGCGCTTGGAAATACGCGCCATCTTGATGATGGCGGTCTTCGCAAGCTGTGTCTTGCCCCAGCGTCGCCCGGCAACAACAACCTTAAAGCGCGAACGCGCCTTAAAGACATTCATCTGGCCTGGATGTAATGCCAGGCTAGGGTCGGAGTAATTAATCGCCGCCATCGGTAACTACGATGTCGTTCTCTTCGAGCAGGTCTTCGAGCAGTGCCGCGTTCTCATCGACAGCATCGTCCATGCCACCGTCACGCAGTTCAGCAATCTGATCTGCCGTCAGCTCGCGGATGATCAGATCTGGCAGATCCTCGATGCCTACATCGTCCTTATCCAGGCCGAGCACGATCCAGCGTTCATCACGGGCCTTCTTGAGGATGTCCATGATCTTGTCGAGGGCCTTGAGGTTGGGCAGCGTTGTGGAGACAGCGCGTCCTTCCTGCATTGCCTTCAGGTATTCGCCCATTGCTGCTTTGGAGATGACCTCTGACCACTTGTAGTGATCGTCCTTGGTCTTCTTTGCCCTGGCAGCGCGCACCGCTGTCTCGTCGACAGAGGCTTCCTGGACTGCCTTCTTTATTTCCTTGGCATGCTCCTTGGCTTTAGATCCGCGTTTGACGCCCAGCTTTTTGAACTTGCGCGAGAACGTCTCCGGCGCAGGTCCGAACTTTTCACTGAGATCCTGAAGGGTAACGTCGCCCAGCTCCCAAAGCGCAGTTGCTTCGGCCCACTGCTTGTTGGTGAGACGCGTATGCTTTTGGCGAGGGGCTTCTTGCTTGGTAGTCGTGTCAGTCACTCGACACTCTCCGTAAAAAAAATGGGCGGGGATAGGGGTTTGGAGGAGTTGAGTTCCCCGCCGCTACTTGGAGACACACTATGAAAATGTGGGGTCATCTTAATCTTCCTATTCGCGAATGTCAATCACTCGTGACTTACTTTTTATCCAGAATAAAACACAGGGCCGCAGCGAAGGCTTCTGACTCAACAGGAAAGCCCGTCAGCTCTATGACATCGGATTTGAAGTCTACGACGGTGGTGTATGTGCCGCTGTCTTCGAGTTGAGACATCCACTGGCAGCCCATCACTTCGAGCAGATCCAGCACCTCATCCTCGTCGACACCGCGATAATCAGGACATGGGGTCCAGTTGGTATGATCCGGAGTGTCGACCTCTTCCCAGGTCTTCACGATTCCATCCGCGATTTCTACTCGCATACCGAGACGGTGAGCAATCCGCGCATTCCCTTCTATACCGAGAGGCATACTCCATTCCGGAGTCTCCTCATCTCCTTGCGGGAAAAACTGCGCAAACCCACTTCTATATAATATTCTAATCATAATAGTATTTATTTAAGTTTATATTATTAATGGGTATGCGCAGTTTTCCCTCGACCTCAATAATCCTCGGAATGGATGTCCTAAGTTATTGATTATCCTCGGTATGCGCAAATCTCCCGTCAATTTTCAATGAAAAGCTGCGGTTAGCCCCTCATCACCTGGTAGCCCATGAAGGTCGGAGCCAACACAACTCGGTTGCGCCCGCGACGCTTTTCCGTGCCAACTTTGTAGATCAGCTTGCGCTTAATCAGAGCGCGGATAGAAAACTGAAGTGATTGCTTGGTGGTGTGCCAGTCAAATTCCTGGCCTAGCTGCTCAAGCAATTCATCGAGGTCACAAAAGGAGCCATCCTGGTTGCCTTTGGTGAGGATCTGCATGATCCAGTTCTGCTTTCCGGTCAGATTCATATCACGTCCTTTTTGGGAAAATGGTTGCTCATCCAGTTATGCACGAAGATCGCGGAGACGATGCCCAAAGCTCCTCCGGTTCCGGAGATCGCCAGGAACAAGGCCCCGCCATCATTCGCCGCATACTTGACGAAGAAATATTGCGCCAGGGTGATGCCCCAGCTTGTAAAAAACGCCATCCAGTAGCGCGAGTGCTGGACATTCTTGGAGTTGAAGCCCAGCAGAAACACGTTCGCAAACGACGAGGTGAACAGGATCATGTGATCAAGCGTGTCCATCAGGACCACCTCCGCCATTGAACAGGCTCAGAATTGAGAAGATCACCAGCATTGCCAGGCACACAACCGAGATGAGGCCCTTGTCGACCAGTAGCTCAGTCATCCTGGCGCCCCACGAATTCAAAGGCTGCCGTCATGCGTCCAACAGACTGTCCGGTCACTTTGGAGTTCTTGCCCGCAGCAGGCACTTGCCCAGGGGCTCTGGTGAGCTTCCAGAGCGGACTTTTCATCCGATAGTGGATCATTGCAGGGTGTGACGTTACAGATGTGTAGCGATTGCCCTGATCGACGTAGTGCTGTGCAATCTTCTCACTCAGGATGTTTCCAATTCCGACACCCTGGTAATCCGGCAACACGACAGTGCGATGGCCCTTCCACATATTCTTCACCTTCGGGTGAGGAAACTTGAGGGCAGCCGCGAATGCCACTGGCTGATCATCGATGGTCGCCACATAACAATGCGCTGACTTGTTGATGTCGGCGCTTAGATAGTGATGTCCACGGAAAATTCGCCACGCGGAATGATGAACTCGTTGTATGCGGAGGTTGATGTCTGGTCGCCGAAGTCGCCCCCTTTTGAATTCACCAGTGTCCACCTGGTAAATCCAATCAGGCTCCAGCCACTCCGCAATATCGTAGTGACAGGAAACCGCAACAAGTTGTTTGCCATTCTTACGGACATACTTCTGAACAGCAGCGGAAGAGATCTTTGCGACGGTGCGATCCACTACGGAAGTGAATTCGTCGACCACGACCGGGGCATCATCCTTGGCTTCGAGCACCAGGCGCGCCATCTCAGCACGGAATTTCTGACCGTTACTGAGGGTGTGGAAAGGCTGCATCCAGGCAGGAGGCGAGCTGAAGCCAACGTGTGACAGCGCATCCGTGATCTCACGAACGGACAGATCTTTGCCAAAGTCGTTCAGTAGTGACTTATCTCTCGACCACTCAAAACCCTCGTGATAAGCATCTTCACCAAACATCCGTTTTGCCAGAGTGGTTTTCCCTGCGCCTGAAGGTCCGACGATCAGACCAATAGACCAATCCATGTCTTCGATTGGAAGATCCACATCCCATTCCTTGACGAGCTTGTCAGTGACAGGCACATCGAACATGCCCGCAACCTTGTCAGTGCGGAAACTTGGATGGTATTCCGATTCTACGCGATGCTTAAACTTCATAAATCACCCTACAGTGACAGCACACGGCACTTGTAGCCCTGCTCTGCCATCTGTCCATATACTTTTTCCTGATCTGCCTCGTCAGTGCACTCTACGATGACCTGGAAGGCAGGCTTGTAATCTTCTTCCTTGATGTTCGAGGAAGGTTTGGCTGTCGTCTCGGTGGCAGCGTCCGACTCGGCATCGAGATCGTCCAGTAGGCCATCGAGGTCAACGTCCTCAACCAGGAAGCTCAGCTCTTCCTCGTCAAAACCCATGTTGGTCAGGTCGACTTCCATCTCATTGAGAGCCGCCAGTTCCTTCTTCAGCAGTTCCTCGTCCACATCGCCGACAGCTACGCGGTTATCTGACAGGCGGGCTTCTTTGACCTGGAGCTCGGTCAGATCTCGGCGGACCACAACAGGAACCTTCTTCAGCCCCAGGTGGATCGCTGCCAGGCGACGACCGTGACCTTTGATGATCACGCCGTCCTTGTCGACAACAATCGGCTGATCCCAGCCTGTGCTACGAATTGCAGTTGCCAGCTTCTCTACCTGCGCTTCGTCGTGGATCTTGGCGTTATCGTCGTAGGGGGTCAGATCCGCTACGTCCCAGGATTCAACTAACAGTTCGGCTGCATCGCTCATGCCGCTTCTCCAAAGTTCAGGCCGTCATCCTCGACGGGTTCGAATTGCTCGCCTACGTCGCAGTCATCGCAGACGTGCTCGTTTCCTTCGTGGCAGTGGACGCACTCATCGCAGTCCTCAAATTTGGTGCACATAAATCAGTCTTCCTTTTGGTTGTGGCAGAGCCAGACCAGGGCGTCACCAGCGTTGGTAAGCGAGTCTGACGAATTGAATCCCTGCTCCTGTTGGATCTTGTCGATCAGGTCGGAGACTTTGTGTGCGTCCTCAACGGGAACCTTGAAGCGCATAACCTGGTGGGTTTGAACAGGACGTTCGGTGGGCTCGGGCGCGGGTAAATCATCGCCCTCATCAATATCAAGTTCGCTCAGATCTATAATCGAGCTATCAAAAATTGCGTGCAGTTCCTCATCGGAATACGGCATAAAGGAGGCGATTTCATCGTGACTACCGAGAGAATCCAGCAGCTCTGCCAACTGAAGCGTATCGTCTGTGCCATAGCGCCCGTTATCGACCAGGCTAATCTCTTTCGCCTTGTTGTCATCGACGCGTCCGACATTGAGGATGGGCACTTCCTTGATGCCCTTGCTTGCCGCGTATTGAGCGCGGTGTTCACCGCCCAGGATCTCCAGCGAGCCATCCAGACGCTCGCGAACAATGATTGGTTTGAACATGCCCAGACGTTCGATCGAGGCGGCCAGTTTTTCTTCGTTCTGGGGGCCGACGACGTTGGTGTTCCAACTGTTCGGCTGGAGACTCTTCGGATCGGCCTTGCCGAAACTTAAATTCAAGTTGTTAGTTTTCATTACCTATAAGGTCGTGTTAATATAAGTCATTGGTGACTTATTATTAACCACCTAACACTGAAAGATCAAGAGGTTAAAGTTTGAGCAAAGTAATCCAGATAGCAGCCAACGCAGTGAACGCCAAGCTCTACAACGCTTCGCGTGAAATCTCGCGTGAGGTGTCCAATCTGCTGTCCTACAGGGTCAGCGGCGCGGAGCACAGTGCGGCATTCAAGGCGCAACGCTGGGATGGACGCTCAACCTTCTATGATTTCAAGACCGGGTTGTTTCCGGCAGGGTTTGTGCATCTAGTGCTCCAGCATCTCAGGCAAAAGGGTCATACGGTGCAACTGGTGCGCAAGCCCTTCCCTGCCCCGCAGGGGCCGAAAAATCCAAAGGTCGACAATTTCCCTGAGAATCCGGATTACGCGTATCAGCTAGAAACGGTCAATAAGCTGGTCAAGCACGGGCAGATGGTTGCCCAGGTCGCAACCGGGGGTGGTAAGTCGCGCATCTGTCGTCTCGCTGTGGCAAGGATTGCCAGGATGTCGCTGTTCATCACGACTCGCGGCGTGCTGATGCACCAGATGAAGGACGCATTTGAGGAAACGACAGGTCGTAAGGTTGGTGTTCTCGGCGATGGCGAATGGACTCCGCGCCGGAGCGTCAATGTCGGCATGGTGCAGACACTGATGTCTCGTCTGAAGATCGATGAGGATGCGACCGGAGCCAAGCTCCAGAGGCAGATCGAGGTGCGCAACAAGACCATCAAGTTCCTGAGTATGGTCGAGTTTGTGATTCTTGAGGAAGCGCACGAGGCGGGCGGCAATAGCTACTACGAGATCCTGCGTCACTGCAAGAATGCTCATTACCGTCTGTCACTGACTGCCACGCCCTTTATGAAGGATGACGAAGAGGCGAACATGCGTCTGATGGCATGCTCCGGCCCGGTTGGTATTCGTATCTCTGAAAAGTTCCTGATTGATCGCGGCATCCTTGCAAGGCCCTACTTCAAATACGTTGAGCTGGGTCCGCCTGCCATGTTGCACAGGCTGTTGCCCTGGAAGGACGCCTACAAGGTGGGCATCGTCGAGAATGAGATGCGCAATCGTCATATCGTCTGGGAGGCAGAACGCGCTGCTCAGAACAACATGCCCGTGATGATCCTCGTCCAGCAGAAGAAGCACGGCGAAACACTCAAGAAGCTCCTGAAAGAGCGCAGAATCTCCTCAGAGTTCATCTATGGAAAGCATGAGCAGGAGGAACGCAAGGAAGCGTTACAGCGTCTGGGAAGCGGAAAGATAAGCGTCCTGATCGGATCGACGATCCTCGATGTGGGCGTGGATGTTCCGGCTGTCGGCCTGGTTATCCTGGCTGGCGGCGGCAAAGCGGAAGTTGCCCTTCGTCAGCGCATTGGTCGCGGCCTGCGTCGCAAGAAGTCAGGCCCCAATATCGCCCTGATCGTCGATTTTGTCGATCCAGGCAATACGCATTTACGCAAGCATGCCAGGGAGCGCCGTCGTATCGTGGAATCTACGGATGGGTTCAATGAGGGCATCCTCGGCAAGAATGAAGATTTCAACTTTACTGAATTAGGATTGGCAGCATGAGCACAGGAACACTTAGCTTCAAAGTTATCGATAAGCCCAAGAACGAATGGGATCACCTGAACTACCCAGGTCCAGGCGTTTACCTGCACAGTGATTCGCTGTGGTTCGTCTACAACAGCTATGTCCAGCAAACCTTTTCCGTTGATGACGAGATCAGGCACTGCTTTGTCATGCCAGGTGAGGCGCCGAAGGCTGTCTCTGAGTCATCAGGCTTTGATCAGGACATCTTGCTCAAGGCAATCGCGGTTTCCCAGAAACCAGAGCTGGCTTTTTCGTAGCGCCCTTATAAGTCACTCGTGACTTCGGAAGTATAATAAGGGCTCCACATCAACGGGAGCCCTTCCATGAGAGTCGTCGGACTTTACTCAAACCTCGCAGTCAACATCCTCACCGTCCTGCTGGTCGGTTTCATCATCTTTTACACGGGCAATGCCCTGGGTTTACTGGGCCTGCTGCTGCTTCAGCCAATGCCCATGCAGATCCTGGCAGATGGCCCTATGCCGGAGGATGACGAAACACGCATCGGGTTCGTGCATCACGATTAAATCTATCCGCTAACTCTTGCGTGCACTATAATAGACTCACGTTTATTATTTTTGCACGCAGGAGATTAGCACATGGAATACAAGAGACAGACTTTCCCCGCCACTGAAGAAGCCTTCGCCAATCTGGATCGTGTCAGCGATCTGCTCAAGGAAAAGCACGGCATCAGAAAATACGAACTGGTTTCCGCCGTCTTTGAACTGCTCGACGAAAACGATGAGCAGGTAATCAAGCGCGCCCTGGAGCTGGCGAGTGCCAGGATGGGCGAGCGCAAGAAGGAAAAGGAAAAGAAAGCCAAGCTGCTGAAAATGATCGACGAGCTGTCGCCGGAACAGTTGCAGGAGCTGATGGAGAAGGCCAAGCAGTGATGAAATACTACACAGGCATTGGCTCCAGGAAGACGCCTCCGAAGATCCTGCGTGTCATGGAGGCATTCTCCGAGGTGATGCACGATAAGGGCTACTGGCTGCGCTCTGGTGGCGCGGATGGCGCTGACCAGGCGTTCGAACATGGCGCCAAAGGTAAGAAGTTCATTTATGTGCCCTGGGAGGACTTCAATAATCGACGGGACACGATAATGGGGCGCTTCGATCTATGGGGCGTATCCGGTGAGGCAATGATGATCGCTATGCGTCATCACCCTGCCTGGTCATCACTGACGGATGGTGCCCGTAAGCTCCATGCGCGCAATGTCTACCAGGTCATTGGCATGGAGATCAACAACCCTCACCCTTCTGAATTCCTGATTTGCTGGACGCCGGATGGCTGCGTTTCACGGGAAACCCGATCCAGGGAGACAGGCGGCACAGGCACGGCAATTGCTGTTGCACAAACCTACGGCGTGCCCGTCCTGAACCTGCAACGTCTGGATCATCTGAAGAAGGTCGTGGGAATGATTAAAAAGCATCGCGATAGTAAGTCATGAGTGACCTATAATGGAGAAAACTTACAGGAGAACCCCATGCTGAAGGGCATCATCAATCGATTCAAACGCGAGATTGCCAAGAACAAGCTGACAAACAATCTCAATACCATCGTCAACGACCCACAGATGCGCCTGGACCTGCTCCAGAGCGCCTACGAAAAGCATCGTGCCTCGATGACGGATCGTGAGCGTAGCCAGGTCAAGAAGGAAATTAAGGCTCTGGAACGTGCGATTAAACGCGGTGATGTGACCGTATGAGTGCAGAAAACAGGCTTGGGCGTTTCTTCATTAAGCGGGAAATGCTGCGTAATAACCTGGATGCGTTGTTGCACGTCATGCGCGACATGGTGGTGTTCCAGACTACCTATCGCATGGACACCGATGAAGTCGAGTATCTTGCCTGGTGCGAAGAGTTCGACGAGATACCTGAAGCCCGTGTCGCGCCAACGTATCAGATTGAGATTGACATTGAGCACGAGGTGACGGAGGAGGTGCTCAATGACGGCACTATTCAGCGTCGCGCTGGCAAATCTACCGTCACGCGCAATGTGATCAGATCCAACAACGCTAGTGCTATACCAGCGGTGCGCAATGACACCATCAATCGTCCTGCCAATTACAGTAGCTGGTAGGCGAACCTAAAAAGCTCGATTCGAACTGTGCTCAGCGGGAAACCAAGGAACTTCGATAACATGCAACATGGATATACTCAAAACAAGCTCATAACGTCACTTGGAGGATCTATGCGTAAGGTTATTGCAATAATTGCGGTCGGCTCAGTCATCGGACTGTCCGGCTGTTCCAGTTCCGGGGGTGGATTAGGCAATGCTCTGTTGGGCCTGGGTAACGATGATCCGGCACGTTGTCAGGAATATTACGACACCTGGGCCAGGGTATCACCGGACACGCTGGCAAACGTCTGGAGTCGCGGCATGTTCACCTGTTCTTCGCGTGAAGATCGTGAGCGCAGCATAGCCTCCTGGGAAGCCATCGAGCGTGGTGAATACACAGCACATCACTCTGTGCCTGGACTTCCCTACAACTTTGAAGGCAGATCCTATACCGACAGCAACGGCAGCACGATCGAGGTCAAAGACAGCAACGGCGATTATTACTATCGCAGTGACTGCAAGGTGACGGACAACGGCGCCATCATCTGCGACGGCAGCGAGGTCTGGTAAATTTCATGCAGGGGCACTAAGCCCCTGTTTTTATTGATAAAAAGATCAGTCATGAGTGACTTATGAGAAGATGGAGAGTTATTTACAAGGAAGAAGTCGGGGTATTCAGGGCCTCGCACTTCGAGGCTGAAGACGAATGTGCCCTGTGGGACATGATCGAAGCATCCGGCATCTTTCCTGAAGACGTTTTCAATATTCGCGACATAACGGAGGATCAAGTGTATGAGTAAGCCTAGCAATCCAGATTGTGATCAGTGCATCCTGATGTGCAATCGCAAGGTGTTTAATTTTGTTTCCTACGGCGTAATGGCACTTTGTCTGCTGTTCGTCCTCATGATCGGTCTGTGCCCAACTCTGCCCTGAAAGGAGATTGTGAATTGACTAGCCTTTACCAAAAACAGCGCGAGATTATCGTCCGCACCATTCGTCAGATTGAAATCCTTGGAGGTGTATTTCTGTTTGGCGTCTTTGCCGTCGTATTTGCAGGGCTGCTCTCCGGCATCTTTTTCATGCTTGCAATTACTGTGCTTCTACTGTTCCTGTCGGCATGGGTCGTCGCAGTCTTCAAGAGCGAACCAGCAAGGTTCGGCTCGAACAGTTCTATTTCATCGCGTGACCCGGACGCCTAAAATGGCGTCTCACACACTAACTGGATAATTACCATGCACCTACTCATCGACATCATACTTGGGATCGCCATCCTTTCTGGTGTTGGCCTGGCATCCTGGATGCTTGTGCTTACCAGGTTATCCCTGTAAGCCTGAAGGATCTTCCAGCACATTCACGCGTTCCATTCATCAAAAACATCCAGAACTAGCGCGGCAAGCTATCAGATCCGCTCATCCCTGGACGCTACGCGCTGGAGTCACGTCAGTCTACTGCTTCAGGACTTGAGTCGCTTAAAACGCATTCTAGGAGCTCGTTCATTTTTGGGCTTTGTCCATTAATAGTGAACACGGGGCCAAAGTGAACACCAATAAGTTTTTATGCCACTATAGTCGCTCATGGAATAACAACAGTCCTTGGAGGGCACACATCATGATGAGGATTATTGGCGGAAGTTTTGGCACTAAGGGGCACATCTGGATCAACAATAAAAAGGGTAATATCGCAGTCCGTGGTGACATCGATAAAGTCTACACGCCGGATCTAATGTCACATGCCAGTGTTGCGGATGGCAGAGAGCGTAAATTCAGCGTCATGAGTCTGATCTTTGGCCTGCTCATCTTCACGCCGATACTCACCTTCATTGGTGGACCCATCGGACTGATCGTCGGCTTAATCCTGTCCATCGTAGGCTCGTATTACACGTCAGGTGGCACTCAGGTAGAGCTGCGCTTCAGGGATGATCGCGTGGTTACGGTGGAATGTTCCAAGCGCGATGCCAAACGTCTGCTCTTGTTTGCCAATCAGGAAGCGTAAACCAAAAGAAAGGCCCGCGAAGCGGGCCAAAGAAGCGGGTATATATAAGTGCTTATACTTTACTGGCGATTCAGGAATCCGTAAGCCAGCCAGTCCGCATTGGTCAGGATGTAGAGCAACAGGTCATTTTGCGCCTGGTCATCACCCAGTGACATATAGCCCGTGAACACGCCATCAAAGTTGCCACAGTTCGCAACGGTGATGTCACTGCGGTAGATGTTGCGATCAGGCTGGGCCGGGGTCACTGTGCCGTTATAGGTGCAGCCCAGGGTGTCCTGTCCAAACACATCGCCGTCTGCCTGGATCGTCAGCGTCACGGTATCCCCAAAGGCATCCTGTCCGACATAGATGCCGGAGATCGCCAGGTTGGTCGCAGGACGCACCCAGGTGGGCGAGATGGTCAGATCCACATCCCCGGTGATGGCAAGGTTACGATAGCTGTAGGAGCCCTTAATCCAGTTCTCAGCCAGCCAGGTTCCGGTCACATCTGCCGTATCGACATAGCCCGTGCCATCCGTCACGTAGGTGTCCATGTAGGCTTTGAAGCTGTTTGAGGTCAGGCTGGTGACGCGTCCTGCACTGAGCTCCCCTTCTGAGGGCACGACAAAGTAAACATTGCCATCGTAAACCAGTCCCACCGTGTCGTAGTCCAGTCCGGTCACGTCATTGTGAACGATGCCTGCGTAGATGCCACTGATGTAGTCGACGTTCATCTGGGCGGTATCGCCATCCCCTCCTCCGCCTCCACCACAGCCCACCAGGGCTGTTGTTGCGAGCAGGGTCAGGGCGAGTAGTGCCTTGCGGTAGTTTTTCATAGGTGCATTCTCCTTCGAAGTTAGATGCGCTTTTGTTATAGGAGCAGTTGCAGTTAGCAGTGCTGGTTCCCCCTCTGGGCAATCTAGCAGTCACAGGTTGACCTGGGAGGTGAAAGTTCGAACAGGGTTCGTTTCGGGCTTTCGGCATTCGGCGCGATCAATATCACAGGGGCATTGTCAGCGTGATCAATACCAAAATCGCACCCTTTTCTGGTTTTGACATTGGGAAATCCAGGCATCGGGAAATCGCACCAGGCCAAGCTCGGCTCTATAAGGGGGTGCGTTGGCGGGGGTGGCTATATATAAGGGGGAGCGAATTTTGGACGTTTATACTGGCGGGTGGGGATC
>Ga0180436_10001686_pt1 | contig 21377 bp, 21 predicted proteins | sample SS_ome_2_FD_132434 | JGI IMG/M metagenome (GOLD analysis project Ga0180436, IMG submission 132434) | Hypersaline lake sediment archaeal communities from the Salton Sea, California, USA - SS_3_S_2 metaG | ecosystem: Environmental > Aquatic > Non-marine Saline and Alkaline > Hypersaline >... | reverse complement strand
CGTGGCTGACGTTGTTTCCCGCCATGGGACGTTTACCGGTGACTTGGCATACCTGCGACATCTTTCTGGGCACCCTAAAAAAAGGACGCGCTTTATACTACACAGAGCGACTGACAGCAACTTTAACGTACAATTCACATCAATCCAGCGGTCCAAGCCCGGCGATCTGACGCCTAGAGCCCGAGCAGCCCCCGCGCAGCCAGAGACACCGATGTTGTTGGCGAGACAATCACATGATCGATGACTTCGATGTCTACCCGCCGCAACAGGTCTTTCAGCTCACGGGTGAGCTGTAAATCCGCCTGACTGGGTTCCGCGATGCCAGAGGGGTGATTATGCGCCAGGATCAGCGCAACAGCATTCAACTCAATGCCACGCTTGAGAACTTCTCTGGGGTGAACGTGGGCGCGATTTACCGAGCCAAGAAACATCTCCTCCCAGCATACCGGTCGATAGCGGGTGTCCAGAAACAGGCAGGCAAAGGTTTCCCGTTCGCGATGACCAATACGCCGACGGATATAGCGGCTGACAGCTGACACATCCCGCAGCGGATCCGATCTCGCCAGAGTGTATTCATCGCTGCGACAGGACAGTTCGTGCACGGCTTTGAGTTGCGCAGTACGCGCCGCCCCCAAACCGCGACAGGCCAGCAGCTTTTCCGTTGACGCAGCCATTAACGCCAACGGGCTGCCAAAGTGCGCAATCAGTCTTTGTGCCAGTTGTTGTGCACTTTCTCCGGGCAGACCACTACCAAAACACACGGCAATCAGATCGGCGCTACTGAGATTCTGCGCACCACCGCGCAAGAGCCGTTCGCGTGGCAGTTCATTCTGCGTCAGCCAGGAATTCATCAACTCTCGCCAATGATTGCTGGCGGGTGTGGTCGGCCACAAATAAAGGTAACCTTGCGCGCTTCAACGTTAAATTTCACGGTAATGTCCAGTTCTAATTCAGGTTTAATCAACAAACGTATCTTGCTGGGAATCTGTGCCGGCATTGCAGCCTACAAAACACCGATACTTGTGCGAGCTTTGCGTGCCGCTGGCGCAGAGGTACAGGTGGTGATGACCGACAACGCCCACCACTTTGTCACTGCCACCAGCCTGCAAGCTGTGGCCGGCCTGCCAGTGCGCCAGGATCTATGGGATGAGCATGCAGAGGCGGCTATGGGACACATAGAACTGGCCCGCTGGGCAGATCTTATTGTCATTGCCCCAGCAACCGCCAATACCATCGCCAGACTGGCACACGGCATGGCAGATGACCTGCTCACAACCCTTTGCCTGGCCACTACTGCACCCGTCTGGGTGGCCCCAGCAATGAACCAGCAGATGTTTCAACACCACGCGACGCAAGCCAATCTGCGCAACCTGCAGAGCCTGGGATACCGGTTGATTGGGCCGGAATCCGGGGACCAGGCTTGTGGTGAGGTAGGACCCGGGCGAATGACCGAGCCGGATGATATTGTTGCCGCGCTTGCTTCATCCACACTGGCAGCGCCAGCAACGTTCAATGCTGAAACTCATAACCTGCATAATCGGACGGTGATGATCACCGCGGGCCCAACCCTGGAAGCCATCGACCCGGTTCGATATATCAGTAACCACAGCTCGGGCCTGCAGGGCATTGCAATGGCCGATGCGGCACTTGCTGCGGGTGCACATGTCATCTTCATCGCCGGCCCAAAAGTGCCCGCCACCCATCCAGCCATACAGCGCATCGACGTCATCAGCGCACTCGATATGCAGGCTGCCGTGCACGAACACCTGCCTGGCGTGGATATTTTTATTGGTGTTGCGGCGGTTGCCGATTATCGGCCAGTCGAGGCCGCTGCGCAGAAAATGAAAAGGGCCGGTGACGCAGGCGCAGGCCTGACCATAGCGCTCGTTGAAAACCCCGACATCATTGCTGGCGTTGCTCGACATCCGGACAAACCGCGCGTGGTCATTGGTTTTGCGGCAGAGACCAACGATACCCACAAGCACGCCCGACAGAAGCTCGAACGCAAAGGCCTGGATGCGGTTATTGTGAATGATGTGTCCGAGCCAGGCATTGGTTTTAACAGTTCAGACAACGCAGCCACACTGATTCACGCCCATGGGGAGGTGGTTTTTGCCAGGCAATCCAAAACACAACTGGCGCACGGCCTGATTGCTCAGGTGGTCGACATTTTTGCCTCGCAGTTAGCAGATACAAACCCAGAGAGTGTGTCAGAATAGCCCGCGCTCGAGAAAAAACCGACTAACCAACCACTCGCAGGACGCACTAACCGTGGCGAAGAAAAAATCTAGCAAGATAACCCGGCAGAAAGCTGGATCCGACAGTTTCCTCACCCACGGTGGTGTGACTCTGGGCATCAGCACCCTTGGCTTACTGGTGGCTTTTGCCCTGGTCTGGTGGCAGGCGATCGTTCAGCCCCAGCAGGCAGCACAGGTTGCTGAACAAACACGCCTCCTCAACGTTTATACCCAGTTATTCAACAGTCGTGTTGCAGACCTGCGCGCAACAGTCGACGCCATGGCGACCGCGCCAGCCACAATTGAAGCCCTGGTCAGCTTCAACCCTGACGATCGGGCAGCTGCTGCAGCAGCACTGGCCGCACAGCATCCCTATGTTTCCCGCGTGGATATCATTGAAAAGGGCAAAGCGGAAGTGGACCTCAGTGCACAAGTACCCGTTTCCTTTGCAGCCCTGGACCTGATCAGACGCGCAGAAACCCGCCAGTTTGTGGGTCCAGAAGCGGGCACCGCACAAGGCAACCGACTTTATGCAGCGCAGCCCATCACCCCTGACGGCAGCGTCGCCGGTGTGTTGCTGGTGGTGTTTGAGCCTGAATTCCTGCTTGACTCATTGCAACATTTCACGGGCTTGCGTGGAAACCTGCAGATTCTCCAGACCATCGCCGGCACCCCGACGACTGCAGTGCTGGAAGCCGGCAGTAGCGAAGCTGATTTAGCGCCGATAGAACAGGCGCTGTTTGTGCCGCACTGGAAGGTTGCGTTCGCTGCAACCCAGAGCGAAGTCCTGCAGGCTGACAACACCGGCGCGTTGTTCACCCCATTTGCACTGGCGCTGGCGCTGATCATGGGCGGCACCTTCCTCGGCTTCTCCATGTACAGCCGCAAAGTCAGACAGGATGCCCACACCCTGACAGACTATGTCACGCGCATCGCCCGAGGTCGCAGCGCGCCCAGGGGGACTTATCAGCTCGCTGCAATGGCAGAGGTTGCATCCGCAGTGGGTGCCCACGACAGGAATCCTGCTGTTGAGGCCAATGCTGCCCCACAGGACGACAAACAAGACAGTGACGATGCAGATGATCTGCTGGAGGGCCTGGAAAACGAAGCACCAGCCGCCAGCAAAAAAGATTTCCTTGATGTGCAACCCAGTGGAGCACAAGACAACTTTGGCATAGAGGTGAGTGAAGAAGTGGGACCGATGGACATGGGTATTGATTTTGACCCGGGCATTTTCCGTGCCTACGACATTCGTGGCATCACGACGACCAACCTGACAGAAGAGGTTGTGTACTGGATCGGACGCGCATTTGCTGCAGAAGCGCTGGCAAAGAACCAGTCCAGGGTGGCTGTTGGCCGCGATGGGCGCCACTCTGGTGAGCCGTTACAGGCCTCACTGACAAGAGGGCTCACCGAAGGTGGTATCGATGTCATCAGCATCGGTCGCGTCCCCACACCTACGCTCTACTACGCAACCTATGCGCTTGATACCGGCACCGGCATTATGATTACCGGCAGCCACAATCCGCCGGAGTACAATGGTCTGAAAATGATGATCGGCGGGGTCACATTGGCGGAAGATATGATCCAGGCGCTGTTCCGTCGTCTGCAGAACAATGACCTCAGTGAAGGTGAGGGTGACGTTGATGAGATTGATCTGGCTGACAGCTATATCGACAAAGTCCTTGAAGAGGTGGCTCTGGCGCAGCCGCTGAAAGTTGTTGTTGACTGCGGTAACGGTGTGGCCGGCGACATCGCACCTCGTTTGTTACGCGAGTTCGGCTGTGAGGTTATCGAGCTGTATTGCGACGTCGACGGGGATTTTCCCAATCATCATCCCGACCCGGCAGAACCTGAAAATCTGGAAGATCTGCGCACTGTGGTGAAGGCGGAAAAAGCCGACCTGGGGCTCGCCTTCGACGGCGATGGCGATCGCCTGGGTGTAGTGACCAACAGCGGTGAAATCATCTGGCCTGACAAGCTGATTATGCTGTTTGCCCAGGATATTGTGAGCCGCAACCCAGGCGCTGACATCATTTACGATGTGAAGTGTTCACGTCACCTGAACACCATCATCAGCGAGCTTGGCGGCCGCCCCATCATGTGGAAAACCGGCCACTCCCACATGAAGGCAAAAATCAAGGAAACCGGCGCGCTGCTCGCAGGTGAATTCAGCGGCCACATCTGTTTTGGAGAACGCTGGTACGGTTTTGACGACGCTCTTTACTCCGCGGTGCGTCTACTGGAAATTCTGGGTACCGATGGCCGAACCGTGGACGAAGTGTTCGCTCAATTTCCGGTCACCTTCACAACACCGGAAATAAAGATCACCACCACCGAATCTGAAAAGTTCGAGATTATGGAAAAACTTGCCGCCGGGGCAGACTGGGGTGACGGCACCATCACCAGCATTGACGGCATTCGTGTCGACTATGCAGACGGGTGGGGTCTCATACGACCCTCCAACACCAGCCCGGTACTGTCGTTACGCTTTGAAGCAGACGGTCCTGGCGCTCTGGATCGAATTCAGGACGAATTTCAACATCAGCTGACTCAGATCGAACCTGACCTGTCTTTTCGTTAGGTTGTAAAACACATGATCGAACAAGACGCCGAACGCATATCACAGGTGCTCACTGAAGCCCTGCCGTACATACAACAGTTCCAGGGTCACACCGTTGTCATTAAATATGGCGGCAACGCGATGACGGACGAATCGCTTAAACAGTCTTTTGCGCGCGACGTTGTGCTGTTGAAGCTGGTGGGCATCAACCCTGTCATCGTACACGGTGGAGGGCCGCAGATTGGCTCCCTGCTGGAAAAGCTGAACATAGAATCGCGCTTTGTGAATGGTATGCGGGTAACCGATGCCGCGACCATGGACGTGGTGCAGATGGTGCTGGGTGGTCTGGTTAATCAGGAAATTGTTGCGCTTCTGAATACCAATGGCGGGCAGGCCGTGGGTATTACCGGCAAGGACGGCGATCTGATAAGGGCAAAAAAACTTGCCATGGTGCCTAACCTTAATGCGCCGGAAATTATCGATATCGGGCACGTTGGGGAGATCACAAAAGTAAACACCAACATCCTGACTACACTGACAGCATCAGATTTCATACCCGTCATTGCGCCCATAGGTATTGGCGCAGAGGGCGAGTCTTACAACATCAATGCCGATATTGTTGCTGGCAGCATTGCTCAGAGCCTGCGCGCCGAAAAACTTCTGTTACTGACCAACACGCCCGGCATCCTGGATGCTGATAAGCAAACCATCACCACGATAAACGCCTCCGGGATAGCAAAGCTGATTGATGACAACATCATCAACGAAGGTATGTTGCCCAAAGTCCAATGCGCTCTGGACGCCGTGGCAGCCGGCGTGCAAAGCGTGCAGATAGTTGACGGCCGTGTACCTCACGCTCTGTTGCTGGAAGTCTTCACCGCCACTGGCGTTGGCACCCAGATTGTTTCTGACCAGACAGGTTCGGATGAGACCATCTCCAACGCGACACACCAGGAATGAGCAAACCCAATCGACGCCAACAGATACTCGAAGCGCTGGCGCTTATGCTGCAGGAGCATCCGGGCGACAGAATTACAACAGCGCGCCTGGCTGCGCAGGTAGGCGTGTCCGAAGCAGCTCTTTACCGACATTTTCCCAGCAAAGCAAAAATGCTCGAGAGCCTGATCATTTATGCAGAAGAAACCCTGTTTTCCCGCATCAAACTGATCCTCAGCGAACAACAACAAGGTCCCGCACGCTGTCGAAACATCATTTACCTGCTGTTGAGTTTTATTGAGCGCAACCCCGGGTTTGCCCGATTGTTTGCAGGAGACGCACTGCAGGGCGAAACTGAACGCCTCCGCGGCCGCATCAATCAACTGTTAAACCGTCTTGAAACTCAGTTACGTCAGGTGCTGCGTGAACACAATGCCACACTGACAGAAATGCCAACCATTCAGATCAATGCCAGCGCAAATCTGTTACTGGCTTTTGCGGAAGGTCGAATTCTGCAGTTTGTTCGTTCTGAATTTACTGAGATACCCACCCGGGACTGGGAAGGGCAATGGGAAATGCTGCACTACACGCTGTTCGAAAGATGACCGCGCTGTACCTGGACGCTTAGCGTACGTCTGCCTGAACTTCAGAGAAACTTCGCGCAGATACTGCGCCCATCCGGTCTTCAGCCTTCTCTTTCCGGCAGCCCGTTTTCACAACTACGCAACGCAAAGACCTTTCTGTCGAAGGCAAACATATTTCGCAACTCGAGCTTTTCGCCGAAGCGCATCTCTATTTCATCGGACAACGTCTTTTCCTGGACTTTTGCGCGCTGAATCTGATCCAGCAGGGAATTGGGAATTGTGCCACCACCAATATCAATCTGCGCAGCCTGACTTTCGAGTTCCTCGCGTTGACCACGTACCACGGCCAGATTCGCTCGAGTGTTGGCAATCGCCTCGTCGATGGACTCAAGGCCCTGTACTTCAGCGTACTCGATGTCTTCTTCAGCCTGGTAAAGCTTGCTCACCCGCTCGCGGGTTTTTTCGCACTCACGGATTCGTGCCTCACGCTCGAGCTTAGCCTGGTACGCCTCGTCACTGAGTTGCGGCTCCACCCGCTGAATGAGGTTACCGTGGGCATCAACCAGATCGTAGCCATAGCGAACGCGATCTGCGGGGATGGTGGTCGAAAACACCATCGCGCCGGTTTCATCTTTGTAGCGGAAAAAGTCAGCCGAGGCACTGAGACTGACTGTTAGCCCCAGCACAATGGCTGCAATTTTCGAGGTTGTGAGGTTAAACATTAGACTCCTTCTCAGTCTGCATCCGTCATTCCAAACAGAAGAGCGCTTGATACTCGCGCATGCGCGCTAACGTGGCAGGTGCCGCCGTATTGTCCGACACAGCAAGATAGCCTACAAGGTCGGACATTTTTGCGATACTGATCACAGGCGCATCAAGGTCCCTGGCCAGAGCAGCTACTGCGGTGGTTTGTGCCGCTTTGGGCTGATCAGCATCAATCACTTCCTGGCGATCCATGGCAATCACCGCACCACTGATCTGTGCACCGGTGGCACTGATCAGCTCAACGGCGCTGCGTATCGCTTTGCCCGAGGTCAACACGTCGTCCACCAGTAAAACTCTGCCGCTCACCGGTGCACCCACCAGCATGCCGCCTTCACCATGGTCTTTGGCTTCTTTCCGGTTAAACGCTACGCCAACATTTTTGCCCTGGGCCGACAGCGCGATCGCTGTGGCAACGGCAATGGGAATCCCTTTGTAAGCCGGGCCAAACAGCACATCAAAATCGATATCAGCTGCCAGTATCGCCTCGGCGTAGGCCTGCCCCAAGCGCGCAAACGCGGCGCCGTCGCTGACACTGCCCATATTGAAAAAATAGGGGCTGACGCGTCCGGAATTAAGCGTGAATTCGCCAAACTTGAGAACATTCTGAGCCAGCATGAATTCTATGAAGGCCTGTTTGTCGAGCGCGCCTGTAGACATTACCTGGCCTCCTGTAATGCCGCCTTCTGCAGTTCGATCAGCTGTGCAGTACCCGACTCGGCCAGCGCTATTAACTGGGCAAGCTCACCACCGGAAAAGGGTGCCGCTTCTGCAGTACCCTGAATCTCAATAAAGCCACCTCCTTCCAGGCGCACCACATTCATATCCGTCTCTGCGTTCGAGTCTTCTGCGTAATCCAGATCCAACACCGGCGTACCTTTATAAATACCTACCGATATAGATGCCACAAACTCCTTGAACGCCGCCTGAACGGGCAAAGTGCCAATGGCGTCTGCCAGAGCCAGAGCACCGCCGGTAATTGAGGCGGTGCGGGTACCGCCATCTGCCTGCAGAACATCACAATCTACCCGGATGGTGCGCTCACCAAGGGCCTGCATGTCGACCATCGCGCGCAGCGAGCGCCCGATCAGACGCTGAATTTCTACTGTTCTGCCCGATTGTTTGCCGCGCGCGGCTTCGCGGTCATTACGGGTGTGGGTTGCGCCGGGTAACATGCCGTATTCGGCGGTCACCCATCCGGTGCCTCGGCCACGCATGAATCCAGGTACCGACTCTTCTACCGCTGCCGTGCACAGCACCTTGGTATCACCAAACTCAACCAGCACAGACCCGGCTGCATGTTTGGTGTAACCGCGAGTAAATTTCACGTTGCGCATCTCATCTGCTGCTCGACCACTTGGACGCATAATGTCTCCTTGTTTTGCGCACATTATAAGTGGACGCGTTAGAATCACACCTTTAGTTGCGCCTCTAATTGCGTGGGAAGGACAATAACAATGATGTACAGCATGACTGCGTTCGCACGCGCCGCTGTTGATGCCCATGGTCGACACCTGGTATGGGAAATCCGCTCAGTCAATCATCGCTTCCTGGAAACTCACTTTCGTATTCCCGAACCTCTGCGCGGCATTGAACACCCTCTGCGTGAACTGGCGCGTAAACATCTCAAGCGGGGTAAGGTCGACTGCACTCTGCGCCTGGAAGCCGGCGCCACCGAGAGCAAAGTGACCATTAATCGGCCGGTGCTTCTGCAACTGCTGGCCGCAGTTGAGCAGGTGCGCCGGGATTCACCGGAAATTGGACCGGTCACGCCTATCGAACTGATGCGCTGGCCCGGTGTACTGGACGACACGCCGGTCGATGAGCGTCTGCTGGAAGAAACTGCCAGCCAGCTGTTTGAACAGGCACTCACAGATCTGATCAGCGCCAGAGCACGGGAAGGCGCCCAACTCCAACAGACGATCTGTGAACGCCTGGATCAGATTGATGGGTTACTTAAGGTATTGAGACCACAGGTGTCACAGGTCGCACAGCACCAGAAAACAAAACTGATGCAACGGATCAAGGACCTGCAGGTCAACCTGGACCCGGGCAGACTGGAGCAGGAGGTTGCGCTCCTGGCGCAGCGGGCCGATGTTGCTGAAGAACTGGACCGACTGGCCATCCACGTCGAAGAAGCCCGCAGCAACGCGCTGGGTGCCGGCCCTCACGGCAGGCGTCTGGATTTTCTGACCCAGGAATTAAACCGGGAGGCCAACACCCTGGGTGCAAAGTCGATCATGCCGGAAACCTCCCAGCGCGCCGTGGACCTCAAAGTCATCATTGAACAGATCAGGGAACAGGTGCAGAACATAGAATGAACGCCAATTCAGAGACCCACAATGGACAACTTTTCCTGGTGGCTGCACCCTCCGGGGCCGGCAAAACCTCTCTGGTCCATGCTGCCCTGAAGAACGACCCTAAACTGGTCGTCTGTATCTCCCACACGACGCGGGAGCGTCGCAGCTCTGAAACCGACGGTGTGAACTATCACTTCGTAACCCAGCAGACGTTTGCCAGGATGATTGCTGATGAACAGTTTTTAGAGCACGCAGAAGTATTCGGACAGCACTATGGCACTGCCAGAAAGCAGGTGGATACCCTGCTGGCGCAAGGTAAAGACGTCATTCTCGAGATAGATTGGCAGGGCGCAGAGCAGGTTCGCCGACTGGTACCCGATGTCATTGGCATTTTTATATTACCGCCCAGTGTCGAGGTGCTTGCACAACGCCTGTCCAGTCGCGGTCAGGACAGTCAGAAAAGTATACAAGTGCGTCTGAGCCAGGCCACACTGGAGATCTCCAAAGCGCCAAATTTTGACTATATCCTCGTTAATGATGATTTTGAGGAAGCCCTGGCCGACTTACTCTGCGTATTCCGCGCCTTGCGCCTGCGCGGTGAGCGCCAGATCGCCGGTAATCCGGCCGTTGCGGACATCTTGTCAGATAGTTGAGAGCGCTGTAGACTTCGCGCCCCATTTGAAATACCCGCTTTGAGGCGAGAACACTATGGCTCGAGTAACTGTTGAAGACTGTCTGGATCACGTAGACAACCGCTTTGATCTGGTCATGCTGGCTACCCGCCGCGCACGCAGCCTTCGTGCCTATGGTAATGAGCCGCTGGTTCCGGAAGAAAACGACAAAGCTACGGTCATAGCTCTGCGAGAAATCGCAGAGGGTCTGATCTCCCATGAAATGCTTGACAGTCAGGAAGTGTCCCAAGAGGATGAAGAAGTAGAAGTCAGCTTCGACTTCAGTCGAAGCTTCAGGGAGAACAGGATAGGAGATGACGAGCCAGGTTAGGCCCGAGTCCACCACTCAATCATACTTTGTCAGGCAGCTTGAAGAGGCTGCCAAACGTCCCGAAGTTGCCGCTCCCGCGACTATTGCTTCGCTGACCAAACGTATTTCCTATTTGACACCTGAGCAGATCGCCGATGTTCGGCGCGCCTATGCTTACGCACAGAACGCGCATAAAGATCAATGGCGGCGCACCGGTCACGCCTACATCACCCACCCGACTGCAGTTGCACAGATTCTTGCTGAAATGCGCATGGATCACCAGACTCTGATGGCGGCGCTGCTGCACGATGTGATTGAAGATTCGGCTGCCAACAAATCCACACTGAGAGACGAATTCGGCAGCGCCGTGGCAGAGATTGTCGACGGCGTTTCCAAACTGACAAAAATTTTCTCATCTCGCGCAGAAGCGCAGGCTGAAAACTTCCAGAAAATGGCGCTGGCCATGGCGAAAGATATTCGCGTGATCATGGTGAAAATGGCAGACCGGCTGCATAACATGCGCACCATTGGTGTCATGTCCGCCCAGCAGCGTAAACGTATCGCCAGGGAAACCCTGGAATTCTATGCGCCTATTGCCAATCGTCTGGGTATCAACACCATAAAGATGGAGCTTGAAGAGCTTGGCTTCAAGGCGCTGTACCCTCTGCGTGCGGATCGAATTGAGCGGGCAGTGACTCGCGCTCGCGGCAATCGCAAGGAATTGATGGAAGAAATTGCATCTACCATGACCGCAGCACTGAATCGCGATGGGATCGACGCAAAAGTCATCAGCCGGGAAAAGCACGCGTATTCGATTTATCGCAAAATGAAAACCCAGCATAAATCTTTCACTGAGATCATGGACGTCTTCGGCTTCCGCATTGTCGTGGATCGTGTGGATGCCTGTTATCGAACGCTTGGCGTGGTTCACAATCTGTTCAGCCCGGTGGCAGGACGGTTCAAAGACTACATTGCCATTCCAAAAGCTAACGGTTACCAGTCTCTGCATACTTCTTTATTTGGTATGCATGGCGTACCCATCGAAGTACAGATTCGCACCAAACAGATGGAAGCCGTTGCTGAAACCGGCATTGCAGGCCACTGGTTATACAAGTCAGGCGAAAGTGACTTTGAACCCAGCCAGCGCCGTGCCCGTCAATGGGCTCAGGATCTGCTGGAACTGCAGCGCCAGGCAGGCAATCCACTGGAATTCATTGAAAGCCTGAAGCTCGATCTGTTTCCTGACGAGGTTTACGTTTTTACACCCAAAGGTGAAATCATGGAACTGCCCAGTGGCGCCTGTCCTATTGATTTTGCCTACATGGTGCACACAGATATCGGCAACGGCTGTGTAGCATGCCGTATCGATCGCAACCTGGCACCACTGTCGCAACAGCTTCAAAGCGGCCAGAGTGTTGAAATCATTACCTCCTCCGATGCGCGGGTGAACCCTGACTGGCTGACCTTTGTTGTCACCTCCCGCGCCCGTTCGGCCATTCGTGTTGCGCTTAAAAATCAGCAGAGCGGCGAGTCCATCGCGCTGGGTCGGAAGCTGCTGAACCGTGCACTTGGCAATGCCAACATGAGCATCAACGATCTTGACTTCAGACGTCTGCGCAAAGTGTTCACCGATATGGGGGTTCGCAAGTTAAACGACCTGTTAACCGCCATCGGTAATGGAGAACTGATGGCCTATGTTGCTGCGCAGAAGCTGCTCGCAGCAGACAATCCGGATTATGAAGCGGTTACCGTAGAAGGCGGCGGACCGGTATCCATTCGCGGCGGTGAAGGTCTGGTGATTCACTACGGCCGCTGTTGCGGACCGGTACCTGGTGATCAGATTGTCGGCCACATGACACCCGGTAAAGGCTTTGTGGTACACATCGAAACCTGTGCAAACATCAGTGAAATTCGACGGCGCGCGGCGCGCGAAATTATACCGGCCAGATGGGAGACGGTCACCGAAGGTGAGTTCCGAACCACCCTGGTGATCAACGTCAATCGACGCAAAGGCATCCTTGCTGAAGTAGCAGCGGAAGTATCCGCTGCTGATGCGGGGGTTGAAAATATCAGCGTGGAGGAACGTAACGCTGAAATCAGTACTCTGGCCATCGTCATCACGGTGAAAAATCGCTCACATCTGGCGCGGGTGATGCGCCGCTTGCGCAACGTTCAGGCAGTTATCAATCTATCGCGTCTGGGCCACTGAAGGCCCACTGAGGGACACAATGACCAACACACCCATTCACACCGACACCGCGCCTGCGGCTATCGGTACCTATTCCCAGGCAGTGGCCAGCAGCGCGGCACAGACGGTATATATCTCCGGACAGATACCGCTCAACCCGGACACCATGGATGTTGTCAGCGACGACTTCAGGCCTCAGGCAGAACAGGTCTTCAAAAACCTGGCAGCCATCTGCGAGGCTGCCAACGGCAACCTGTCCAACTGCGTGAAATTGACTATCTATCTGACAGATCTCGGCAACTTTGCGGAGTTGAACGAGGTGATGGCAAGGTTTTTTGAGGCGCCTTACCCTGCTCGTGCTGCTATCGAGGTCAGCGCCTTGCCAAAAGGTGTCAGAATTGAAATCGACGCCATCATGACACTGGGGTGAGCATTGATCCGGGCGCGGGCATCCATCAACTTAAGGGGGTGGGCCCAAAGCTAGAAGCCACTCTGGCCAAGCTCGGTATTTTCCGCCTGCTCGACCTTCTGCTGCACCTGCCCAGCCGCTATCAGGATCGCTCCAGAATCACACCAATAGCGAGTATCGCGCCGGGTGAAGAGTGCCTTATTGAAGGTGCTGTAGTGGCCAGCAGTATTCAATTTGGCAAACGTCGCAGTTTGAAAGTCACCATGAGAGATGACAGCGGTGAAGTGCAGCTGCGCTTTTTCCACTTTTCCAAATTTCAACAGACAGCCCTGGAACAGGCAGCGTCATTGCGGGTCTTTGGAGAGTTCCGTTTCTTCGGTCGGGAGCTGACAGCAGTACATCCGGATTATGTTGCGTTCAACGATGAACCACCGCCGCTGAGCCAGACCCTGACCCCCATCTATCCAACCACTGCCGGTTTAGGCCAGGGCAGGTTACGTAATCTGGTCGCGAACCTGTGCAAGCTTGATTGGCCGGACATCGCTGGCACACCCTTCAGCAAACTGAAGTTTTTACATCAACCGCCCACGGGTACTGCGCTACACGAAATTGAAGCCGTGCAGGAAGAGGTTGCTTTTGATGAACTGTGCGCCTACTACCTGGTGATGAAAGGTCGAGCGCTCAAACGCCAGCAGGAAACTGCTGAGGCGTTGGGCCAGGCAGAGGGCCTGGGTCGTCAGTTACTGCAGAATCTGGGCTTCCGACTTACCCGAGCCCAGGCAAAAGTGGTCAAAGAAGTCTTAACGGACCTGGAAAAGCCGGTGCCCATGCTGCGACTCGTACAGGGTGATGTAGGATCAGGTAAAACCGTCATTGCCGCATTTGCCGCGATCCGCGCGGCAGAGCATAGCTGTCAGACCGCACTGATGGCGCCTACAGAGCTGCTTGCTGAACAGCACTACCTGAACTTTTCCGCCTGGCTGTCACCGCTGCACATCCGTGTGGTTCTCCTAACCGGGCAGCTTACGGCGAAGCAGCAGAAAGAACGCCTGGCAGAAATTGCATCCGGCGAGGCAAAAGTTGTGATAGGCACACATGCCTTGTTTCAAAGCGCGGTGACCTTCGACAAACTGGCGCTTTCAATCATTGATGAACAGCACAGGTTTGGTGTGCATCAACGAATGGCGCTGCAGAACAAAGCGGTAAACGGTACACAACCCCACCAGCTGGTGATGACGGCAACGCCGATACCACGCACCTTAACCATGGCGTTGTATGCGGACATGGATGTTTCAGTTATCGATGAGCTGCCCAAGGGGCGCCAACCCATCACTACCCATACCGTCGAGGCCAGTAAACGTGGTCAGGTTGTGGAGCAGGTGGCCAGAGCCCTGAGTCAGGGTCAACAGGCGTACTGGGTGTGCACGTTAATCGAAGATTCCGACGACCTCGACGCCGTATCAGCTGAACACATGTTTCAGGCTCTGAGTGACGCTTTGCCCGCTTTTCGTGTCGGATTGTTACATGGGCGCATGAAGAGCGATGAAAAAATCTCTGTTATGCAGGCCTTTAAAGCGCATCAACTTGATCTGCTGGTGGCTACTACCGTAGTTGAGGTGGGTGTTGACGTGCCGAACGCGACCCTCATGGTAATGGAAGACGCAGATCGCCTGGGTCTGGCTCAACTTCATCAGCTCAGAGGCCGGGTAGGGCGAGGAACAATTGCCAGTCACTGCTACCTGATGTTCAGTCAGGGGCTGAGCAAGGCGGCTAAAACCCGCTTAACCGCCATGCGCGAAAGCCAGGATGGTTTTTATCTGGCTGAGCAGGATCTTAAACTGCGCGGTCCAGGGGATATTCTGGGTACGCGGCAAGCCGGAGAGCAGAGCTTTCGCGTTGCAGATCTGGGGTTACATGCTCACCTTATGCCCAGCGTCATCCGCAGTTGTGATGTCCTTCTGGCAGCAGCCCCAGGCTCTCCCGACGCCGCAAAAATGGCACAACTGCTGGCCGCCTGGGCACCGGCTGACTCCGGACACCTCAACGTGTGAACCAGGTCCGCTAACAGATCCTCCTTCCAGGCATACCTTTCCTATACTGAACCCGAGCCTTCACGATTCGAGTTTATGGACACACCTGTAGATCAAATGCCCCTGTATCCAAACCCACCTGAAGAGCAACGTGTTCGCGCGTTGTTCTGCGGTGACAATAAAGGCCAGATACAGGTGGTCGCACAGGAAATCGCGCTCGTTGATCCGGAACCTATACGCATCAGTACCGCACGGGAGGTGCGCCACGTGCCCCAGGCGGAAAACGCCAGTATCTGTGCAATTCCTGGTTTCTACGGTTTTCCATCCGTAGTCGAAAGCACGCTCAAAGAGCAGCCTGTGGTTGCGCTGGCAACAGAGGTGCCGGGGCAGTATGTGCGGGCCACCGGCGCGCAACTGCACCAGATGTGCCTGAATCACGCATCCTTCGACACGCATTTTACCAGCGCTTTGACAGGTACACCGGCCACTAAAGAACAAGATCAGCAGGCGATCGAACAGGCGGTGCAGACTTTTACTGCGCGACGGATTGAAGCGCGTCTGGACGAGACTCTGGCGATCCCGCCGTTACCGGAGACGGCCCAGCGCATTATCGCGCTGGCGGAAGATCCAATGTTCGATCTGGGTGATATCGTCACGATTATTGAGTCAGATCCAGCCATTGCAGCGCGCATCATGGGTTGGGCTAACTCAGCTTTCTACGGCACATCAACGCCGTCAAAAACCTTGAACGACGCTATCATGCGTGTGCTCGGCTTTGACATGGTCTTCAACATGGCGCTGGGCATGGCCATAGGTGACTGTCTGAACCTGCCGGAGAGCCACGTATCCGGAGCGAGTCCCTACTGGCTGGATGCGGTGTATAGCGCAGCCACTGTTGAAGCGCTGTCCAGACAGGCGACCAATAACAAACAGCTCAATCCTGGCACAGGTTATCTAACGGGACTGTTGAGCAACTTTGGGACACTGGTGGTGGGACATGTGTTCCCGCCACAGTACGCCAACATCTGCCGTATACAGGAAGCCAATCCAGGCATCGGCTATCCTGAAATTGACCAGCATGTGCTGCACGTGAATCGTGAAGTGATGGCTGCAAGCCTGCTTGAACTCTGGGACTTACCGGAAGAAATCACCACCGCCGTTCGCTTTCAGAATGTTGGTGGCTACGTTGGCGAGCATCAGGATTACGTCGCTTTGCTGCGGCTGGCTCAGGACCTGCTCTGTTACGGACCCCAGGATCTGCACGAAGATTCAAGGCTTACAGCCACACAAATGGGCATCAGTGGACAAGGCATTGAAGCGGTTGCAGAAGTTATCCTGTCTGCACAGAACGAGCTCAGCGACCTGGCCCTCTCACTGGGACAATAAGCGCACTGCAAACGAGCTGATCAGTGCCGATCTGGTTCGACCACCCAACCCGCTTCCGGGTCGTGGAACACCTCCAGGTCAAGTTCCCCTTCACTTTTGGCAACAATGGTCGCCACCGCACCATCACCAGTGACATTCACCGCAGTGCGCATCATGTCCAACAACCGATCAACGCCAATGATCAGACCAATGCCTTCGAGCGGCAAACCGACCTGGCCCAACACCATGGCCAGCATGATCAGACCAACGCCCGGGACAGCCGCGGTACCAATAGAGGCAAGCGTTGCGGTCAGAATCACCATCAGTAACTGCTCGGGACCCAGGGCAAAACCGTAAAACTGGGCAATAAACACCGTCGCCACACCCTGCATGATGGCGGTGCCATCCATGTTGATGGTCGCCCCAAGGGGCACAGCAAAAGACGCAACGTTGTTACTGACGCCCACACGCTTTTCTACTGTGCGCATAGTCACCGGCAGAGTGGCGCCGCTGGATGAACTGGAGAACGCCACCAGCATGGGCTCACGCATTTTTTTCAGGTAGGTAATCGGGTTCAGACCGGCAAAGAAGTGTAACAAGGCCGGATACACCAGAGTCATGTGTAACAGAAGTGCCAGTACAACGGTCAAAAAGTAAGTAAGGAGCTTGGTGATTTCGTTCAGGCCAACGGTGACGCCCAGTGTGACCATCAGACAGAAGACGCCGTAAGGGGCTAGTTGAATCAACATGGTCACCAGCTTCATCACAATGCTGTTGAGGTCGTTGAAAACGGCAAGCACTCTCGCGCCGGCTTCGCCGGCTTTGCTCATCGCCAGACCCAACAGCACGGCAAACGCGATGACCTGCAGCATTTTACCTTCCGCCATCGCCGTGATCGGATTGCTGGGAATAATGTTAACCAGCGTGTCTTTGATACTTGGCGCTTCATTAGCCACAAAACCCGCTGATTCCGCTACACCCTGGTCGCTGGCGCTTAAACCCGGGTTGATAATCAGCGCAAGGGTGAGGGCAAGCGTCACCGCAGCGGCGGTGGTGAGCAGATACAGGCCAATTGTCTTGCCACCGAGACGGCCTACTTTGCCCGTTGCGCCAAGGCTGGCCGAACCACAGGTCAGAGACACCAGCACCAGGGGCACAACCATCATTTTCAACAGGGTAATAAAAAGGTCACCGCCGGCATCAATCAGGCCATAGGTAAAAAACGTACTGATAAAATGGTCAACAGGCAGGCTTAACCACTGCAGAAATGCGCCCAGCAGCAACCCTGAACCCATGCCTATCAATATGCGTGAAGTCAGGTTCATATGGTCGCTCCGCAGGGGTTGGAAATGGATGCCGGCGTGGTGTTTTGATCAGAATGCGAATTCAGCGCAGCGATCGTACCGCCAGGTTACCCCACTTCTATCATTTCGAAGTCTTCTTTGCTAACCCCACACTCAGGACAGACAAAATCTTCGGGTACGTTTTCCCAGGCGGTGCCTGGTGCAATACTTTCTTCTTCACAGCCTTCGGCTTCATCGTAAATCCAGCCACAGACAATACATTGCCACTTCTTCATGGACGCTTCTTTAGCTCCGCCTACCGATTGCACAAGGCGCAGTAAACTACTTGCTAGCCCTGCAAAAATCAATGCGCGGCAGGGTATTGACCGACCTGATGATTTGGCGGGGGGAAAGATCTACACTGCCGCTTCACGATTCAGCTTCGCAACCATAAGATGCTTTCGATTAATCTGCAGGACTATCTGAAACTCATGCGTCTCGACCGCCCGGTTGGCAGCCTGCTGTTGCTGTGGCCGACGCTGGCCGCCCTGTGGATGGCCGCCGGTGATGTACCACCGGTTTCCCTGATCATAATCTTTACCCTGGGGACATTTCTGATGCGTTCCGCAGGTTGTGTGATCAACGACTACGCCGACAGAGAAGTTGACGGGTTGGTCAAACGAACCCGGCACCGCCCTCTGGCCACCGGTCAGATCAAACATCGTGATGCATTGATACTGTTTGCTGGTTTATGTCTGGCTGCCGGACTGCTGGTGTTATTCCTCAACCGGGCGACGCAATGGCTTGCCGTGTGCGGACTGCTGGTCGCGGCTGCGTATCCATTCATGAAACGCTGGACCCATCTGCCCCAGGTTGTGCTGGGCATTGCATTCAGCTGGGGCATTCTGATGGCCTGGACGGCCACCGATCAGGGCCTGACGACTAGCGCTGGCGTGATGTTTATCGGCAGCCTGTTATGGATTGTGGCCTACGATACGATGTATGCCATGGTCGACCGCGACGATGACCTGAAAGTCGGCATAAAAAGCACCGCCATTCTGTTCGGTGACCTCGATCGGCTGATGGTCGGTATTCTGCAGATCAGCGCGCTCCTGTCATTTCTGCTGGTGGGACTGCAGCTGGGTTACCAGCATTTTTACTATCTGGGATTACTGGTTTGCGCAGCCCTGTTCGGGTATCAGCAGTTTCTTATTCGCAACCGTGACCGGGATGCATGTTTTGCTGCCTTCAAGAACAACATCAGCGCCGGTTTTGCCCTGTTTGCAGGGACTGTTATGGAGCTGGCCATGCAACAGCCAGGTTTATAAATACCCGTGCTGTTCCTGATACGCGCCATCGATGGGCTTAACCAGCGCACGGCCCAGGTGATTCGCTGGCTGGCACTGTTTATGGTGCTGGTCACCGTTACCATCGTAATTTTGCGTTACCTGTTCGGCATCGGCGCTATCTTTCTACAGGAAAGTGTCATGTACATGCATGGCATCCTGTTCATGCTGGCGATACCGTTCACGCTGCGGGCAGACGGGCATGTGCGCGTTGACCTGATATACAGCCGACTCAGCCAGAAGCACAAAAACTGGATCGACGCCGGTGGCCATGTGCTCCTGCTGTTGCCGGTGAGTGTGTTCATATTTGTCACCAGTCTGCCTTACGTGTCCGCGAGCTGGCGGGTGCTGGAAGGCAGCAGTGAAGTAGGCGGCGTACCGGCTGTGTTTCTGCTGAAAACCCTGATGCCGCTCATGGCAGTGCTCCTGTTTTTACAGGGACTCAGCGAAATCGCTAAACGCCTGCTGCCCTCCGCCGGAAAGCTCTGACGTGGATTACACGCCGATCGCGATGTTTGCGGTAACGTTCGCTGCCTTGTTAGCCGGTTATCCTGTGGCGTTAACACTCGGCGGTGTGGCGCTGCTGTTTGCACTGGTTGGTATTCTTACCGGCGCCTTTTCCGTCGGTGACCTGGGTTTCATGCCGGGACGTCTGTTCGGCACCATCACCAACCAGACCCTGGTAGCGGTACCACTGTTCGTCTTTATGGGTGTGATGCTGGAAAAAACACGCCTGGCTGAGGGCCTGCTGGAAAGCCTGTCGAGCCTGCTGCGCCGTTTCCGCGGCGGACTTGCCATAACCGTTGTACTTGTTGGCATGTTAATGGCGGCCAGTACCGGCATCGTTGGGGCCACCGTAGTCACCATGGGATTGATGTCGCTGCCAACCATGCTCAAACAGGGTTATCAGCCTTCGCTGGCCACCGGCACAATCTGCGCTACAGGCACGCTCGGACAGATTATTCCACCTTCTATCGCACTGGTGCTCCTGGGCGATGTGCTGTCTAACGCCTACCAGCAGGCGCAACTCAGCATGGGTATCTTTGCGCCTAAGGCGGTTTCCGTGGGCGACCTGTTTGCTGGCGCGCTGATGCCAGGCCTCCTGCTGGTCGTGTTTTATCTTTTGTACGTCATGGGCAAAGGTTTCTTTGATCCACAATCAATGCCCGCTGCTGCCGACGAGGACGCACCCGACATTAACCTGACAAAAACTTTTACAAGCCTGTTACCACCGTTGACGCTGATTGTTGCCGTGCTGGGTTCAATACTGGGTGGCTGGGCCACACCTACCGAAGCAGCTGGTGTCGGCGCGGTCGGCGCGCTGGGCCTTGCAATTGCCTATCGGCGCTGCACCATCAGGATGCTGAGAGAAGTGTGCGATTCAACCCTGGCGACTACAGCCATGGTGTTTTTTATTCTCATCGGCGCCTCTATCTTTTCGTTGGTGTTCCGTGGCTACGGTGGTGACGACCTGGTACACACCTGGTTTGAAAACATGCCTGGTGGCATGTGGGGTGCACTTGCGATTGTCATGCTGGTGATATTTCTGCTCGGTTTCATCCTGGATTTCATTGAAATTACCTTTGTCGTTGTGCCTATAGTCGGGCCGGTATTGCTGGCAATGGGCATGGACCCTGTCTGGCTGGGTGTGCTGATTGCTGTCAATCTGCAGACCTCATTTCTGACACCACCTTTTGGCTTTGCGCTGTTTTATCTGCGTGGGGTTACGCCACCAGATGTACCAACAACAGCTATCTATCGCGGTGTGGTGCCCTTTATTATCATGCAGCTTGTTCTCCTGGGCGTGTTACTGTTCTGGCCGTCTCTCGCCACATGGCTGCCCAGTGTGATTTACGGATAAAACTTTTGCCTGATTTTGATGCACCCGTCACGCTTACCGACCTGAACATCTGGGATGGCGATACGTTTATTGATGCGGATACGCTGCAGCTCCGTGCCGGTGTCATTACCTTTGTCGGCCAGCGGGAAGATGTGCGGATTTCCAATCCGTCTATCAGTTGTGCGGGTCTGACCCTGTTGCCTGGCCTTATTGACGCTCATGTGCATCTGGAACTGAATCCTGACGAGAAAGATCCACCGGACAAAACCCGCTCTGATGTTATCCCTCTGATGCGCGAGCGAGCCGCCAGGATGGCCGCTGCTGGAATTACTACAGCACGAGATCTCGGCGGCGGCGCCTGGTTTGAACTGGCGCTACGTGACGAAATTGCCGCCGGTTACACGCCTGGGCCTCGATTGATCTGTGCCGGACAACCCATCACCACACCCTCCGGTCATTGCCACTTCTGGGGTGGCCAGGCTGCCAGCGCAAACGAGGCGCAAGCGGTCTTACGGCGGCAAGTGGAACAGGGGGTTGATCTGATAAAGATCAT
>Ga0180436_10001683_pt1 | contig 21385 bp, 16 predicted proteins | sample SS_ome_2_FD_132434 | JGI IMG/M metagenome (GOLD analysis project Ga0180436, IMG submission 132434) | Hypersaline lake sediment archaeal communities from the Salton Sea, California, USA - SS_3_S_2 metaG | ecosystem: Environmental > Aquatic > Non-marine Saline and Alkaline > Hypersaline >... | reverse complement strand
CGCGATGGTCCGCCTGCTGGACCGGCTGGCCAGCCACGAACTTGACCGCGGCACCGCGCATTTCGACCCTTCGACACTGGCCATCACCACGATCGACACGGGCAACCCGGCGAACAACGTTATCCCGGCCAGGGCCGCGGCGACGGTCAACATCCGCTTCAACGATGCCCACACATCGGCCGCCCTGTCGGATTGGCTTCGCGCCGAGGCCCTGCGCGTGACCGAAGAGACCGGCGTGACCTTCGACCTGGATTTCGCGGTCTCGGGCGAAAGCTTCCTCACCCCGCCCGGCCCCTTCGTCGATCTGGTCGCCGCCGCGATCCGGGCCGAAACGGGGATCGACCCGGTCTTGTCCACCACCGGCGGCACCTCGGATGCCCGCTTCGTCAAGGACCATTGCCCGGTGCTGGAATTCGGGCTGGTCGGCAAGACGATGCACCAGGTCGATGAACGGGTGGAGGTGGCGCAGATCGACGGGCTGAAGGCCGTCTATGCCCGCATCCTGCGCGACTATTTCGCCTGACGCGGCCGGCCATCCCGCGTGACGCCGCCTGCGGCGCGTGATAGGGCTGCGCGCATGACGCCCTTTCCCACCAAGGACCAGATCAAGGACTGGATCGCCGAGCACCCCGATGCGTCGGCCAAGCGCGATATCGCCAAGGCCTTCAACATCAAGGGCGCGCAGCGGATCGAGTTGAAGCGCATCCTGAAGGAGCTTGAGGAAGACGGCGCGATCGAGCGCCGCCGCAAGACCTATCGCGACCCGGATTCGCTGCCCCCGGTCAGCGTGATGAAGGTGCTGCCCCCCGATGCCAATGGCGACCAGTTTCTGCGCCCCCTCGAATGGCAGGGTACCGGCCCCGAGCCGCGCGTGCTGTTCATGCCGCGCAAGGCCGACGCCCCCCTGGCCGAGGGCGACCGCATCCTGGCCCGCCTGGCCGAGGTGCGGGCCGACGATCACCGCTACGAGGCGCGGCTCATTCGCAAGATCGGGGTGAACCCGGTCAAGATCCTCGGCATCTTCCGCACCGAGACGCAGGGCGGCCGGATCGTTCCGATCGACAAGGGTTCGGACAAGGAATGGCGGGTGCCCGCCGATGCCACGCAGGGCGCCGAGGATGGCGAACTGGTCGAGGCCGAACTGGCCGGGCCGCGTGCCCAGATGGGCCTGCCGAAGGCCCGCGTGGTGGAACGGCTGGGCGATGCCAGCGCGCCGCGTGCCGTGTCGCTGATCGCGATCCATCAGCATGGCATCCCCGATGCCTTTGCCGACGAAACCATCGCCGAGGCCGACGCGATGGAGCCGGCAGGCATGGACGACCGCGAAGACCTGCGCTCCATGCCCTTCGTCACGATCGACCCGGCCGATGCGCGCGACCATGACGACGCGGTCCACGCCCATGCCGACGAGGACCCGAAGAACCCCGGCGGCCACATCGTCTGGGTCGCCATCGCCGATGTCGCGCATTACGTCCGGCCGCAATCGGCGCTGGACCGCGAGGCGCGCAACCGCGGCAATTCCAGCTATTTCCCCGACCGCGTGGTGCCGATGCTGCCCGACCGGCTTTCGGGCGACCTGTGTTCGCTGCACGAGGGCCTGGAACGCCCGGTCATCGCCGTGCGGATGAAACTTGACGCGAAGGGCCGCAAGATCGGCCATCGCTTCACCCGCGCGATGATCCGCTCGATCGCCTCGCTCAGCTATGCCGAGATGCAGGAGGCGCGGAACGGCCAGCCGAACGACCGTTGCGCCGCCATGATGGACACGGTCATCGCCCCGCTCTACGCCGCCTGGGAAGCGACCCACGCGGCCCGAACCCTGCGCCAGCCTCTGGAACTCGACCTGCCCGAACGCAGGATCGAACTGACGCCCGATGGCCGCGTCGCCTCGGTCGATTTCAAGGAACGGTTCGACGCGCATCGGCTGATCGAGGAATTCATGGTGCTGGCCAATGTCGCCGCCGCCGAGGAATTGCAGCGCCTGCATCGGCCGCTTCTCTACCGCGTGCACGAAGAACCCAGCCCCGACAAGATCGAGGCGCTGCGCGAGGTCGCCCAGGCTTCGGGGTTCACGCTGGCCAAGGGGCAGGTGCTGCATACCAGCCATCTCAACCGGCTTCTTGCGCAGGCAGAGGGCACCGATTTCGACGAATTGCTGAACATCACCACGCTTCGGTCGATGACGCAGGCCTATTACACGCCGCAGAATTTCGGCCATTTCGGCCTGGCGCTGAAAAGCTACGCGCATTTCACCTCGCCCATCCGCCGCTATTCCGACCTGATCGTGCATCGCGCCCTGGTCTCGGGCCACGGCTGGGGCGATGACGGCCTCTCTGCCGCCGATATCGAGATGCTGGAAGACACCGCCCGGCATATCAGCGAGACCGAGCGCCGTTCGATGGCCGCCGAACGCGACACGACCGACCGTTACCTTGCCGCCTACCTGTCGGACCGGGTGGGCAGCGAGTTTCCGGGCCGCATCTCTGGCGTCACCCGCTTCGGCTGTTTCGTGAAGCTTGACGAAACCGGCGCCGACGGGCTGATCCCGGTACGGTCGATCGGGCGCGAATTCTTCCATTTCGACCCCGACAGCCAGACGCTTATGGGCTCGGAAACCGGCCTGACCCTTGGCATCGGCCAGCGCGTGACGGTCAGGCTGGCCGAGGCGGTGCCGGTGACCGGCGGGCTGATGCTGGAACTCCTCGAGGTCGAGGGCGCCAGCCTGCCCGGCGGCGGCTCGGCCCGCCGCGGCCGGCCCTTGCGCCGCAAGCCCGGCAAGGCCCGCGCCAGGGCCGCCAAGACCGCGCGCAAGGTTCAGCGCAAGCGCAAGTAGGGCTTTTGCGAATCCCGCCGCGCCGGGCTAGAGTCCGGCGCAACAACAACGCAAAGACGCGGGCAGAACAATGCGGGCAATCGTGACGATCCTGGCGGCCCTGTGGGCCGCGACGGCAACCTCCTCCGCGGCTTTCGCGCCGGAAACCAGCTTGCGCCCCGAACCGCGCCCCGATGCGTCGGCCGTCGTGCGGGCCAGCGCAAACCTGGGATTCGACCGCTGGATCGCGGGATTCCGTGGCCGCGCGCTGGCCCGTGGCATCCGCGCCGATGTCTTCGACGCCGCCTTCCGCGGGATCGGCTACAATGCCGACGTGATCGCGCGCGACCGCAGCCAGTCCGAGTTCACCAAGACGATCTGGGATTATCTTGATACCGCCGTCTCGGCCACCCGCGTCACCAACGGCCGCAAGGCGCTGGCCCGACACCGCCGCGTTCTCGACCGGATCGAGGCGACCTACGGCGTCGAAAAAGAGGTCGTCACCGCGATCTGGGGGCTGGAAAGCGCCTATGGCACGTTCCGCGGCACGACCCCGGTGATCGAGGCGCTGGCGACGCTGGCCTATGACGGCCGCCGCGGCCGCTTCTTCGAAGGCCAGTTGATCGATGCGCTGAAGATCGTGCAGGCGGGCGACATCCCGCCCGCCGCGATGACCGGCAGCTGGGCGGGCGCGATGGGCCATACCCAGTTCATCCCCTCGTCGTTCCTGGCCTATGCGGTGGATTTCACCGGCGACGGACGGCGCGACATCTGGGGCGAGGATCCCACCGATGCGCTGGCCTCGACCGCCGCCTACCTGGCGCGCTTCGGCTGGACGAAGGGTCAGCCCTGGGGGGTGGAGGTGACGCTACCGCGGGGGTTCGACTATGCGCTGACGGGCGAACGGATCAAGAAATCCCCGCGCGACTGGGCCGCGCTTGGCGTCCGTGACACGGCCGGTCGGGCGGTGCCGAACCATGGCCGCGCCTCGATCCTCGTCCCCGCCGGCGCGCGCGGCGCGGCCTTCATGATCTTCGACAATTTCCACGTGATCGAACGTTACAACACCGCCGATGCCTATGTGATCGCCGTGGGCCACCTGGCCGACCGGATCGCGGGCGGCGGGCCGATCCGCGCCGACTGGCCGCGCGGCGACCGCGCGCTCATGGCGGCGGAACGGACGGAACTGCAGGAACGGCTGACCGCGGCAGGCTTCTCCACCGGCGGGATCGACGGCAGGATCGGGCCCAAGACCATCGCCGCGGTGCGCGCCTATCAGCGCGCCAACGGGCTTGTCCCCGATGGCTATGCCAGCCTCGACATCCTCAAACGGCTGCGCTGATCCCCGGTTGCCGCATTTTCGGTCCCGAAATATCCTCGGGGGGTTGCGGGGGGCAGACAGCCCCCCGCGCGACATCCGCCTCAGGCCGCGGGCGTCAGGATATGGCGCAACAGCGCCACGGGATGACTGCGCAGGGTCAGCCGCAGCGCGACGTAATCCTCCACCACGTTCTCGCCCTCGCTCATCGCGGCAAACTGCACCGCGGGTTCGACGATCGCCTCGCCGTCGATATCGCCGGCAAATAGCGGCAGCGGCGCCGCGCCCGTCGCCGCCCTGGCGGCCCAAAGCGCCGCGCGCCGGTCAAGGCCCAGCGCGGCGAAGGCATCGGCCTCGGCCAGCAGCGCCAGCACCCTGGGCCCCGTCCCGGCCCGGCGCCAGACATCCTCGACCGCCGCATAGCCGTTGCCGCGGGCCGCGACGATCCAGTCGGCCGCGTCCTGCTTCATCCCGCGCAATTGCCGAAACCCCAGCCGCAGGGCCAGCCCGCCCCTGCCGTCGGGTTCCATCACGTTGTCCCAGTAGCTGGCGTTGATGCAGACGGGCCGCACCTTCACCCCGTGTTCGCGCGCGTCGCGCACGATCTGGGCGGGGGCATAGAAGCCCATCGGCTGGCTGTTCAGCAGCGCGCAGGCGAAGATGCCGGGATGGTGGCGTTTCAGCCAGGCCGAGGCATAGACCAGCAGCGCGAAACTGGCGGCGTGGCTTTCGGGGAAACCATAGCTGCCGAAGCCCTCGATCTGGGCGAAGCAGCGCGCGGCGAAGTCCATGTCATGCCCGTTCGCGGCCATGCCGGACAGGAACCTGTCGCGGAACTCGCTGACATTGCCGTGCTTGCGGAAGGTCGCCAGCGACCGGCGCAGCCGGTCCGCCTCGGTCGGCGTGAAACCCGCGCCGATGATCGCGATCTGCATCGCCTGTTCCTGAAACAAGGGCACGCCCAGCGTCTTGCCCAGCACCTTGCCAAGCTCGTCCGAGGGGAAGCTGACCTTCTCCTCCCCCCGCCTGCGCCGGATGAACGGATGCACCATGTCGCCCTGGATCGGGCCGGGCCGGATGATCGCCACCTGGATCACCAGGTCGTAGAAGCAGCGCGGCCGCATCCGGGGCAGAAAGTTCATCTGCGCCCGGCTTTCGACCTGGAACACCCCCAGCGAATCGGCCCGGCCAAGCATTTCATAGACCGCCGGATCTTCGGGCGGCAGGGTCGCCAGCGTGTAATCGGTGCCGTGATGGGCGGCGACCAGATCGAAGGCCTTGCGGATGCAGGTCAGCATCCCCAGCGCCAGCACATCGACCTTGAGGATGCCCAGCGCGTCGATATCGTCCTTGTCCCAGGGAATGACGGTGCGGTCCTCCATCGTCGCGTTCTCGACCGGCGCCAGTTCATCGAGCCGCCCCTCGGTCATCACGAAGCCGCCCACGTGCTGCGACAGGTGGCGGGGAAAGCCCTGGATCTCCTCGATCAGCGCCAGCGTCAGGGCCAGCCGCCGGTCGGCGGGGTCCAGCCCGATCTCGCGCAGACGCGCCTCGGTCAGCTCGCCGCCGCGCCAGCCCCCGATCTGGCTGGACATGGCCGACAGCGTATCCTCCGACAGGCCCATCGCGCGGCCCACCTCGCGCACCGCGCGCTTGCCGCGATAGTGGATGACGGTGGCGCACAGGCCCGCGCGGTGGCGGCCGTAACGGTCGTAGATATGCTGGATCACCTCTTCCCGGCGTTCATGTTCGAAATCGACGTCGATATCGGGCGGTTCGTTCCGCGCCTCGCTGACGAACCGTTCGAAGACCATCGTGCCGATCTCGGGGCTGACCGAGGTGACGCCGAGGCAGTAGCACACCACCGAATTCGCCGCCGACCCGCGCCCCTGGCACAGGATGCCGCGCGACCGGGCGAAGGCCACCACGTCATGCACGGTCAGGAAATAGGGCTCGTATCCCAGCTTGCCGATCAGCGCGAGTTCATGTTCCAGCATCGCGCGCACCCGTTCGGGCGCGCCCTCGGGATAGCGCCAGCGCAGGCCGGCCCGCGCCAGCCGGTCAAGCCGTTTCGCCGCCGTCTCGCCGGGGGCGAGTTCGGACGGGTATTCATAGCGCAATTCGTCCAGCGCGAAGCGGCAGCGCGCCGCGACCTCGCCCGCGCGATGGACCATGTCCTCGTGGCCTTGGAACAGGTGCAGCATCTCGGCCTCGGACCGCAGGCGGCATTCGGCATTGGCCAGCGCGGCGCGGCCCAGCCGGTCGACCTGGGTGCCGGTGCGGATCGCGGTCAGCACATCGGCCAGCGGGCGGCGGGCAGCGACATGCATCAGGGGCCGGGCCGAGGCGACGGCGGGCAGGCCGAAGGTTTCGGCAAGCGCGGCCAGCCGGCCGATACGTGCCGCGTCGCGGCCATCATGGGCCGGCGCGACGAGAAGCGAGACATTGGCCTTGCCCAGTCGCGGCAGCAGGCCTTCCACCCGGCCGCGCCAGGCGGTGACTTCGGCGCGTGCGGTTGCGGCGGGCGGATGCAGCAGAAGTTCCATCCCCTCGGCCCAGTCGGCCAGGTCGTCGGGCCGCAGCAGGCACTGGCCCTTGGGCGCGCGCAGCCGCCCGCGCGACAGCATCCGGCAAAGCCGCGCCCAGGCCGCGCGGTCGCGGGGCAGGGCGGTGAATTCCATCCCGCAGCCGAGCCGGATCAGCGCGGCGGGGATCAGCCGGGGCGCGGTGGCGGGGCCCCCGGTCTCGGCCTCGGCCCGCGCGATTTCGCGCGCGGCGGTATGGGCCCGCACGATCCCGGCGACCGAGTTGAGGTCGGCCAGCGCGAGCGCGGGCATGCCAAGCGCGGCCGCCTGCGCCATCATCTCCTCGGGATGCGAGGCGCCGGTGAGGAAGGTGAAATTGCTGGTCGCGCTCAGTTCGACGAACATGGCCCTGAATGTTCGCTAAATGTTCCTTCCCTGAGTGGGGTGAGTCGGGGGGATGAGTCAAGGTTCGGGACGTATCCCGCCTGTCCCGGGGCGCGGCACGTGGCCCGTGCGCCAGCACGGGCACGCGCCCGCCCGCCCCACAGGCGGGCGCGTTCCGCGCCCCCCTCGGGCAGGCGCGCACCCGTGCATCAATCGCAGCGAAGGGCGGCAATCACGCCAGATGTTCGCGGAAGGCCGCGACGACCTCTTCGTAGACCGCCCGCTTGAACGGCACGATCGCGCCGATCATCTCGTCGGCCCGCATCCAGCGCCATTCGCTGAACTCGGGATGGTCGGTTTCGATGTCGATCTGGTCGTCGGCCCCAAGGAAGCGCATCAGGAACCAGCGCTGCTTCTGGCCGCGATAGCGCCCGCCCCAGACCTTCCCCAAAAGTTCGGGCGGCAGGTCGTATGTGACCCAGTCCGGGGTCTTGGTCACCACCTCGACCAGGTCGGCCGTGACCCCGGTTTCCTCCCACAGCTCGCGCAGCGCGGCATCCCTGGGCTTCTCGCCCGCGTCGATCCCGCCCTGCGGCATCTGCCAGGCGGCCGCCTCGGTATCCTTGCGGCGACCGGCGAAGACCATGCCCCGCCGGTCGATCAGCATCACCCCCACGCAGGGGCGGTAGGGCAGGTCGCCCGCGTTCACTGCTGGCCGGCCCGCGCGGTGACGGCCAGCCCGTGCAGGATGTCGATGGCGTAGGCGAGTTGGTAATCCTCCTCGCGCAGCTTCGCCGTCGCCTCGGCGCGGTCCTGCTCTTCCTCGGCCTGGCGCTGTTCGTCCTCGGTCAGCGAATCGTTGGTCAGCGAACCGCGCAGATCGGCCTCGGACCGGCTGCGCGCGGTGGTGCCTTCTTCTTCCTCCTGGCCCGGCGGCATGCGCGGCGGCTGTTGCACGATGATATCGGGGGCGATGCCCAGCGCCTGGATCGACCGACCCGACGGCGTGTAGTAGCGCGCCGTCGTCAGCCGCATCGCGCCATCGCCGCGCAGCGGGATCACCGTCTGGACCGACCCCTTGCCAAAGCTCTTGGTGCCCACGACGATCGCGCGGCGATGGTCCTGCAAGGCCCCGGTGACGATTTCCGAGGCCGAGGCAGAACCGCCGTTGATCAGCACCACGATCGGCTTGCCTTCGGCCAGGTCACCCACCGTGGCGTTGAAACGTTCGCTGTCGGCCTCGTCGCGGCCGCGGGTGGAAACGATCTCGCCCTTGTCGAGGAACGCGTCCGACACCTTGATCGCCTGGGTCAGAAGCCCGCCGGGATTGTTGCGCAGGTCCAGCACGATCCCGTCGATCTGGTCCATCCCGCCGGCCTCCTCGACCGCTTCCTTCAGCCCGGCTTCGAGGTTCGGATAGGTCTGGTCGTTGAAGGTGGTGACCCGCAGGACCACGCTCTTGCCCTCGACGCGGGCGCGCACCGCCGTCAGCTTGATCGTGTCGCGGATGATCGAGACGTCGAAGGGTTCGGCCACGCCCTCGCGGACCACGGTGATGATGATCTCGGACCCGACCGGGCCGCGCATCATGTCCACCGCCTCGTCCAGCGTCAGGCCCAGCACGCTTTCGCCGTCGACATGGGTGATGAAATCGCCCGCCTGCATGCCCGCATCGTCGGCCGGCGTGCCGTCCATCGGCGAGACGACCTTGACGAAGCCTTCCTCCTGCGTGACCTCGATGCCCAGCCCGCCGAACTCGCCGCGCGTCTGCACCCGCATGTCGGAAAAATCCTCGGGCGCAAGGTAGCCCGAATGCGGGTCGAGCGAGGTAAGCATTCCGTTGATCGCTGCCTCGATCAACTCGTCGGTCTCGACCTCCTCGACATATTGCGCGCGGATGCGCTCGAAGATGTCGCCGAACAGGTCGAGCTGTTCGTAGACCGACGCGTTGCCGTTCGATTCCTGCGCGACGAGCGGCCCGGCGACCTGCGTCGCCAGCACGATCCCCGCCACGGTGCCGCCGAGGGCGGCCATCACGAATTTTCTCATCCTCGGTCTTTCCCTAGTTCGGATCCGTGGTCCGGAACCACTCCGTCGGGTCGACGGTCCCGGTCCCCTGCCTGATCTCTATATAAAGCGTCTCGGTCCGTCCGGCGCCACCGCCTTCTTTCGCCTCGGCCACGAAGGCCGCCCCGAACACCTCGGGCGCGGGTTCCGCCCCGCCCATCAGGCCCAGCGCGGCGCCCGCGGGCACCACGTCGCCGGGGTCACCATAAACCTGGCCCAGCCCGGCCAGAACCAGAAGGTAGCCTTCGGCCGGCCCGACGATCATCACGTTTTCGTAGCCGGGCAGCGGCCCGCGATAGCGGATCGTCGCGGGCCAGGGCGCGGTGACCAGCGCCGCGGGCCGGGTGGCGACCAGCATGCCCGGACGGCGGATGCCGGCGGCGTCCGCCTCGCCGGGCCGCCGCAACAGCCGGCCAATCACCGGCAACGGCAGATTGCCCTTCGCACCCTCGAAATCCGCCATCGGCGCGCCGATATCGGTCTCCATCGTGGCAAGGCCCTGGGCGAAGGCGTCCAGCGTGTCGGAATTTTGCAGAAGGATCCCCAGTTCCTCGGGGTCTTCGAGGAACCGCCGCGGCAGGTCGGTGCGGTTCTGGATCGCCTCGCTCAGCGCCCCGCGCGCCGCCTGTGCCGCATCCAGGCCGCGCGCCAGCATCGCCACCGCCCCTTCCTGCACCGCGCGCAGCGTGGACACCTCTTCAAGCCTGGCGCGCAGCCCCGCGGCCTCGGCCTCCATCGCGGGGGCCACGTCGCCCATCACCAGGGCGGCCCGCACCGCGGCCTCGGGGCCGTCCGGATGCAGCAGCGCCACGGGCGCGGGTGCCCGCCCCACCGCGACCATGCCGGCCAGCAGCGCCTCGTATTCCGCGCGTCGCGCCTCGAATTCGGCGGCGATCTCGGCCTCGCGGATCGTCGCGCGGCGCAAACCGTCGCGCAGGCTGCCCAACCCCGCCTCGTAGGCGCGGATCGTTCCGGTCAGCGCCGCGATCCGGTCTGACCGGCCTTCGGCCTCTTCAAGCGCCGCGATCGAGGCGCGCAAGTCCTCGGCCGCGCGCCGCGCCGTCTCCGCCGCGCTGCCCTGCGCATTCGCGGCCAGCGGCGCCATGGCCAGGGCGAGGCAGAAGAATGCGGCCAGCTTCATGAGGCGATCAGGCTGCGCCCGGTCATCTCGGGCGGCTGTTCGAGGCCCATCAGCTCCAGCAGGGTCGGCGCCAGGTCGCACAGCCGCCCGTCGCGCAGCGCGGCATCCTCGGGGCCGCCGACCAGGATCACCGGCACCGGGTTGGTGGTATGCGCCGTATGCGGTCCGCCGGTTTCCGGATCGACCATCATTTCGCAATTTCCGTGATCGGCGGTGACGATCATCGCGCCGCCCGCCCGTTCCAGCGCCGCCAGCGCCCGGCCCAGCCCCGCATCGACCGCCTCGCAGGCGCGGATCGCGGCATCCAGATCGCCGGTATGGCCGACCATGTCGGGATTGGCGTAGTTCACGACGATCAGGTCATAATCCGCGCCGATCGCATCGACCAGTTTCGCGGTCACCTCGTCGGCGGACATCTCGGGTTGCCGGTCATAGGTCGCGACCTTGGGCGAGGGCGCCATGTACCGGTCTTCGCCCGCCTCCGGCGTCTCCTTCCCGCCGTTCAGGAAGAAGGTGACATGGGGATATTTCTCGGTCTCGGCGACATGGAATTGCCGCAGCCCCTGCGCGGCCACCCAATGCGCCAGCGTGTTGACGATCTCGCGCTTGGGAAAGACCGTGGTCATGTAGGCGTTGTGGGCGTCGGAATACTCGACCATGCCCAGCAGCGCCGACAGGCGCGGCCGCGTCCCGGTCTCGAACTCGAAGAAACCCGGCTCGCCGATCGCGCGCAGGATCTCCCGCGCCCGGTCGGCCCGGAAGTTGAGGCAGAAGAAGCCGTCGCCGTCCCGTATCCCCGGCGGGTCGCCGATGACCGAAGGTTCGATGAATTCGTCCGTCTCGCCGCGGGCATAGGCCGCCGACACCGCCGCCTCGGCGCTGTCGCATTCCTCGCCCAACCCGTGCACCATCGCGTGGAAGGCCAGCGACACGCGCTCCCACCGGTTGTCGCGGTCCATGGCGTAATACCGGCCCATCACGGTCGCGACATGGGCGCGCGCGGGCAGCCTGGCCACCAGGTCTGCCACGAAGCGGTCGGCCGATTTCGGCGCCACGTCGCGCCCGTCGGTGACGGCATGCACGGCGACAGGAACGCCCGCATCCGTGATAATGCGCGCCGCGGCCAGCACATGGTCGATATGCCCATGCACCCCGCCATCCGAGATGATGCCGAACAGATGCGCCGTCCCGCCCGCGGCCTTGACCCGATCGATGAAGTCCACCAGCGCGGCTTCGCGCGCGAAGGATCCGTCCTCGACGGCAAGGTCGATCTGGCCCAGATCCATCGCCACCACGCGCCCGGCGCCGATATTCATGTGGCCCACTTCGGAATTGCCCATCTGGCCGCTGGGCAGGCCCACATCCGGCCCGTGGGTGACCAGCGTCGCATGCGGGCAGCGCGACCAGATCCGGTCGAAATTCGGCGTCTCGGCCAGGGCCGGCGCATTCGCCGCGCGCTCCTCCCTCAGGCCCCAGCCATCCAGGATGCACAGGACCACGGGTTTCTTGCCTGCCATCGCCGCCTCCTTGCCAAGCGTCCCCTGTCTACGCAAGCGTGCGGGTCGGGGCAACCGCGGCCCGGCCGGCAGGCAGCGCCGGCATTTTCGGTCTTGAAATATCCTCGGGGGTGCGGGGGCAGACAGCCCCCGCCGCGCCGCCCGCAATCAGGCACGATGGTAGGGGGAACCGGCAAGGATCGTCGCCGCCCGATAGAGCTGTTCGGCCAGCATCACCCGCACCAGCATGTGCGGCCAGACCATCGCCCCGAACGACAGGACCAGATCGGCACGGTCGCGCAGATCGAGCGCAACCCCGTCGGCGCCGCCGATCACGAAGGCGGCATCGGCGCGTCCGGCATCGCGCCAGCGCGCCAGCATCGCGGCCAGATCGGGCGACGACAGGGTGCGGCCGCGTTCATCCAGCACCGCCAGCGCCGAGCCGGCCGGAATCGCGCGCGCCAGCAGCGCGGCCTCGGCCGTCCTGCCGCCGCCCTTTCGGTCCTCGACCTCGTGTTCGGCCAGCGGGCCCAGGCCCAGAGGGCGGCCCGTCCGGTCGAACCGTTTCACGTAATCGTCGACAAGCGCGCGTTCCGGCCCCGCCCGCAGGCGGCCCACGGCGCACAGATGCAGGCGCAAGGATCAGACGGGCGCGGTGGACCGGGCCACGCCCGAGGGCATCCACATCTTCTCGAGCTGGTAGAACTCGCGCACCTCGGGGCGGAAGACATGGACGATCACGTCGCCGGTGTCGATCAGCACCCAGTCGCCGGTATCCTTGCCCTCGACCTTCGAGACGATACCGAATTCCTGCTTGAGCCGGTCGGTCAGCTTCTCGGCGATGGCGCCCACCTGGCGCGACGACCGGCCCGAGCAGATCACCATGTGATCGGCCACGTCCGACCGGCCGCGCAGGTCGATATCGACCACGTCTTCGGCCTTGTCGTCGTCGAGGGAAGCGAGAATTCGCGCCAGAAGCGTATCGCTGGCCACGGTATCGGCCTTGCCCGTCATGGGCAATGCCGTGGCGGCGGGGCTGTCCGCCGCGATTGCGTCATGTGACAGGACATTGTCCTCCAGTGTCGCGCGCCGATCCAGGGCCCCGGCGCCGGGCAATGCAAAGATAGCATCGGCGGTACGAAATCTCAATGACGGCGCCGGATCTGCAATGCCGGGCCACCATTGCATTGCCGCCCCGCGACGCGTATTTGAAAGGCGATGAAAAGGTTTTTCGACATCGCGGACCGCGCCCGGCTGCCGTGGCGCTTTTTCGGGCGGGCCCGTTCCGTGCTTGCGCGGGGATGAGGGCCGGCCGGCGCCGCGGGCGTCGGCGCCCTGCCCGCTGCCGCCGCCCGGCGGCCCCGATCCGAACCTGACCGAACACCAGCCAGAAAGAGCCAAGCCATGACCGGCGGAAAGACCCTGTACGACAAGATCTGGGACGCGCATGTCGTCCATGAGGATGCTGACGGCACCTGCCTGCTCTATATCGACCGGCACCTGGTGCACGAGGTGACCAGCCCGCAGGCCTTCGAGGGGTTGCGCCTGGCCGGGCGCAAGGTGCGCGCGCCGGACAAGACCATCGCGGTGCCCGACCACAACGTGCCCACGACCGTCGGCCGCGAGAACCCCGAGAACATGACCGAGGACAGCCGCGTCCAGGTCGCCGCGCTGGATACCAACGCGCGCGATTTCGGCATCCACTACTATCCGGTGGATGATGTCCGCCAGGGCATCGTTCATATCGTCGGGCCCGAACAGGGCTGGACCCTGCCGGGGATGACCGTGGTTTGCGGCGACAGCCATACCGCCACCCATGGCGCCTTCGGGGCGCTGGCGCATGGCATCGGCACCTCCGAGGTGGAACATGTGCTGGCCACCCAGACGCTGATCCAGAAGAAATCGAAGAACATGAAGGTCGAGATCACGGGCAAGCTGCCGCCCGGCGTCACGGCAAAGGACATCACCCTGTCGGTGATCGGCGCGACCGGCACCGCCGGCGGCACCGGGCACGTCATCGAATATTGCGGCGAAGCCATTCGCGACCTGTCGATGGAAGGCCGGATGACGGTCTGCAACATGGCCATCGAGGGCGGCGCGCGCGCCGGCCTGATCGCACCCGACGAAAAGACCTTCGATTACGTCAAGGGCCGTCCCCACGCGCCGAAGGGGGCGCAATGGGATGCCGCGCTGGCCTGGTGGAAGACGCTGAAATCGGACGACGACGCGCATTGGGACAAGGTCGTGACCCTGCGCGGCGAGGATATCGCGCCGGTCGTCACCTGGGGCACCAGCCCCGAAGACGTGCTGCCGATCGGCGGCGAGGTGCCGGCGCCCGAATCGTTCTCGGGCGGCAAGGTCGAGGCGGCGCGCCGCGCGCTCGACTACATGGGCCTGACGCCGGGCATGAAGCTGACCGACATCAAGATCGACGCGGTCTTCATCGGTTCCTGCACCAACGGCCGGATCGAGGATCTGCGCGCCGCGGCCGAGGTGCTGCGCGGCCGCAAGGTGGCGCCGGGCGTGCGCGCGATGGTGGTGCCCGGTTCGGGCCTGGTGCGCGCGCAGGCCGAGGAAGAGGGCCTTGCCCAGGTCTTCATCGATGCGGGCTGCGAATGGCGCCTGGCCGGCTGCTCGATGTGCCTGGCCATGAACCCCGACCAGCTGGCCCCCGAGGAACGCTGCGCCGCGACCTCGAACCGCAATTTCGAGGGCCGCCAGGGCTACAAGGGGCGCACCCACCTGATGAGCCCGGCGATGGCCGCCGCCGCCGCCGTGACCGGTCACCTGACCGATGTGCGCGACCTGATGGCGGGCGAACTGGAACCGGCCTGACACGGGCCGCATCCGGCATCGGACATGAAACGCCGCCGGTTCGCCCCGGCGGCGTTTTCGCTTTCGTGACGGAACGTTGCCCGCGGTCTTGCGTTTTTCCCGAGTGGTCAGGGAAAGGACGCGCCATGGAGGATGATCGCACATTCAACACCCCGCCGCAGGCTTCGACCCATCCCAATGTCTCCAGCATCGATCAATCCGACCGGAAGGTGCCGGTGAACCTGCGCCAATCCGGGTCGACACCGGTGCAGATGCTGATTTCGACACGGGTTCGAAAGTCGCCGTTCTGGCACCTGTCGATCGAGGCCGGGGCCTGGCGGGCCAGCGTTTACAACCGCATGTATCACCCGCGCGGCTATGTCCGGCCCGAGGATGGCGGCGCGATGGCCGAATACCAGGCACTGATGAACCGCGTGACGCTGTGGAACGTGGCGGTGGAGCGCCAGATCCGCGTGAAGGGTCCGGATGCCGAGGCCTTCGTCAATCGCGTGATCACCCGCGATGCAAGCCGGATCGCGCCGATGAAGGCCAAGTACTCGATCCTCTGCAACGAACGTGGCGGCATCCAGAACGACCCCGTGCTGCTGCGGCTGGCCGAGGACGAATTCTGGTTCTCGATTTCCGACAGCGACCTGCGGCTGTGGCTGGAGGGGATCAATGTCGGGTTGGGCATGGATGTCGAGATCGCCGAAATCGACGTGGCGCCGTTGCAGGTGCAGGGCCCCAACTCGATTCCGCTGATGGTCGACCTGGTGGGCGAGATCGTTGCCGACATGCCCTATTTCGGCCTGATAGAGACAAGGATCGCGGGGTGCCCGGTGGTGGTCAGCCGGACCGGCTTTTCCGGCGAGGAGGGGTTCGAGGTCTATGTCCGCGACGCGACGCTTGAGGCCGAAGCGGTCTGGTACGCGATCCGCGGCGCGGGCGCGCGGTTTGGGCTGCGGGTCATCGCCCCGGCGCATCACCGCCGGATTGCGGCCGGCATCCTGTCCTACGGGCAGGACATGGATCACGAAACCTCGCCCTTCCAGGTGAACCTCGCCTATCAGGTGCCGCGCAAGAAGTCGGTCGATTACGTCGGCCGTGCCGCGCTCGAGGCGCAGCGCGACCGGATCGAGGCCGGGGATTACCCGTTCCCGCTGAAGCTTGTCGGGCTCAAGATGGGCGGGGCGCCGATCATCGACTACGCGCCCGATTTCTGGCTGATCGACGATATTCGGGGCAACCGCATCGGCTATGTCACCTCGCCCTGGTATTCGCCGGAACTGGAGACAAACATCGCGCTGGGCTACGTGCCGTGGGATTTCACCGGCATCGGCACGGAACTGCGCGTGGAACTTCCCGAAAGCTATGCCGAGGTTTCGGGCCAGCCGGTGGACGCGGTGGTGGCCAAGGTGCCCTTCGTTCCCTCCGCCCATCCCAGTGCGCGCGAACAGGCGCGGTCGCAAGGCCGCGACGCGGCGGACTGAACGGGCCCCGCGGTGCCGCGCCTTGCGGCGCCGCGGGGCTTGTGGTTTATGACCCCGTCAGCACTGGAGACGGGATCATGGACAAATTCACCACGCTCACCGGCATCGCCGCACCCATGCCGCTCGTGAATATCGATACCGACATGATCATCCCCAAGCAGTTCCTCAAGACGATCAAGAGGACCGGGCTGGGCGTGAACCTGTTCGACGAGATGCGCTATGACCGCAACGGCAACGAGATCGCCGATTTCGTGCTGAACCAGCCGGCCTATCGCAACGCCGAAATCCTGGTGGCGGGCGACAATTTCGGCTGCGGATCGTCGCGCGAACACGCACCCTGGGCGCTGCTGGATTTCGGCATCCGTTGCGTGATTTCCACCAGCTTCGCCGACATCTTCTACAACAACTGCTTCAAGAACGGCATCCTGCCGGTCGTCCTGCCGCAGGACGCGGTCGATCACCTGATGGACGATGCCAAGAAGGGGTCGAACGCGCGTATCACGGTGGACCTGGCCGAGCAGAGTGTGACCGCCTCGGACGGCAAGTCGTTTTCCTTCGACATCGATCCGTTCAAGAAGCACTGCCTGCTGAACGGTCTCGACGATATCGGCCTGTCGCTGGAAAAGGCCGCGCAGATCGACGCGTTCGAACAGAAGGCCGCGCAGGCCCGTCCCTGGGTCTGATCGGGGCGTGAAATCGCCGGGCGGGGCGCGGGTTCGCCTTGCCCGTTTCGTCCTTCGGGTCAGCATGGGGCATGACCGGAGGGGTCGATGCGCCGCCTGTTTGCCATCCTCTGCCTTTTGCTGCTGCCCGCGTCCGCCACGGCCGACGCGCTGCGCGTGGCGTTCTTCGCGACCGAGCTTGGCCGCAAGGGGCCGGGCCTGCTTTTGCGCGACATCGCGCGCGGCGACGATCCGCAGGCCGAGGCAGCGGCGGCCATAATCGCCGAGGTGGCGCCGGACGTGCTGGTCCTGTCCGGTATCGATTACGACCATGATCTTCTGGCGCTTTCTGCCCTGGCCGACCGAATCGCGGCGGCCGGCGGCGGGGCCTATCCGCACCTTTTCGCATTGCCCCCGAATGCCGGTATGGCGACGGGGCTGGACCTTGACGGCGACGGGCGACTGGGCGAGGCGGACGATGCGCAGGGCTGGGGCCGGTTCGCCGGGGCGGGTGCTTTGGCGATCCTGTCGCGCCTGCCGGTGGACCGGGACAATGTCGTGGACCATTCGCACATGCTGTGGGCCGACCTGCCCGGCAGCCTGATCGACGGGGCCGACCTGTCGGAGGCGGCACAGGCGGTGCAGCGCCTGTCTTCGCACGGGCATTGGCAGGTGCCGCTGCATCTGCCCGGTGGCGGGCGGATCGCGCTTCTGGTCTGGCAGGCGACGCCGCCGGTCTTCGACGGGCCCGAGGATCGGAACGGGCGGCGCAACCGGGACGAGGCCGCGCTGTGGTTGCGGCTGCTCGACGGGGCGCTGGGGCCGGCGCCATCTCCGCCCCTGGTCGTGATCGGCAACGCCAATCTCGACCCCAAGGATGGCGAGGGGCGGCGCGATGCACTGCACGCGTTGCTGTCCGACCCGCGCCTGCAAGACCCGATGCCTGCCAGCGCGGGTGGGGCGGCTGCGGCCGGGCAGGGCGGGGCCAACGCGACCCATCGCGGCGACCCGGCGCGCGACACTGTCGATTGGGGCGACGATCCGGGGCCGGGAAACCTGCGGGTGGCCTACATCCTGCCTTCGGCCGACCTGACGATCAGGGATGCGGGCATCTTCTGGCCCGCGCCGGACGATCCGATAGCCGAGGCGGTGGCGCGCGCTTCACGCCACCGTCTTGTCTGGGTCGACCTGGCCCTTCCCTGACGCCGCGAGGTGATCGGCCACGATCCGGTCGAACGGCGTGTGCGGCACCTCGCCCAGAACCGCGCGCAGCGGTGCCGGGTCCATCCGGTGGTCGAGATCGTAGAGATAGCGCATCTCGCGCAATTCCCGCGCCAGTTCCCAAAACGGCGCGGCCAGCCGCAATTGCCACCAGGCAAAGGGCGTGATGCGCGGTTCCTGCCCTGTCTGCCGCCCGATTTCGGCGGCCAGCTCCATGATCGAGAACGCATGGCCGGCAAAGGGCAGATCGGCGAAAGCGGGCAGTTCTTCCCGCATTTCCGCCAGCGCCACAGCCGCACGGGCCATGTCGGGCAGATGGGCATAGGCCCGCGTGGCGGCGGGCCGGCCCATCGCGGTGATCCGGCCTTTCGCCAGCGGTTTCAGCGTGATCATGTTCAGGATCGTGCCGGGATTGCCGGCCTCCATGTAGTCGCCGCCGCGCAAGAGGATCGTGCGCACCCCGTCCTCGGCCGCCTTGCGATAGGCGGCTTCCATCTCGGCCCGGACATGGCCTTTTCGCGCAACGGGGCGATGCGGCGTGTCCGGCCCCCAGGGCCCCGGCTGCTGCCCGTAGACATAGACATTGCCGGGGATCAGAACGCCGGCACCGCTGGCCTTCGCCGCGGTCAGGACCTGTCGCGTGATCTCGGGGATCAGGCGTGCCCAAGCGTGATACATCGGCGGGTTCAGCGCATTGACGATCAGGTCCGCGCCCTTGGCCGCCTGCGCCATGTCGGTGCCGCGCATGTAGGGCGCCACCTCCCACCCCGCCGCCTTGAAGGCTTGTGCGGCATTGCGGCCGAAATTGCCCGACGCGCCGCAGATCAGAACCCGCTGTGACATCCTCGCCTCCGTGCTTGCGTGGGGCCGATATGATCCATTCGTATCCGTTTGGGAATTGCCCGAAACCGATCATGTGCTATTCAAAAACGCATGGAAGATCGGATCGATTGGGCGCTGTGGCATGCGTTCCTGGCGGTGGCCGAGGCCGGGTCGCTTTCGGCCGCTGCGCGCAAGGCCGGGGTCAGCCAACCCACGCTGGGCCGGCAGGTGCGTGCGCTGGAAGGTGCGCTGGGCATCGGGCTGTTCAGGCGCAAACCGCGCGGGCTGGCACTGACCGAGGCGGGTCGCGACCTGCTGGAACCGGCCCGTGCGATGCGGCAGGCGGCGGCGCGGGCCGAACTTGCGGCGGCCGGGCGCGAAACGGGGCTTGCCGGCACCGTGCGGATCACGGCCAGCCGCATCGTCTCGGCCCATCTTCTGCCGCCGATCCTGGCCGATCTGCGCGCTGACGAACCGGGGATCGAGATCGACCTGGTCCCCTCGGACGAAACCGAGAACTTGTTGTTCCGCGAGGCCGACATCGCCGTGCGGATGTATCGCCCGACCCAGCAGGATATCGTCACCCGGCATCTTGGCGTGTTCGGCATGGCGCTTTACGCCGCACCCGCCCTGCTGGAACGTCACGGCACGCCCGCGACGCTGGACGCGCTTCTTTCGCTGCCCTTCGTGGGCTTCGACCGGAACGACCTGATCCTGCGGATGATGGCCGATCTGGGCCTGCAGCGGCGGCGCGAGGATTTCGGCCTGCGCTGCGACGACCAGTTGGTCTACCTGCATCTGGTGCGGGCGGGTTGCGGCGTGGGCGGCATGCCCCGGCCGGTGGGTGATGCCGACACGTCCCTGCGCCGCGTCGCGCCCTTCGTGGCGCTGCCGTCCTTGCCGGTCTGGCTGGCCATGCCTGATGCGTTGCGCGCCAATCCGCGTATCCGCCGGGTCTGGGACCATCTGGCAGGCGCGCTGGCGGCCCGGCTTGACCAAGCCGCCCCCGCCCGCTAGGCGAGCGTGACCCTAGCGACAGATCCAGGAGAGCGCCGTGGCGAACCCTTCCCTTCTCATCCTTCCCGGCGACGGGATCGGCCCCGAGGTGATGGCCGAGGTCCGCAAGATCATCGACTGGTTCGGCGCCCGTCGCGGCCTGGCCTTCGATGTCAGCGAAGACCTGGTCGGCGGCGCGGCTTATGACGCGCATGGAACGCCCTTGGCCGATGCCACCATGGCCAAGGCGCAAGAGGTCGACGCGGTGCTGCTGGGCGCCGTGGGCGGGCCGAAATACGACAACCTCGATTTCGGCGTGAAGCCCGAGCGCGGCCTTTTGCGCCTGCGCAAGGAAATGGACCTTTACGCCAACCTGCGCCCGGCGCAGTGCTTCGACGCGCTGGCCGATTTCTCATCGTTGAAAAAGGACGTGGTCGCGGGCCTCGACATCATGATCGTGCGCGAACTGACCTCGGGCGTCTATTTCGGCGAACCGCGCGGCATCCACAAGGAAGGCAACGAACGGGTGGGCGTGAACACGCAGCGCTACACCGAAAGCGAGATCGCCCGCGTGGCGCGGTCGGCCTTCGAACTGGCGCGGCGGCGCGGCAACAAGGTCTGTTCCATGGAAAAGGCCAACGTGATGGAATCGGGCGTGCTGTGGCGGCAGGTGGTGCAGGAGGTGCACGACGCCGAATACCCGGACGTGGAGCTGAGCCACATGTACGCCGATGCGGGCGCGATGCAGCTGACGCGCTGGCCCAAGCAGTTCGACGTGATCGTGACCGACAACCTGTTCGGCGACCTGCTGTCGGACCTCGCCGCGATGCTGACCGGGTCGCTGGGCATGCTGCCCTCGGCCAGCCTCGGCGCGCCGATGGCGAACGGGCGGCCCAAGGCGCTTTACGAACCCGTCCACGGCTCGGCCCCCGACATCGCCGGGCAGGGCAAGGCCAACCCGATCGCCTGCATCCTGAGCTTCGCGATGGCGCTGCGCTATTCCTTCGACAAGGGCGACGAGGCGACGCGGCTGGAACAGGCAGTGGAAACCGTTCTGGCCCAGGGCCTGCGCACCGCCGACCTGCTGGGCGAAGAGGGCGTGAGCCCGGTTTCGACCTCGGAGATGGGCGACGCGATCGTCGCTGCGCTCGACGCAAGCCTCTGACGCGGGTTTTCTGCGGGAAATCGGGGCCCTGGCCGGTGGCCGGGGCCTTTTTCGTGTCGCTGTCGGATCGGCTGGCATGTGGAGGAGGACCATGCGCCAAAATCGTGCCATGATGGCGTTCTAGTCTGCCGGCGTTCCGTCTGGAGGGGCGTTCATGTCCGAAACCGCATCCCCGCCGCACGCGACCCTTGGGTGGCTTGGCTTCGCAACCGGTGCAGCCGCGCTGATCCTGACGCTTGTCGTCTTCTGGGCGGGGCCGTTCGCGCCGCAGCAGGATGCCGGCGTCACCTTGGGCGAGCTTGCCGCCGATATCGCGAAATCCGCCGCCCGGTCCGTTGCCGGTCAGCCGCAGCCCGGCCCGGCGCCTGTGCCGCGCGACATCGACGATTATCTGCAGGTCGCTGTCGGTGTCATGGCCGGGCTGGCAATCGTTCTGGGCGTCGCGTCGTTCGTTCGGCACGAATCCCGCCGT
>Ga0180436_10001682_pt1 | contig 21390 bp, 15 predicted proteins | sample SS_ome_2_FD_132434 | JGI IMG/M metagenome (GOLD analysis project Ga0180436, IMG submission 132434) | Hypersaline lake sediment archaeal communities from the Salton Sea, California, USA - SS_3_S_2 metaG | ecosystem: Environmental > Aquatic > Non-marine Saline and Alkaline > Hypersaline >... | reverse complement strand
GTCAGCTGGGCCGCCTATTCGCTCATCGGCCGCAGCGTCCTGCGGGATATGTCGCCGCTTTCGGCGGTTTTCTATTCCGCGCTATTCGGGGCAGCGATGCTGTTTCTCGTGACGCTCAGGGACTGGACGCTCGGGGGGATGTTCAACTACTCAGCGGCTGCCTGGCTCAGCCTGGTATTTCTCGGACTGCTCGGTACCGCCGCCGGTTTTTCGCTCTACTATTACGCGATCAGGACGATCGGCGCCGCCCGCGCCAGCGTGTTCATCAACCTTGTTCCGCTGTTTTCGATCGTGCTCGCCTGGCTGATTCTCGGTGAAACCATCAAAGGGTCGGTGCTGGTCGGCGGCATCATTTTATTGACCGGCGTCTACCTCACGAACAAACAGAAACGAGTACCGGCCGACAGTAAGAATTCCTGAGCCTGGCGCCGGCGCCGTCCCTGATACCCGCTCAATAATCGTTCGCCGATCCTGGAGCCCCGGCGCAGATCGCCGCGAGAGACGTGTAGCCCGCACCGAGCCGGGTCACCCCCATATCGATATAGGCTCTGGCCTGGGCAAAGTCACGGATCCCCCCCGATGCTTTCACCGCTATCCGGCCGCGGGCGGCATCGAGCATGGTCTGCACGGCCTCGACAGTGGCCCCGCCGCTGGCAAAGCCGGTGGACGTTTTCACGTAGTCGGCCCGGGCGTCGATCGCGCACTCGACCGCCCTGCCGATCTGCTTCTGCGATAATTCCGAGGTTTCCAGGATAACCTTGACCGGCACGGTGCGGTTCCGGGCCCTGCTGGTGACCGCTTCGATATCCGCTCTGACCAGGTCCCATGCCCCGGAACGGACATACCCGTAGTTCACGACCATATCGATTTCATCGGCGCCGGCGTCGATATAGGCCTGCGCCTCACAGGCCTTTACCCGGCTCAACCCGCAGCCGTGCGGAAACCCGAGCACCACACAGACGCCGGTCGGCGTTTCCCGGCACATGGCCACGGCGGTGTCGATGTCGCACGGGCGGATGCATACCGTTTTGCACTGATAATCGACAACCGCCCTGATTGCCGCCCGGGTCGGCTCCTGTTCGAGCTCCGGATACAGTACGGCCGCATCGAGATAACGCTCTATTGGTTTTTCCATGGTCTTGTCCGCTTTACGAGTTACGTTTTCAGGCTTTCTATCCTCACCGCATGGTCCATCTGCGCATGGGCCCTGGTGCCCCTGAAGGTCCCGGTCACCGGAGCGGTATTTTCAGGAACGGCGGACGCCGCATACGCGATGTGCCGGTCGGCGACGGCGAGCCCGTACGTCGGATCAAACCCCTTCCAGCCAAAACCGGGCAGATACACCTCGGCCCACGCGTGCAGTTCACCCTCCGGGGTGCGCGGGTCGCCTTCCTGACAGCCGCTGACATAACGGGCGGGTATCCCGGCCCGGCGGCACACCGCGATGAACACGAGAGCCGTGTCCCGGCACGCGCCCCTGCCGCTCTCCAGGGTCTCGGAAAGCGACTGGATACCGCTGTCCAGGCGGATGATTTTCTCGATTCGCTCAAATAAGAACTGATTCAGCGCGGTCAGGAATCCGAGAATGTTCCCTTCCCCGGCCTGCATCGCTTCGTCCCCAAGCGCGGCGACCAGCTGTGTATCAGCCGGTCTGCTGAAATCTTCGCGGTCGAGAAACGGGACAAGCACCCGATTTTCAGGGTCTGAAAACTGCAGCGGAAACTGCTCCCCGGAGAGCAGAAACGAGTCGAACGGGTTGGTTTTCAGCGTCTGTACGACAAAGGATGACGTAATCTCAAACGACTCGGCCAGCCCGTCGAACCAGGCCAGGTGAAAGGGATTGTTCTCCGCGTCGATGCCGTCCGCCACCCCTGCCGGCTCCGGTCTCAGCGTCAGGGTGTGGGTGATCAGTTCCTGGCCGGTGTCGCTGCGCGGACGCAGCTTGATCACATGCGGCTCGATAAAGACCGGCTGCGAATACCTGTATGCCGTTGCATGTTCAACACGGTAGCGCATCGCCGGCTCAGCGGCCGCCCACCCGCTGGAGCTTGGCGGCGACGTTTTCTATCCACTCCGACGGCAATTCCTCGACCAGGGCCCGCAGGCGCTCCTGCCACCAGTTCGAGATCTCCTGGAAATCCTCATACTCGTAGCGGTGTTCAACCATCTCCCCGGAGTCCTTGAAATAGATCACCACGTCGATGGGAAAATCGACGCCCGATGCGCTGATCCTGGTCGAATCAAACGCCAGGCAGCCGACCTTCAGCGCGAAATGCAGCGGATCGGTATGCACCAGCGTCCGATCCAGCACCGGCTTGCCGTAGCCGCGCGCGCCGATGATGTAATATGGCGTGTTCTGCCCGATTTCGACCCAGTTGCCCTCCGGGTACACGAGGTACAGTTTATGCCCGTCGTCCCCGTTCAATTCACCGCCCACCAGGGCATGAATATCGAACCCCAGGCCGCTTTCGGCCAGCGCCGCCTTATCTTCATCGGCAACCTGCCGCAGACTGGCGGCAAAACGGTTGACGACTTTGTATAACTTATCGCAGGCGTCGAGGGCTCCGCTGTCGATCTGCTCACCAAAATAGGTCAGCGCCTTGTCGCGTACGGACCGTAGCCCCGAGGTCATAATGAAGAAAGAACCGTTTTGCACGGTATACGCTTTGATCTTGCGGGCGGTAATCACTTCGTTGCCCGACGTGATCCGCGTATCGGCGATGCCGACGAGTCCCTGTTCCACACACATGCCCAGACAAAAGGTCATCTAATCCTGCTCCTTATTGCTCCGCCGTCTCCGTTTCGACGGGCTCCATGACCGCGAAAAAGCTGTCGAACACGGCCGTGTCGATCTCATTGACTTTCACCTGCAGCCGATCGGTGAATTCGTGCAGTCCTTCCTGCAGAATATCGTCGATGCTGCGAAACGACAACGTGGCACAGAGTTGCCCGAGCAGTTTCTCCGCATCGTTGGAAAAATAGCCGATACGGGTCCCGGTGATCTCGTGCAGCAGCCGCTGCGCCTCAGTCAGACTGTAGAGTACCGAACGCGGAAACGAGCGGCTCATCAGCATGTAGCCGGCGACCCCCGCGGGGGTAATCGGGCCGATCTGGTGGCGGTAGGACTGAAAGCTCGATATCGCTTTAAGCAGCGCCGCCCACTGTACCATATCGACAATGGTGCCGACATCATATACGTCCGGCAGCAGCACGAAATATTTGACGTCGAGAATTCTCGACGTCTTGTCCGCCCGCTCGAGCATGCGGCCCATATTGAAAAACAGCCAGGCCTCGCCGTGATCCATCGAATCATCGGCCAGTCCGCTGATGGTCAGGCTCCGCTTTTTAACTTCATCGCAGAACGTGTAGGGATTTTCAAAGAGCAGCTGCGGATTCTGCGCTTCTTTTTCCACCGTATGGAAAAAGACATTTATGAGCTCCCACATTTCGAGCGGAATCAGGTCCCGCACCGCCCGCGCATTCTCACGGGCATTGTGCAGGCACGACCAGATAGAGTTGGGATACGTGCGATCGATGGCCAGGAACCGGATCACATTGTCCCGCGTATCCGCGTCATAAAGTTCGTCATACACCGCCTTGTCGCCGGTAACCGAAACCAGCGCCGTCCAGTGATTCTGTTGCATCAGCGCCATATCGAGCGTCAGATGCCAGTTGACGTCGAGAAAACGGGCGATGTTTTCCGCCCTCTCTATATACCTTCCCATCCAGTACAGCGAATCCGCAACGCGGCTCAACATATCGTACCTCTTCCGTAAAAAGGGAACATACGGTTAACCGAGAACCCAGGTGTCTTTACTGCCGCCGCCCTGGGACGAGTTGACGACCAGCGAACCCTTCTTCAGGGCCACGCGGGTCAAACCGCCCGGCAGTACTTTTATGTCTCTGCCGTAGAGGATATACGGCCTGAGATCGACATGCCTCCCCTCGAAATGATCATCGACGATCACCGGCGACCGCGACAGTTTCAGGGTGGGCTGGGCGATGTAATTCCGGGGGTTGTCCTTGATTTTGAGGGCAAACGCTTCCCGCTCTATTTTGGTCGATGCGGGCCCGACCAGCATGCCGTACCCGCCGCTTTCATTGGCGGCCTTCACGACCAGCGTGTCCAGGTTCTGCAGCACGTGGTCGAGATCCTTCTTTTTGGAGCACAGGTAGGTCGGAACATTTGGCAAAATCGGGTCTTCATCCATGTAATACTTTATGATTTTCGGGACATACGCATAGATCACCTTGTCGTCAGCAACACCGGTTCCGGGCGCATTGACGAGGGTGACCCTGCCCGCCCGGTACACATCCATGATCCCCGGCACCCCGAGCAGGGAATCGGGTCTGAACACCTTAGGATCGATAAAATCTTCGCCGACCCTGCGGTATATGACGTCAACGCGCCTCAGGCCTTTTGTGGTCCGCATCATCACGTAACCGTCCTGGACGATCATGTCGCGCCCTTCGAGCAGTTCGACACCGCTCTGCATAGCCAGGTATGAATGCTCGTAGTAGGCCGAATTGAACATACCGGGGGTCAGGAGCGCGGCCGTAACCTTGTCCGCGGTCGGCGGTGCGACATCGTGCATCATTTCGAGCATCATGGCCGGATAATCGTCCACCGGCCGGATATTCATCTTCTGGAACACGACCGGCAGGGTGCGCTTCAAAATACGTCGATTGGCCAGGACATAGGAAACTCCTGACGGCGACCGCAGATTGTCCTCGAGCACGAAGACCTCGCCGTTCTCGTCACGGACAAGGTCCGTCCCGGTTATATGGCACCAGACGCCGAGCGGCGGATCGATGCCGCGGCATGCCGGGAAATAACCGTCTGCAGACTGAATCAGTTCAGCCGGTACGACCCCGTCCTTGACGATCTTCTGGTCGTGGTAGATATCATCTATGAACTGGTTCAGCGCATAGATCCGCTGTTTCAGGCCCCGCTCTATGACTTCCCACCCTGTGCGCTCGATAATACGGGGGATGATATCGAACGGAAAAATCTTCTCGGTGCCTTCAGAATGTCCATACACGGTAAAGGTGATGCCGAGGTCGTAAAACAGCTGCTCAGCCGCCGCCTGCCGGGCATTTATTTCACCCTCCGGCAATGCTTGAAGCCGTTCGAACAGGGGTTCATAGCCCGGCCGCGGTTTTCCCTCGACCGTAAACATCTCATCGAAATAACCGCCGGTGTCATATGTACCGATCTTCATAATCGTTTCACCTCGAATGTATGCCGCATACCAGCAGACCGTTTACGCGAGCCCGGGTCTTTTCATCTCCGTGCGGTTCCGGACGACGAACCCGGAGCCGACACCAGCCGTCCGGATCACGCCTTTCCCCCGGCGCTGCTGAAATCGGTTGATTTTACAGGGCACCCAACCCGAGCCGGGCAACGGTCTCAGGGGTCGGGTGGCCGGTCGCTTCGTCCCATCCGGACTGGCGGTAATACTCGGTAAGCGCCTCGTCGAACTCTTCCTTGGCGACGGCAATACCGTCTGAAGCGCCGTTCTTGAGCGGTTTCTCGAAGAATTTCACCGGCAGCGCGTCGTCTTTTCTGGTGAAGCCCGCGCGCTGGTTGAACAGGCGCATCATCACGAGCCTGCGCTCCCCGACTTCAAGAATCTCGTCGATGCTCACATCCCAGCCGGTTACCGCTCTCACCAGATGTACCATGTCCTGGGGGCCGTACAGCGTCCACGATGCGCCCCAGCAGAGCTGGCAGAGATTGGCGCTGTCCATGAAACTGAACAGATACTGCGTGCGCCGCACCCACTCGACCTTCGCCGGCTGCAGGCTGTATGCATCGAGCGGGTTGTTCAGGCCAAGATAGCTCAGGCGATCTGCATAGGCCGGATAGCTCTGTTCGGTATACGAGTAATCGTGGTCGGCGCTCATGTGGTCGGCCCCGAAGGGGTTCATGGCATAGAGCAGGGCCAGCCCGCGTTTCACCTGCGGCATGTGGGCCGGCGCCTCCTGTTTTTTGCTGGTGGTCAGAAATTCCTGTCCGATTCCCATTTTTTCTGCAGCCCGCGCACTTCCCTCTGCAAGTATATCGCCAAAGCCTTTCCGTCTGGCTATCATCTCGGTCAGTTTCACGACCATATCGTCGTCACCGAAACGGATCTCGAGTCCGCCCGTGTGATCGGCTGTCAACTGCCCGGCTTCAAAGGCCTCCATCGCCCAGGAAATGGAAGCGCCGGTGGAGATCGTGTCAATCCCGTACATGTTGCACATCTCATTGGCCTTGCAGATGGCGGCAAGGTTGCTGACGCCGCAGTAGCTGCCGAGCGTACAGAGCGTTTCGTATTCCGGGCCGCCGAAGACCGGATCGACCCGGTGCGGCCCCTCGTTGATTTCGACAACCCGCTTGCAGTTCACGACACAGCTGAAACAGGTGTCGCGGCCATGTCTGCCCTGGGTGCCGTCTCTGGCTCCCTTCAGGGCGTGGTCGTAGAGGGCGGGCCCGTCGATTTTCTCATAGTCATCAAACGCTCCGCTCTGCCAGTTCCTGGTCGGCAGCCCGCCGATTTCATTGCTCCCGCCCACGACCGAGGCGGTACCGTATTTGCCGAAGCCCTTATTGGCCGGCTTCTTGAACAGTTCAGCCCCAGTACGGACGAGCTCCCGCAACAGGTCACGATCGGCGATTTCAGGTTCATCGTACCCGCGCACGACAATCGCCTTGAAATTCTTGCTGCCCATAACCGCTCCCATGCCGGTGCGGCCGTTGGCCCGGCAGCACATCGAGAGAACGCATGCATACTTGACGCCGACTTCCCCTGCCGGCCCGATCTGCAGGATGTCGAGGTTCTCAGCGTCGTTCAGTTCATCCTTGATCGCCTTTTCCACCGCTTCGGTGGTCTTTCCCCACAGGTGGGCCGCATCCCGGATCTCGGCCCGTCCTTCATCGATAAAAAGGTAGACCGGGGCGTCAGCCCTGCCCTTGACGATAACGGCATCAAATCCGGCGAATTTCAGTCTGGCCGGGAAGAATCCACCGCTCTGGGAATCTCCGACGGCTCCGGTGAGCGGGGATTTGGCGGTGATGGTCAGGCGGCTCTGCCCGGAGACGCGGGCCCCGGTCAGCGCGCCGACGCTGAAGGCAAGAATATTTTCCGGGGACAGCGGGTCGACGTGTGCATCCATTTCGGTAAGCAGGTAGTAGAGATTGACGGCACTGCCGCCCATATATCTCCGATAGAACGCGTCATCGGGTGTTTCGACATCGATACGCTGCCGCGTTAAATCGACCCTCAGTATTTTTCCGCTGTATCCGTACGGCATGACAATCCTCCCTGGCGCCGCTCCCTGTTCCGGCATCCCCGTCTCTGTGGGGCTTTACTGCAGGCATTCAGCCGCCTATCACAGCCTATCTGGTTCCTCATCTTAACGCAATCACTTTACGCGTCGATGGTTTTCTTTTGGCTTCTCCTTGACCTTGCATACTAATATATGTAATCCTAAATTGTTATTCACTATTTTGAGATACCCGTGATCACCTGAATGCCACGTTTACGATACCAACATGAGCACCGCCAAAACCGTTTTTGAAGTCTCCGAAGCCATAAACTGCCCGCTCTATGACCAGGGCGACCGCATGTCGCTGACCATGCGGAGCTGTTCCTGCGGCGACGGCAAGGAAATCTGTCTCGTGCTTGCCCGGGACTTCATGAACATCCTCGTCGCGATGCAGAGCGACCCGAATCGTGATGTGCTGAAAAATGCCGAGACGTTCAGCTGCAGCGGCTGCAGCGGCCTGATCAAATTCACCGAATGCTATAAAAACGACGAAACCGATCTCGATGCGGAAGCGGCCGTACCACGCCTGCTCCAGGTAATGGAAGAGTTGAACGGCAGACGTGTCGACTGTCCTTTCTTAGAGGCCCTGCAGGCGGACCGGATCGATAATATCCTGGAAAACTTCGAGCCGATGGCGGTCCCGGCCCAGACCGCACTGATCCAGCAGAACCGGCCGAGCCTGAAGCTCTACCTGGTTCTTTCCGGACGTTTCGCGCTTGAACGAAACAAGGAGATCGTCACGATACTCAACCCCGGTGAGATCATCGGTGAGATGAGCTGCCTGGGTGCGGTACGCACCCTGTGGACGGTTCGTGCCCTCGAGGACGCCCTCGTCGTCGACGTGACTGCCCAGGAATTCGGGCACCTGCTCAGCAGTTCGGCAACGGTACTGATCTATATCGCCAAACTGCTCGCCATCCGCCTCGAACTCCTCAACGCGGTCAAACTCGTAGATACCAAGGCGACCATGAGCGGCAGTCTCGAAGACATCACTCCTGCCGAACTGTGCCAGGTATTTCACCTGCACCAGAAAAGCGGTGTGCTGAAATTATCCTTTTCTAACGGAGATGCAGCGGTTTCGTTCCGCGACGGCGGCATCGTCAACGCCTCGTATAAAAACCGCACGGGCAAGGATGCACTGTTCACGATTCTCGGGATGAACGACGGCTCCTACCGCTTCGTTCCGGGGCTCTCCGCAGCAGACCAGAAGGCCGCGGAGATCGGCGAGTTCATGATGCTGTTGATGGAAGGTGTGCAGAAAGACGACGAGCGTGAAGCTCTGGAAAATTGATTGTCACACCAGCATAACAGGTGCGGGGGCATGCTTCAACGCGTCCCCGGTGCTGACTTCACAGTCGGCAGCTCAGAGTTGCGACTCTATCGGCAGCCACCGCATCAGCCCCACCATAAATCGCTGCCAGAACCCGGTATAGGGTTCCTTGTCCAGCACCGTGCGTTCACCGTCGACGATGCCGTCCCACACGATGTGACTGGCACCGGCGAAATCCTCTTCAAGCTGCAGCCTGAACGCGAGGTCCGCCATATCACTGTCGATGAACGCCCCCAGTTTTTGGGCGATTTCCGGTGATTCGATAATCAAACCGATTTCGGTGTTGTGAATGACCGAGCGAGCATCCAGGTTGAGGGAACCGATATATGAGCGTGTGCGGTCCATCACGAAACATTTGGCGTGCAGGCTCGCCTTCGACTGATAAAACTTCCAGTCCTTGTAGCTCCTTCCGGCGGCGGAAACATCCCGATTCAGTTCATACAGTTCGACTCCTGTTTTCAGGAGTTCCTTGCGGTATTTCGAATATCCGGCATGCACGAGCGACACATCGGTTGAGGTCAGCGAGTTCGTGAGGATAACGACCCGGACGCCCCGCGCGCGCAATCCCTTGAAAAACGCCGTTCCTTTTTTTCCCGGAACAAAGTAGGGGGAAATCACGATCAGTTCCTCTGTGACGGATTCCAGTTCCGGCATGATATCCCGGATCATCATGTCGGCATCATCATCCCAACTCAGCAGTTTGGACGGATGATCCCAGTAGACCCGGCTCTTTCCCGTAATCAGCTCAACCTGGTAATCCGCCAGAGCCTGCGCCAGTTCAGCCTCACGGAGCGACTCGACGTAGACCGAATTGCCCTGCTCGGCGATATCCGCTTTAAAGGCGGCGGTCGATTCGGCAATCTGCTCCGGGGTCGGCATGCTGTCCATCAACAGTGAAATCGGATAGCTCAGCTCGCTGTTCCAATACTGATCAAACGATCCGGCCACCAGCGCCGCCGCCGGCCCGAGCGCCATCACATCCAGATCGAGAAACGACATGCCGGGGTCGGCGACAAAATACTCGTTGCCGATATTCCTGCCGCCGATAACGGTGATGATAGAATCCACCGTGAATGATTTATTATGGGCCCGCCGCGTCTGTTCGCCCCAGCCCGATATAAACTGGAGCGCCCGGTTCGACTCCCGGCTGAATGGATTGAACAGGCGCACTTCGATATGGGGGTGAGAATCGAGAACGGCGGCACCGAAATCCCGTCCGCCCATATCCATATCGTCAACGAGCAGCCTCACGCGGACACCGCGGTCGGCGGCCCCGAGCAGCTCATTGAGAAACAGGCGTCCCACTTCATCGTTGTGCAGCAGATAGTACTGGGCATCGATACTTGTCTCCGCATGCCGCGCCATCGCCGCCCGGGCGACGAACGCGTCGAGGCCGTTGCCGAGAAGCAAAAACGCCGATTCGTCAGTATCGGTCCCCAGGACATGTTCCGCCTTTTTACCAAAAATACCGTCCGGATCCGGCTCAAGGGCAAACGTTGTTGACCGTCCTGAATTGTCAGGCAGCTTGACGCATCCGGCAAGCAGACCGAAAACGAACACGAGCAGAACAAGGCGGCATACCGCTGATTTCCTGTTTGTCATATCCATGTGATGACCATAACCATGAAGGGCTGTTCTCGCATCTGCGCCAATTTTCTGAATTATCTTCTGATGAGAAACTACGTGCATGGTGCATGAATATCGCATGAAGTTCAAGAACGTATTTATTATTATTTCGAGATAAACGGCAGCAGAACCGTTCGGTTTCAAACGCCGCAGCCCCGTAAGCGACCTTGCAAAGCTCCCGCACTGAACTTCCTAGTAAATGGATTCGTCATCAAACATCCACATCTGTGAAGGAGAGGATCCATGATAAATTTAGACTCCACCCCTGAATTCGTAGCCAAGGTCTACCAGACGATGACCGCCAATCTCGAAGTCGTCAGACGGAGACTCGGACGGCCGTTGACCCTGGCCGATAAAATCCTGCTCGGCCATCTGGACAACCCAGAAGAACAGGAAATGGTTCCCGGTAAAAGCTACCTGCACGTGCGCCCTGACCGGGTCATCCTGCAGGACGTGCTCGGCCAGTCCGCAATGCTGCAGTTCATGATGACCGGCCGCAAGCAGGTTGCAGTGCCGACCACCATCCACTGCGACCACCTGATCGAGGCGCGGGTCGCGGGCGATCTCGACCTGCCCGCTTCTATCGCCGAGAACAACGAAGTCTACGATTTTCTGAAATCGGCCGCCGCCAAATTCGGCGCCGGCTTCTGGGAACCGGGTGCCGGCATTATCCACCAGGTCAATATTGAAAACTATGCGTTCCCCGGCGCCGTTATTCTCGGCACCGACTCGCACACCCCTAACGCCGGTGGAATCGGCGCCTGCTCGGTCGGAGTCGGCGGAGCCGACGCCATCGATGCGATGGCCGGGCTCACCTGGGAAGTATTGGCCCCGAAGCATATCGGTGTCCTCCTTACCGGTGAGTTGAGCGGCTGGACCGCCCCGAAGGATATCGTCTTGTACCTGGCCGGCGAACTCACCGTATCCGGCGGCACCAACTCGATCATCGAATACTTCGGCCCCGGCGCCAGGACGCTGAGCTGCACCGGCAAGGCCACGATCACCAATATGGGCGCCGAACTCGGCGCGACCACGTCGATGTTCGAATTCGACGAGAACATCGCCAAATACCTCAGGGCCACCGGCCGGACCGAACTGGCCGAGCTCGCGGCGCAGAACGCCGGGCTGCTGTCGCTCGACGACGAAGTCCTGGAAAACCCGCACCAGTATTACGACCGTGTCGTGGAAATCGACCTGGATAAACTGGAACCCTATGTGGTCGGACCGCACTCGCCGGATCGAGCGCGCCCGCTCTCCAGACTGGCGGCGGAAGTGGCCGAAAGCGGCGGCGAGCTGCTCGACGATATTTCCACCTGCCTGATCGGCAGTTGCACCAATTCATCGTATGAAGACATGAGCAGGGCCGCAGACGTGGCCGACCAGGCGCGCGCCCGCGGCCTGAAAGCGGCAGTCCCGCTGATGGTCACCCCGGGTTCGGAGCAGATCCGCGCAACCATAGAACGAGACGGCCAGATGGCGTCGCTCAAAGAGATCGGCGGCACCGTGCTGGCCAACGCATGCGGCCCCTGCATCGGCCAGTGGAAGCGGGATTCCGTGATTGCATCCAAGCCCAACACCATCGTCACGTCCTACAACCGCAACTTCCCGAGGCGAAACGACGGACAGCCGACGACGATGAATTTCATCGCCAGCCCCGAAATCACCGTGGCCCTGTCGCTGGCCGGCAAACTTTCTTTCAATCCGCTCACCGACAGCCTGACTGGAGCCGACGGCCGGCCGTTCAAACTGGAACCGCCGCAACAGGCCCCCGATGTCCCTGAGAAAGGGTTTGACAAGGGTGAGTCACGATACCACGCCCCGCCCGACGACGGCAGCGGCGTCGAGCTGAACGTGGACCCGAACAGCCAGCGGCTGCAGCTGCTCAAACCGTGGCCGAAATGGGACGGTACGGATATCGAAGACGCCCCGGTGCTGGTCAAGGCCAAGGGCAAGTGTACGACCGATGCGATCTCCCCGGCCGGCCCGTGGCTGCGCCTGCGCGGGCATCTCGACAAGTTCAGCGACAACATGTTCATGGGGGCGATCAATGCCTACACCGACGAAGCCGGAGTCGGCCTGAATGTGCTCACCGGGAAACGGGACCAATCCTTTTCAGAAATCGCCCGCGACTACAAGGCCAACGCAGTCAAGTGGGTCGTGATCGGCGACTGGAACTACGGCGAAGGGTCGAGCCGCGAACACGCCGCGCTGTCGCCGCGGCTGCTCGGCGCCGCCGCTGTCATCGTGCGCAGTTTTGCCCGGATTCACGAGTCGAACCTGAAAAAACAGGGGCTGTTGGCATTCACCCTGGATAACCCCGACGACTACGACAAAATCAGGGAAGATGATCGCATCTCGATTCCGAACCTGGCTGATCTGGCGCCCGGCAGACAGGTCGACTGCATCGTAGCCCATGCCGACGGCACGTCTGAAACGATCGTGCTGAACCATACGTACAACGCGGCCCAGGTCGAATGGTTCAAGGCCGGATCGGCGCTGAACCTGCTGGCATGATCAGGACGATTGTCACAGGCCATGACCGTACCTTCCTCCCTCTAGGATCGGGCAAACGTGGCTAAAATCCGCATTTTGCCCGAACACCTGGCAAACCAGATCGCTGCCGGCGAGGTCGTCGAACGTCCTGCGTCGGTGGTGAAGGAACTGCTTGAAAACTGCCTCGATGCCGGCGCCGATCGCATCGAAATCGAAATCGAAGGCAGCGGCACCCGGCTGATCCGGGTCGCCGACAACGGCGAAGGCATGGACGAAGACGACGTACTGATGAGCTTCGAGCGGCACGGAACGTCAAAAATCACCCGGGACGATACGGTGTTTGCGGTCACGAGCCTGGGCTTCAGGGGGGAAGCAATTCCATCCATCGCCTCCGTTTCGAACATGACGATCACGTCCCGCCGGGCCGCAGACGAACTCGGCACGCTGGCCTATTCCAAGTACGGCTCGATCAAGAAGGTGCACGAGATCGGGACGCCGGTCGGGACCATCATCGAAATCCGCAACCTGTTCGGCAACACGCCCGCCCGCAAGAAATTCCTGCGCACGGCCCGCACCGAACTCTCCCACATAGACGATACGGTGAAGAGCTATGCGCTGGCCAACCCCGGCACCGCCTTTACGCTGCTGATCAACGGCAAACCGGTGATCCAGCTCGACCAGGACAGCACATTGAAACAGCGGCTGGCCGGTCTGCTGAAATATCCGGGCGCATTTATCGAGGTTGACAGCGGGGCGCCGGGCCCCGACGGCATCACCGTCACCGGACTGCTCGTACCGCCCGGATCAAACGCCCCCGCAGCCGCTAAACTGCGGCTCTTCGTCAACAACCGGGTGGTCAAGGATCGCCTGATCAATCACGCGGTCAACGAAGGCATGCGCTCATTCCTGCTGAAAGGCAGGTATCCGGCCGGGATCATTAAAATCGACCTGCCGCCCGAGCGCGTGGATGTGAACGTGCACCCGGCCAAACATGAAATTCGCTTCATCGACAGCCGGTCTGTGCACCACGCGGTGAGCAATGCGGTCAGGGCGGCGATGCTGCGTTCCCAGCAGCCGCTGAAAGAGCAGCTGTTTTCCCGGGTGACCCAGGCCCCGATACCCCCGGAGCCTTCTGCACCATGGGCTGATGAGCGCCGCCCCGCCCCGTCCGAGGAAACAGCCGATACGGGTTTCGTTTCAGCGTCGCCGGAAGCCCGATACCGGGAAGCGTCCCGCGCGCCGCGGCAGCCGCAGATGAACTTCAGCGCCGCCGAGCCCCGGCAGCCCCCGGCAGTGCAAGCGGTATCCGCGGACAAGCAATCGCCCCCGGAGCCCCCGCCGGCCCCCATCCAGGTCGAGAACCTCGTCGTCGTCGGTACCTTCAAGGACCTGTATATTTTCTGTCGGAACGGTGATCACCTCGTCGTCATCGATCAGCATGCAGCCCACGAACGACTGCTCTTCGAAGAGCTGCACAAACAGTTTCTGGGCGGCCGCATCGCGTCGCAAAACCTGCTGTTTCCGGTCACCGTCGAACTGACGGTCTACCAATCCCAGCTGGTTGAAACAAACCTCGACCAGCTCGAGCACATGGGGTTTGCGATACGGGATTTCGGCGGCACCACCTGGGTACTGTCGGCGATTCCTGCGGTGGCCGGCAGCACCGCCCCACAGGAACTGTTCTTCGACCTGCTCGAGCAGTTCGGAAGCGAAAGCGCGGCCCGGGGCGGAAATGCGATCGAACATATTCTCTCGACGATGGCCTGCAAAGCCGCGGTCAAGGCCGGAGATGTGCTTGCCCATATGGAAATCAAGGCGCTGCTTGAAAAAATGGCAAAAGCCGATCTGTTCAGCCACTGCCCGCACGGCCGGCCGGTGGTAAAGATCTTCGACCCCAGCGATATCAAGAAATGGTTCTCCCGCACATGAGCTTCAATGCCTGCGCCCGAAAGCGGCTCCTGCCGGTACTTGCCGTGCTGCTCGCCGTCCTGCTGAGCGGCTGTGCCAAAAAACCAGCCAGCCAGGTCATGGAAGTAACCGCTTACTGCGGCTGCTCCTCCTGCTGCAGCTGGGAGCGCGGCAGCTGGCAGTGGCTCAAGCTCGATTTCTGGAACCGGTACGTGAGCGCCGGGCCCGACCAGGGACGGCCGTACACCGGGCTCACCGCCAGTGGTACCAAGCCCCGGGAACCCGAAGCAGGGCTCTTTTCGATGGACAGCCTCTATCGCCCGTGGATGATTCCGGTCCGCATCATCCTGTTTCCGTGGTACCTGCTTCCGCGGGACGGTACAATCGCCGCCGACACGCAATACTACCCGTTCGGAACCCGTATGTATGTCCCCGGCTACGGCTGGGGTACGGTCGCAGACCGCGGCGGCGCCATAGAGGGACCGACCCGCATCGACATCTTTTACGACTCCCACGAGCGTGCCCTGCAGTGGGGGCGCAGAAACATCAGCGTCACCGTCGAAAAATGACTCTTGCCACTACCGATACCGCCACCGTCATCGGCGGCGGACTGGCCGGCTGCGAAGCAGCCTGGCAGCTTGCCCGGAGAGGATGCCGCGTGCGCCTCTGTGACATGAAGCCGGCGAAGTTCAGCCCGGCCCATCAGTCGGCTCACCTGGCCGAGCTGGTATGTTCCAACTCCCTGCGCTCGGACGATCCGCACGCAGCGGTCGGCCTGCTCAAAAACGAGATGCGGGCGCTTGGTTCCCTGATCATGCAGACCGCCGATGAGACAGCCGTGCCCGCCGGCAAGGCACTGGCCGTCGACCGGGACCTGTTTGCCGAAACGATCACGAGGGCCATCGCAGCGCATCCGCTCATCAGCGTTGCGCAAGAAGAGATAATCACACTACCCGAAACCACCGGTGGAGCAGTTATCCTCGCCACCGGACCGCTCACGTCCGAACCCCTGGCGGCCGACCTGGCACGGTTCACCGGAACAGACCGGCTATTCTTCTACGACGCGATCGCCCCGATCCTCTTCGCCGAGTCGCTCGACCGGAACGTGATCTACCAGAAGTCACGGTACGACGACGGACCCGGCGACTACCTGAACTGCCCGCTGGGCAGAGACGACTACACGGCGTTCATGGCCGCATTGAAAGAGGCCGAATACACGAAACTGCACGATTTCGAAGACGCAAAGTATTTCGAAGGCTGCCTGCCGATCGAAGTGATGTGCGGCCGCGGGGACGACACGCTCAGGTTCGGACCGATGAAGCCGGTCGGTCTCGAAGACCCGCGCAGCGGGGAAATCCCCTATGCCGTTATCCAGCTGCGGCGGGAAAACAAAGCCGGGACGCTCTACAACATGGTCGGCTTCCAGACCAAGCTGACCCAGGGCGAACAGCGGCGCATCTTCACCCGCATCCCGGGGCTCGAGGAGGCTGAATTCGCCCGCTACGGTTCGATCCACCGCAATACCTTCATCTGCGCGCCGGAAATTTTGCGAGCGACACTGCAGACGCAGGCGAGGCCGGACCTGCTCGTCGCCGGGCAGCTGTCCGGGGTCGAGGGATACGTCGAGTCAACGGCGATGGGACTGCTGGCCGGCATCAATGCGGCCCGGCTTCTCCAGGGCTGCGAACCGCTCTCCCCCCCTCCTGAAACCGGTATCGGCGCACTGATCACCCACCTGACCCAAACGGAGGTCAACCATTTCCAGCCGTCAAACGTCAATTTCGGCCTGTTCCCGCCGTGGGAGAAGAAGGTTCCGAAACGCATGCGGGGCCAGATGCGGGCCGCGCGTTCTGAAAAGGCGCTCAAGGCATGGATCGAGACGTATCAGCTCTGATCCGGGCCGGTTTCCAGCTCGGCAAAGCTCCAGAACGGATACTGCAGCCGGTACGACGCAACCAGGCCGGGACTGTGCTCCCTGCTCGCCACCAGCCACAGGTCGGCATCCCGGTCGGATGCGCCGCCTGCCTGCTGATGCTCGTCGTGGGGGAACAGTACGAACGCGTTGTCCGCGCTGTACTCGATATCCCCGGACCCCTTGAATATCCCCATATGCGGGGTTTCCCGGTACGAGCCCTTGTCGCCGCGGGTCAGCTCCGAGATGATCAGAAACGACACGTTGAATTCGTCCCTGATCGACTCGAACTGCCGCAGCCAGGCATCGATGCCGGTCCTGCGTTCGCTGAAATCCTTGAACGGCAGCTTGTGCAGGCTGTCGATGATGATCACGCAGTAGTCCTGCCGCGTTTCGTGCCGGATGAAATCGATATGCCGCTTCATGATCTCCGGTGACAACTTACGGTCATTAACCACCCTGAAATGGGTCAGCAATTGCTGCAGTTCACCAGAGCAAGCCTCGTAGCGGCCGGTTTCTTCATCACTGAGCTCTCCCCCGACAATTCGGTTTGACTCGATTCTGCTGAGGCGCACCAGCGTCCGCTGGTAGATCTTCTGGCGGCCGTTTTCAAAATCGTAATAGATGACCGGAACGCCCCTGCGCGCCAGTTCCGTGCCGATCTGGATCATGAAACAGGATTTACCCGCCTTGGGCGGCCCGCCAAAAACGTTGAGCCCATGCATACCGTCGATCGCTTCGTCGAGCAGCGCAAAACCCGAGCGCAGGTTTGCGTACCCGTCACCGCGCTGCATCTGCACCTGCTCAAAAAACCGGTCGTATTCACGCCGGGGGCTGGCAAACGGTGAAAACGCGCGGGAATTGCGGATCATCGCCGCTATTTCGGCACTGAACTCACCGCCCCGGTCCCGGGCCAGCTGCGTGAGTGAGTAATTCCGCGGCGTCCCGGTCGGCCAGCGCAGCAGCCGTACCTTGTAGCCAACCCGCGACGCCAGGGCCCGGGCCCGCATCTCAGACTCGGCGTTGTTGTTGACGACGATAAACAGGGTTTGGATAAAGGCGAAGCGTTCGGTTTCGAGGTGATCGAATATCTGGGAATCCGGCACGGCTATGCCGGGCAGCCCCATCTGCTTCAGCGTCAGCAGGTTTTCTTCGCCTTCGCAGAGCACCAGCGTGCCGTTTTCGCACCGCTGAAGCTCCTCGACGTTGAATATCTGGTTGGATTCCGACGCCATATCGCTGTCGCCGTGCCAGAAATAATCCTCCTCCCGGTCCGGAAATACGCAGCGCGCGACGTAGCAGTTGCCGTCTTCCTGAACATATGGATACACGATGTAACGGCCGTTGTAGCCGATGGCCAGGTGGGCGAGCACCTTTGCCGACACGCCGCGGCTCTTGAAATGGGCGTACATCGTTTCGGTCAGGTTGTCCTGGAAATTTTTTATTTCCTGGTTGAGCGTCTGCGTCGGGTAGTCGGTGCGCAGCAGCGCGTATTCCCGATCGGGGTCGAATCCGGGCACCGCTGCCGGATCGATTTTCGCGAGCCGGGCGAACCACAGCGGAAAACCGCCGGGTACGCAGCGGTTCAGGCAGCGGAAATATCCGTGGAAAAAACCGTCGGGGCTGATCGTCACGACCAGCCTGGCCGCTCCGTCCAGTCCTTTCTCGCGGCAAAACGGGCAATCGGCGGTCAGAACCGTTTTATCCTGTCTGGCGTTGGTCAGGTACTTCCGATAGAAATTATATACGGCCTGTGCGTAGTCGCTCATAGTCTGTCCAATGCTTGAAGAATTTTCCGGCTGCTCCTTCCAGTATGATGAAATTTGCAGGCGTTGTCACTGAGTTTTTCCGCCCCCGCGGCCTCGCGTTTCCGGTTTCGATCCGGCGGCGACGACGCCGTGACGGACCAGCAGATCGACGAGTTCAGTCAGCGGCAGGCCGACCACATTCGAGTAGGAACCGTCGATCCGTTCGACCAGTACCCCGCCCCGCTCCTGGATGCCGTAGCCCCCGGCTTTGTCCAGCGGCTCCCCGGTTGCGGCATAGGATTGTGCCCAGATTTCGTCGAAGCCGTGGAACCATACCGTCGTCAAAATGCTGTCGCTGATGCACACCTCCTCTGCGCGGTTGCGCAGGCAATAGGCGGTACGGACCTCGTGTTCCCTGCCGGACAGCCGCATCAGCATATCGACGGCTGCAGCGCTCGATTCCGGCTTGGTCAATACAGAGCCGTCGAGGATCACGATCGTATCGGCGGCAATAATCCACGAGTCGGAAAACTCGGCCGCAACCGCGTCTGCCTTGTTTTGCGCCATGCGGAGCACGTACTGTTCCGGTGACTCGTTCCCATGAATCGTTTCATCGATAGCGGGAACCATGACCGAAAACTCGATTGACAGACGCAGCAGCAGCTCACGGCGTCTCGGCGAGCCCGACGCAAGTATCAACGGTTTGCGTGTTAAAAACATGAAATCAGCTGTAAAAAATTCCTTCTCCTGCTTACAAAAACCTCAAACCCGTGCTATCATAATCCATGTACACGTGCACGCAAGTTCAAATGGCGGCCTTGAAAAATTGTCATTTCGTCCATACTTTTCGTTGCGCATGTCAATGGTATCCTCGAAGCAGTGAAATGCCTGCGGAAACCGTTTTCATGCGCGCCTTGATTTTGCACGAAAAACGAAATTTTTCACGGTAGCCGAGTACCCTCAACAGTAGAACGTTTCATTGCAGCCGCTCTTTGATCCACACTCCGATTCGTCCTCCCGTATCCTCAGCCTCGCCGTCAAGTCAGGGCTCGTGCTGGTATGGGTGATCCTGATGGGCCTGCTTCTCGAACGGGATTTTTTCGTGCGCGAACTGGATACCCGGGAAGCGCTCGCCCTGGAGCGCGGCAGGCGGGTCGAATACCAGTCCATCTACTTCAAAAACGAGAAAATCGGGTACGTGGAAAACCAGTTCATCCCGGAACAGGACGATGCGCTGCGGGTCAGGCAGAAAGCCCTCATGAATCTCGCCATATCCGGGCAGACCCACCCCGTGGAGCTCGATCTCGATGCGCGCCTGGGCCCGCAGAGCAACCTCACCGACTTTTCCTTCTCCTTTTCTTCCACGTTCTACCGGATGAATGCCACCGGAAGCGTGGCGGGCAACGACGTGTCGTTCACCCTCGATACCGGCACCAGCGTGATCAGCGACACCGTGTCCCTGGACGGCCCGCCGCGGCTCTCCACGTCGAGGCGGGCCTACCTGCTGAGCCGTGATATCGAAAAAGGCGAAAAGGTGAAGATCCCGTGGTTCGACCCGTTTTCGCTGAGCGGCAAAGAATCGGTCATCGAATACCGCGGCAAGGAAAAAGTACTGATCAGCGACCGCGTCTTCAACCTGCACCGCTTCTCCGAAAACTTCGGCGGCGCCCGCTTGAGTTCATGGATCGACGATGACGGCAATGTCGTCAAGGAGGAGTCTCCGGCCGGTTTTGTTTTCATCAGGGAACCGGAGTTCAAGGCAAAAGCTTTCGCCGAAACCGACGCAGAACCGACGGACCTGCTCGCCTCGGTGGCGGTGAGCGTCATCGGCGACATGGTCGACCTGACCGGCAGATCTTCGGTCAGGTACCGGCTGACGCTGCCCGAGGATGTGGCCTTCGACCTCGATACCGGGCGCCAGCAGTTTGACGGCGACATACTCACGGTTACCGCGGAAACCGGCATCCCCGAAAACGCCCCGTCCGTATGCGAGGATCGTGAGCCGGCGCTGCTGTCTTCACCCTACATCCAGGCGAGTTCTCCGGAAATCATCGAACAGGCCCTGAAAATAACCGAACAGCAAACCGATAACACGGCCAAAGCAAAAGCACTGGCCGACTGGGTTTACACCACCCTGGAAAAACGTCCCGTTATCGGCATCCCGGATGCGCTGACCACGCTGAAAGCCGGCATCGGAGACTGCAACGAACACGCGTCACTGTATGCAGCCCTGGCGCGTTCGCTGGGGATTCCAGCCAAAATCGCGGTTGGCGTGGTCTATCACAAGGAGGCGTTCTACTACCATGCCTGGAACGAAGTCTGTCTCGGCAGCCAATGGATCAGCCTCGACACGACAACCAACCAGTTTCCCGCCGACCTCAGCCACCTGAAATTCATCGAAGGCGAACTGCAGGAACAGGTCAAGATCGGCGCCCTGCTGAACAATTTGCAGATAGAACCACTTCACGACTAACCATTTTACAATTGATATTCATGAGCGAACCGAGCAAGCCGGTACTGGCCGTTACCAAACTCACGAAGCAGTTCGATCGGTTGACCGCCGTCGACCACATCGACATAACGGTGGAAGAAGGGGAAATCTACGGCTTCCTCGGGCCCAACGGCGCCGGCAAGACCACCACGATAAAAATGATCGCCGGGCTGCTGCTGCCCGGTTCGGGGTCGATCCGTATCTGCGGGCACGACATGAAGCAGGAAGCGCTTGCCTGCCGGGCGCTGACCGGCTATATCCCCGATCGCCCGTTTTTATACGAGAAGCTGACCGGCAGTGAATATATCAGTTTTATCGCGAGCCTGTACGGGAGCGGCACCGGATCGTCGAAGCAGGGGAATGCGGAACAGTACCTGCGCCTGTTCGACCTGTGGGAATGGCGCAACAACCTGATCGAGAGCTACTCCCACGGCATGCGCCAGAAACTGATCATGAGCTCGATATTCATGCTCGATCAGCCGCTGATCGTCGTTGACGAGCCGATGGTCGGCCTTGATCCGAAAAGCGCCCGGATCGTCAAGGAACTCTTCAAATCCAAGGCCCGCAGCGG
>Ga0180436_10001681_pt1 | contig 21402 bp, 19 predicted proteins | sample SS_ome_2_FD_132434 | JGI IMG/M metagenome (GOLD analysis project Ga0180436, IMG submission 132434) | Hypersaline lake sediment archaeal communities from the Salton Sea, California, USA - SS_3_S_2 metaG | ecosystem: Environmental > Aquatic > Non-marine Saline and Alkaline > Hypersaline >... | reverse complement strand
TCGAACAACAGCGTGGACCAGGTTCGCGAACTGCGCGAGAATATCCGGTACATGCCCCAGCACAGCAGGTATCGAATTTATATCATCGACGAAGTGCACATGTTGAGCCTGGCCGCATTTAATGCCTTGTTGAAAACCATCGAGGAGCCGCCGGCGCATGTCCTTTTCTTTTTCGCCACAACGGAATCTCAAAAGATTCCCATAACCATTCTTTCACGGTGCCAGCGCCATGACTTGAAGCGAATAGGGGTAGCCGAGATAGCATCCCATATGGCGGACCTCTGCAGCCGTGAAAACATTCGTGTGTCCGACGAGAGCCTGGAACTGATGGCCAGGGAATCCGGGGGCTGCATGCGGGACGCCCTGAGCCTCCTTGATCAGGTTATCAGCTGTTCCGAAAGCCCCGTGGATCATAACCATGTGTTGGACATACTCGGCGTGGTGGACCGGGACGTTGTTTTTGCCGTTACATCCGCCATTATCAGAAAAGACATCCCCGACATTCTGGAGATTCTGGATGAGATTTATGGAAGAGGGCACGATATCAAGAAGTTTTATGCCGACCTCATTGAACATGTCAGAAACCTCATGGTGGTGAAGCAAGGGAAACGGGTCAGCCGCCTTGTGGATGTCCCCCCCCGGGAAATCGATCTCATGAAGGAGCAGGTAAAGCCGGTTTCGGAAACCTATCTTTCTCAGATCCTTGACATGTTGTTCAAGGAAGAGTCCGGAGTTCGGTTTTCTTCACACCCGAGGGTGGCAATGGAGATGGCATGTATTAAGATGGCGCAGATAAAACCCGCACTTCCCATTGAGACACTTATCGAGAAACTGGACACATTAAAAAAAAAAACCGGTTTTAGAAGAGAACCCCATGAAGACCCCGCGGCGCATCCCCCTGAGGACGGTAGAGACGCTCAAAAAGATCCGGCTGTTGAGGGCATACCGGCGGGGGATCATGAGCGTCCGGCCGGCCGGCACCACGGCGGCGATAAGGATGCCTGGGAGGTTATAAAGGACAACATCGGCGGTAAATTCCCGTCTCTAAGCGTTCCGATCTCGAAAACAGCGTTTGAGCTGACAGGTGATAACGGCGCTCTTCTTACGGTGACGGGCACCGAGTTTGACGCAAAGATGGTGGAGCGAAAAAAAGACGACATTGAATCCATCATTAAGGGTGTAATGAAAAAATCCATGACAATTGAAATAAAATCGAATGTAAACCAGGATAACAGGAAGGAAATTAAGAGAGCAAGCCGGTTAAAAGAGGGCGCGATCAATCATCCTCTGGTTGCTGATGCCGTGGAGATATTTGACGGCAGGATTGTGGACATAAAAATACTGTAGGAGGTTGTAAATATGAAAGGTATGGGAAACATGATGAAACAGGCGCAGAAGCTCCAGAGTAAAATGATGAAGCTTCAGGAGGAGCTCGGCTCAAAAACCATAGAAGCAAGTTCCGGCGGCGGTATGGTAAAAGTTGTTGCAAACGGGAAACAGCAGGTCGTATCCATAGCAATCGAAAAGGAAGTGGTGGATCCGGAGGATGTGGAGATGCTTCAGGATCTGGTGCTTGCCGCAGTGAATGATGCCCTCACCAAATCCCAGGAAATGGTTTCCCAGGAGATGGGTAAATTGACAGGCGGAATGAATATTCCGGGCCTGATGTAAGGGGAAAGGACCCTATGAGCCAGTATCCCCGATCCCTGATGAATCTTATAAACCATTTTTCCAAACTTCCCGGAATAGGAGAGAAAACTGCAGAAAGACTGGCGATACATATATTGCATGCCCCGGATGGCGAGGCAGGAAAGCTTGCCGGCAGCATACTGGAGCTCAAGGAAAAAATCAGGCTCTGCGCACGATGTTTTTCCTTAAGTGATGATGAGCTGTGCACAATCTGCAGCAACCCCGGCCGGAATCCCGCGCTGATTTGCGTGGTGGAACAGCAGGCCGATATGGTGGCCATTGAAAAGTCAGGCGGTTTTAAAGGCAACTATCATATCCTTCACGGGGTGCTCTCCCCCATAAACGGCATAGGTCCGGGTGATATTAAGATTGGGGAGCTTATATCAAAGATCCGCAATCAGAGAACAGATGAGGTGGTTATTGCCACCGGGACCAATGTGGAAGGGGACGCCACCGCATCCTACCTGGTTGAAAAAATGGCCGGGTTCAACATTAAAATAACCCGGATTGCATCAGGCGTGCCTGTGGGGGGGGATTTGAAATATGTTGATCAGATGACAATCAAGAAGGCAATGGAGAGAAGGCATGACATCTGACTCAACGGGGTGTTCCGGCATCTTTCAGTGCAAACAGTGCGGGGAATGCTGCAAAGGTTACGGCGGCACCTATGTTACCGAAAAGGATATTAACGCTATTTCCGTGGTGCTGGGCATCGATCCCGAAACGTTTGTCAACGCCTATTGCCGTATGTCGGGGGGACGGCCGTTAATCGGCCAGGGGAAAAACGGATACTGCCTCTTCTGGGACCAGCTCTGTACCATCCACGACGTCAAACCCCGCATGTGCCGTGAATGGCCCTTCATAAAATCCGTTTTGGCGGATATTAACAACTGGGAGATTATGGCCGGATCATGCCCGGGGATTCGAACGGATGTGCCGGATGATGTAATCAAAGCCTGCGTTGAAAAGACACTCGCAAACCGTGAATAAATTATGATAGGAATTTTTGATTCAGGAGTCGGGGGCCTTACCGTTGTGAGGGCCCTGATGAGGCGGCTGCCGGACCAGGATATGGTGTATTTCGGTGACACGGCGCGCACGCCTTACGGAACAAAGAGCCGGGAAACGGTCATCGGCTATGCTGTGGAAAATACGGAATTCCTTTTGGAAAAGGGCGCCGACATCATCATCATGGCATGTAACTCGGCTTCAAGTGTCGCGACGGAGACGCTTCGCGAAAAATTCGATGTTCCGGTATTTGAAGTGATCACCCCTGCGGTTGACATGGCCATAAACATTTCCGTGTCATACCGGATCGGTGTGATTGGGACAAGGGCGACCGTCAACAGCGGAATTTACGAGAAAAAGATAACCCGGGAAAAGCCTGAAGCCAGGGTGTTTTCCGTACCCTGTCCGCTCCTGGTTCCGCTTGTTGAAGAAGGCTGGTTTGAGAAGCCGGAAACCCGCATGATCGTTAAAAAATACCTGCATCCCTTAAAGACGAAACAGATCGACACACTTATTCTGGGGTGCACCCACTATCCGATTTTAAAAAAACTTATCATGAGTAAAGTCGGTAAAAAAGTGACCATTATCGACTCTTCCACAGCCGTTACAGAGATGGTTAACGACTATCTTGAAAAGATGCCGGATGTGGAAAAAAACCCTCAAAAGTAGCGGCCGGACGGAGTTTTTTGTCTCCGATTACACGGCTCAGTTTGAAAAAACGGCAAAAACGCTTCTTGGCGGAAATATAAAATTGAAACAGGCCGGCGGTTGATCCGGACGGCTCTCAGTCGAACATGGTTTTCTCTATCTGGCGGCGTTCGTAAACGATTTCCACACGCCTGTTCTGGGCCCTGCTTTCCAGTGTGGTATTCCGTGCGATGGGTCTGTACTCGGCATAACCTTCGGCGGACATCTGCGCCGGGTCAATTCCGGCGCCTGCAAGGAAGCGGACGACTTCGCAGGCCCTGTTGGCGGACAGTTCCCAGTTAGAGGGGTATTTCGCCGTATGAATTGGCGTATTATCGGTGTGACCGGCAACGTTGATGTGGTAGTTGAACTGGGCCAGCACGGCCGCTATTTTTTTCATGATGTTGAGCCCTTCCCGACTCATGGTGGCGTCACCGGGAGGGAACAGGACAACATCTGAAATCGTAATGGTGGCGCCGCGTTCGTCTCCTTCCACCTTGACCATCCCTCCGAGCTGATTGAACAGGATCAGTTCTCTGACATTGGAGACAATTTCATCCACTTCCTTTTGAACCATGGCGCCGACTTCATCCACAGCTTCGGTTTTCTTCTCTTCCGGAGCATCCTTCGGGGCTTCGGGAACCGGCATCATAAGGCCTTCCCTGGTTCCGGCTTCGGGCACCTGCTGCACGCCGAGGGCGCTTTTAAGCGACTGCACAAGCTCTTTGAAGGATTCCTGCTGGGTGGAGCTCATTGCAAAGAGAAGTACAAAAAAGCACATGAGAAGAGTGACCATGTCGGCAAAGGTGGCCAACCATCCGGGTGAACCGCCGCCCCCTTCTTCACTTTCATCATCCTCCGGAGCCGTGAGCAACTGGCCCGCCCCCGCCCCGCCGGATTTTTTTTCTTCGTCTTTAGGCATATGACGTCCGGATCAGATTTTATTTCTTTTTATGGCCCTTGCCCGTGTCTTTATCCTCTCCGCCGACTGCCAGGTATACGTTCAGTTTGTCCTCCAGCAGGCGGGGATGCTCGCCCTCTCTTATTGACATGATGCCTTCGTACTGCAGGTTCATATTGGAAAGCTCTTCCTCGCTTCTCAACTTTAACTTGTCGGACATCGGTATAAAAATCAGATTGGCGAGTAGGGCGCCGTAGAACGTAGTTATCATTGCCACAGCCATTTTAGGCCCGATGGTTGACGGGTCATCAAGGTCGGCAAGCATCTGCACCAGACCGATCAAGGTGCCCACCATACCGAATGCCGGCGCATAGGCGCCCATTGCCGCGAATATGCCGTAACCGACTTTATGTTGCCGTTTAATGAGTGATATCTGTTTTTGAAGTATGGCGGCAATGGAAGAGGCCTCCACCCCGTCAACCGTCATTTGGAGGGCTTTTCCCAGAAACGGATCTTTAATATCCTTGATATCGCCTTCAATGGAAAGAAGGCCGCCTTTCCTGGCTTTATTTGAAATTTCCACCAGATTCTTAATCAGGTCTTCCTGATTATCAATTTTAAACATGAATACCTTAATGGCGAGACCGATCACCATTAGAAAGTCTTTTAACGGATATGCAATCAGTGTGGCTGCAAATGTGCCCCCGACAACAATCATCAGCGACGGGATGTTGATAAAGATGCCGAGGCCGCTTCCCATCAGGATCGTGGCCAGCACAAAGCCCACCCCCGTAAAGATTCCGATGATAGTTGCTATATCCATGGTACTCCTGTCCGCTCTATTTTATAAATGCCGTTTCCCCGATGGGATCTTTTTTGTGATAGTTGGCGAGCTGGTTGATGTATTCTTCCGTTAATTCCGTGTTAATCGGCAGCAGCTTCGCGCCGCCGAGTGAATAAATACCGGCCGCCAGCTTCATACCGGGTTTTAGATCATACAATTTAACGGAGGTTATTCTGTCCGTATCTTTTACAGGGTGTTTTTCCACATACTTATTGAGGTGAAACACGATGGTGGAGTCCAGCTTTGATCCCGTCATTTCATCCATGATTTGAAACGCATCATCCGCTGAGCCGTTTTTTTTCCTGTACACAAGATTGTCGAATACATTTGCCGCGGCAATAATACGTGAACCCAGCGGAATGTCATCACCTCTCAGATTGTCGGGGACACCGCTCCCGTCCACATGTTCATGAAAATGCCGGATTAATTTTGCAACTTTTTTGAACCCTGCAAATTTGTTCAGTAAGTCGGCTCCCTGCACAGGATGCCGGGACAGAAGCGCTATTTCTTTCGGCGTGTAGTCATCGGGATTTTTCATGGAAAGGTCATCGGGGATGGAAAGCTTCCCTATTTCGTGGAGCAGGGAGGCTATTTTTATGGTCTGAATATCATGCCTTGGAAGGTCCATATGGGTTGCTATGAAACCGGATATTTCGCTTACCTTTTTCGAGTGACCCTGGTGATACTGCCGCTTTGATTCAATCATGGATGACAGGAGATCAATCAATCCATAAACATATATTTTTTGCAGTTTATAGAGTTCCCGAAGCTCCTTGCCGGCTCTTTCCCTTTCTTCGGACATTAACTGAATCTGCTTTAGGGAGTTTTGGATCATCTTTTTTTCCCGGGCTAGAATCGCATTCTTTTTTCCAAGTTCTTTCTTATATCTTTGCAGACGATCCCTGGTGTGGCCAAGTTGTTTATTGGAATCAGCAAGGCTGTCCCTTAATGACTTGATACGCAGTAACGATTTGATTTTTGAAAGGAACTCTTCTTTTTTAACGGGTTTTATGAAGTAGTCCTCCACATTTATATCAATACCTTTAACCCTGCTCTTGGGATCGGTTTCGGAGCGGCGGGAAAGGATCAGCATGGAATGGTCGAGGCGGGGCTCTTTTTTTATTTTCCGATATAAATCCAAGCTGTTGCTGTCAGGCAGGCGGGTGTCTGAAATGATAATATCCGGGCGGTGCCGCCTGGCAGCCTCTAAGCCGTTTTCAGCGGTTTCCGCCGTCAGGAGCGAATGCCCGGTGTCTTTCAGAAACCGTTTGTAATCTTCACGCATGACAGGGTCACCATCCATGCAGAGAATGACCGCCTGGTTGACAATCTTATTTTCACTCATGATACCGAGGCCTTACTCCTGGAGTTTTGGAAAAAGGATGACAGCTTTCCCGGAGACGACACTAATTTAAACTGAAGCTGTTTTTGGATTTTAAATTAAGGATTATAGCGTTTCCCGTATCGGGATGTCAGATAATTATCAAACTCATCCATATATACCAAATTTATCGTATCTGCGCAAACAATTTCTTATGGCTTCTTATGGCTCAACATCTCAGTATCTTTTTTTTATTGAATTTGATATGGTATCCATCAATTACCGGATCTTTTTTCAATCCGTGGCAAAAAATCTGGAGAGACGAGCTTATGGAAACAATTGAAGACACTATGGAATCTTATTTGAGTGCCACCGATGTCATTGACAGTGATCACCCGTCTATTTTGAAGTTTGCCGCAAAAAAAGCGGGCAACGGAGAAAGCGATATTGACAAGGCCTGTGCGCTGTTTGACGCGGTTAGGGACGAGATTGAGTATAATCCCCAGACCCATTTCTACCTTGAATCCCATTATAAGGCCAGCAATGTGCTGAAAAGAAAAAGCGGGTACTGTGTATCAAAGGCATGCCTCCTGTGTGCTCTGGGACGGGCGGTGGGAATACCCACACGGCTTGGTCTCGCAGATATCAGGAATTTTGGCGCCAGCTCCGATATCGTGGCGTTAATGGGAACCGATATATTCACCTATCACGGGTTTGTCGAATTTTTTTTGGACGGCCGATGGGTGAAAGCCACTCCCGCGTTTGATCGTTCCATCTATGAGAAGCATAACATTCCGCTGTTAACATTTAACGGAAAAGAGGATGCCGTCTTCCCGTCCCATGACCGCTCAGGGAAGCCCTACGTGGAATATATCAGGTATCACGGCACATTTTCCGACCTGCCCCTGAATGATCTGGTCCAGGGCTTTAGAGACGTTTACGGTAACGATCGGGTTGATCTGTGGATTGAGATGCTGGAAGAAGAAGCGTCAATGAAGACTGAATAACATTTCCGGCATCAGGCCCATTAGGCCTGTGTTATGCCTGCAATAAGAAACTCTCTGTTCATCCGGGCAATATTAACAATTGAAATGTCTTTAGGGCACTCTGCCTCGCATTCTTTTTCATTTGTACAGTTGCCGAAACCGAGCGCATCCATTTCTTTAACCATCTTCAATGCGCGCTCTTTAGCCTCCGGTCTTCCCTGGGGGAGAAGGGCCAGCTGGGAAATCTTGGCGCTGGTGAACAGCATGGCCGATGCGTTCGGGCATGCCGCCACACAGGCACCGCAGCCGATGCACGCCGCCGCATCCATGGCTTTTTCCGCTGTTTCCTGGGGTACGGGAATGGCATTGCCGTCCGGCGCTCCTCCGGTATTGGCCGATATATACCCCCCGGATTGAATGATGCCGTCAAACGCGCTTCTGTCCACGGCCAGGTCTTTAATGAGCTTGAAGGCTCTGGACCGCCAGGGTTCAATAACGATGGTATCGCCATCTGAAAAATGTCGCATATGAAGCTGGCAAAGGGTGGTGCTTTTTTCAGGGCCGTGGGCTCGTCCGTTGACCATTGCGCCGCACATACCGCAGATGCCTTCCCTGCAGTCATGATCAAAAGCAATGGGGTCTCTTCCTTCAAGGGCAATCTGCTCATTGACGACGTCGATCATTTCCAGGAACGACATATCCGTGGATATGTCATTGGCTCTCAATATTTCAAAGCCGCCTTTTTCATCCGGCCCGGCCTGCCGCCAGACTTTCAGAGTCAGGTTAATTGTTTTTTGCCCTGTTGATGTCACTTGTAACTCCTTTTGGTCAATTCAACGTTTTCAAAGGTGAGAGGTTCCTTGTGCAATGCCGGCTCTTTTCCGGGCCCGGAATATTCCCAGGCCGAGACGTGGCTGAAATTTTCATCATCCCTGTCTGCTTCGTTTTCTTCCGTCTGGAACGCTTCGTTAAAATGGCCGCCGCAGGATTCTCTTCGTTCCAGGCCGTCGATAAGCATCAGTTCCGCAAACTCCAGAAAATCGAATGTACGGCAGGCTTTTTCAAGGCTCTGGTTGAATTCACTTCCTGAGCCGGGCACCAGCAGATTTTCCGTATACTCTTCCCTGAGGCCGGCAACAAGATCCTTTGCTTTTTTCATGCCGTCGTCGTTCCTTGACATGCCGCAGTATTCCCACATGATGTTTCCAAGCTCCCTGTGAAAGTCGTCCGGGGTTCGCCTTCCGTTTGTGGAAAGAAGCTTCCGAATTTTTTCGACGGTCTCTTTTTCCGCCAGCTTGAAGGATTCATGGTCGGCGGTGACGGTTTCCCCGGAGAGGCCGGCTATATATCCGCCTATGGTGTAAGGGATAACAAAATAACCGTCGGCAAGACCCTGCATGAGGGCGCTGGCACCCAGCCGGTTGGCACCATGGTCGGAGAAATTGGCTTCGCCGAGAACGAAAAGCCCCGGTATGGTGCTCATGAGATTGTAGTCCACCCATAACCCCCCCATGGTGTAGTGAACGGCAGGGTAAATCATCATGGGGGTTTCATAGGGGTTCTCATCGGTTATTTTTTCATACATCTGAAAAAGGTTGCCGTATTTTTTTTCTATGACGTCTTTGCCGTCACGGTTGATTGCATCCGAAAAATCCAGATAAACCGCAAGCCCGGTGCTTCCAACACCTTTTCCCATATCGCACTGTTCTTTGGCATTCCTGGATGCGACATCCCTTGGGACGAGGTTTCCAAAACTGGGGTACTTGTTTTCAAGATAATAATCCCGTTCCGATTCCGGGATTTGGGAAGGTCGTCTCTTGTCCCCCGGTGTTTTGGGAACCCACACCCTCCCGTCATTTCTCAGGCTTTCGCTCATCAATGTAAGCTTGGACTGGTACGTTCCATGCACCGGAATGCAGGTGGGGTGAATCTGCGTGTAGCAGGGGTTGGCGAAAAACGCCCCCCTCTTGTGGCAATTGAACGCCGCTGATACGTTGCTTGCCATGGCGTTGGTGGAGAGATAAAAGACGTTTCCATAGCCCCCTGTACACAGGAGCACGGCATCCGCAGCGTGGGATTCAATAGCGCCGTTGACCAGATTTCGCGTAATAATTCCTTTGGCATGACCGTTGACCAGCACCAGGTCCAGCATGTCTCTCCTCGTGAAGAGGGTGACTTTTCCTGTGGCGACCTGGCGTGACAATGCCCCGTAGGCGCCCAGGAGGAGCTGCTGACCTGTTTGCCCCCGGGCATAAAAGGTCCTTGACACCTGGGCCCCACCAAAACTGCGGTTTGCCAGAAGGCCGCCGTAGTCACGGGCAAACGGCACGCCCTGGGCCACACATTGATCAATAATATTGTTGCTGATTTGGGCAAGCCTGTAGACATTGGCTTCACGGGAGCGATAGTCTCCTCCCTTTATGGTGTCGTAGAACAGGCGCCATATACTGTCTCCGTCATTGGCATAATTTTTGGCCGCATTGATTCCGCCCTGGGCGGCAATGCTGTGCGCCCGCCTGGGGCTGTCCTGGATGCAGAATGTTTTAACATTGTAGCCCAGTTCGGCAAGGGATGCGGAGGCCGATGCACCCGCAAGTCCGGTACCCACGACAATGACGTCAAACTTTTTTTTGTTTGCCGGATTGACCAGTTTCAAATCAAAACGATGCTTGTCCCATTTTTCGGAAAGCGGACCGGAAGGAACTTTAGAATCAAGCTTCATACGTGTCCTCGTTTATAGTGTGAGTGATATATAGATTGGTATAAGTCCAAACCCGGCTCCCACTGCGACGCTGAAGAGAATGCCGATACGTCTGATTGCCGGCATATATTTCGGATGGTTCAGGCCCATGGTCTGAAAGGCGCTCCAAAAGCCGTGGCTGACGTGAAATGCGGCGATGATGACCGCAGCAATGTAGAGGAATACATAAAGAGGGGTTGAGAAGGTTGCGCTGACAATCTCGAAAATTGTCCGGTCTGTCTTGTCAACGAAATGAAAATCCGCCAAGTGCATGACAACAAATAAAAGCAGCAGAAGGCCCGTGTAAGGCATGGTTTGTGAGCCCAGAGTTCTTCCCCCGGCTTTTTTTTTGACCGAATACCGCTTGGGTCTTGCCTGAAAATTTTTATAAAAAAGAAAAAGACCGGTGGATACATGGAGAATTGCAAACACCAGGAGTCCAATCTCTGCGACTAATAACAGCGGACCCAGTGCGTGAAGGCGTTCCGCATAGGAATTAAATGCGGCTTCTCCGGCGAACAGGGTCAGGTTTCCGGCAAGATGCCCTGCCAGGAATGCGCAGAATCCCAGTCCCGTGACGGCCATGACAAGTTTTTTACCTATTGAACTGGTGACAAAACTGGTGAACCGGTTCATTCAGGGCTCCTTTATTTGAAGTGCATTTTGCAATTTATTTTTTTTTACATTATCCGTCAACAAAATTTTTAAGCCACCATTCGTCCCATTCCGTATGGCAGATGTCGTCTGCGATGGCTTTTCCGGTGTCGGTTTTCAGACGATGAATTAGATGCGGCATCCATTTGGCCGGTGATGTTGCGCCAAGATCGCTTTTTGCTTTAAGGTCGATGATAAATGCAAGCTGATCTGCATCGTGGGCAAGCTTGGCTTCCCGTGTCTTGCATTCATTGAACTCTTCAACAAGTTTCACAATGGATGCACCGAAGGGCAGGGGGGAGCTAAGATCCTCAAGGGCTTTTTTTTCATCAGCATTGACATATTTTTTCTGAACCGCATTCAGATCTCCGGTCCTGGCTTCGGGAAGGTCATGAACAAGGCACATGGATACGAGTCTGAAGCCATTGACACCGGGCTCTATTTTGCACATGGTCCATGCAATAAACGTAGTAATAAAAGAGTGTTCTGAAATCGATTCATTTCCTGTCCCTAGAAAGTGATATCCGGAACGAGGGATCTCTTTTAACATCCTTGCCTCAAAAAGAAGATTGGCAATGTTTTTCATTTTACCCCCATGTGTTATAAACAAAATACTGAAAGTCTTGACAAATTTGCCAAAGACCGATAAATCGAATAGAGAAGGTTTAAAATAACGGCCGTTAACTAACCCATTAACTTACAGGTGCTACCTATGATCTCAAAACTTAGACTCTGTTTTATAACACTACTCGCCGCTTTTATGGTAATACTTTTTTGTCATCATCCCGCCAAAGCGGAAGACAGCCGGACAAAAGTGAATCAGAAGGCCGAGTTCTATTATACGGTTAAAAAGGGTGACACCCTGTGGGATATTTCAAAACACTTTTTCGATTCCCCCTGGGAATGGCCTGAGTTGTGGTCTAAAAACACCCAGATCAAGAATCCGCATCTCATATACCCGGGTAACAGGATTCGTATTTACCGGGAGGAAGGGGTCATTAAAATAGTTCAGGTGCCGCCCGAAGAGGTGCTGCCGGAAGAGGACGTTCAGGAGCCGGAACCGGAAGTCGAACCAGAGGTGGTGGAACAGCCTGAGCCCGAACAGGAAGAGGTGGTGGAAGCGCCCGAGGCAAAAGGTCCGAGCTTCTGGTATTCTAAAATTGAATGGGTTGGCTTCGTAAGGGAAGAGGCTGCCGTCCCTTACGGACGGATTTTTAAAATGAAGGACAAGAGAGTACTGGTCAGTAAAGATGACATTGTTTTTATTAAACAGAAAAAGGGCCTTGACGTACCGAAGTTGGTTCCCGGAGGCTTATATACGATCTACGAACAAATGGAAAAACCGGTGACCGATCCCAAAACCGGAAAATTTATCGGTATCCAGCATTACATCAAGGGCGTTCTCGAGGTCACTGAGATTCTGCAGAATGAACCCGAAGTCATAGCCGAAGGGAAAGTCGTTAAAAGTTTTAGGGCGATTAAGGAAGGCGATTTTCTGCTTTCATACAAGCGGAAAGCACCGGACGTACTTTTGTCGGAAAGCGCGCAGGGTGTTGAAGGCCGCATCCTTGCTTCCGAGGAGGGGGTATCGTTTTTCGCCCAGGACTCCATTGCGTTCATCGATAAGGGGCATAGGGACGGGGTAAAGCCCGGCCAGGAATATGTCATCTTTTACCAGGAGATGACCGAGCCGGTGGTCAAAGAAGTTGAAATAGGCACGTTTATGGTGCTCCATACCGAAGAAACCACATCCACCGTTATCATTACAAAATCTACAAGAGGTGTACGGCCCGGCTACATGTTCCGAGGGGTGGAGTAGTTCTTTTTTTTTCGGATACGGTAATCGTAAGACCGGGTTTGCTAATTCGTCTGGATGGACTCCCAGGTCACGCGAAGCACTTCCTGATATGTGGTTGCCCCGTTAAGAAGCTTGGCTATGGCGTCTTCCCTCAGGGACGCCATGCCTTCTTTTTTCGCGGCTTTACGGATCATTTCAAAATCAGCCTGCGCGCCGGTGAGTTTTTTGATGGAATCAGAGAACGGCAGAACTTCGAATATACCCACCCGTCCCAAATATCCGGTGCCCCGGCATCGGATGCATCCTTTCCCTTTGAAAAGCTGAAGCGTTCCTTCTTTGCCTGTTTTCAGGCCGAGGTCCTTCAGTTCAGCCGCTTCCATCTCAAACGGTTCTTTGCAGTATTTACAGATTTTTCGAACAAGGCGTTGGGCAAGAATCCCCACCAGCGTTGCCTGGATGAGGAAATGGGGCACCCCCATATCCAGGAGGCGTGTGATAGAGGACGGTGCATCATTCGTGTGAAGAGTGGAGAGGACAAGGTGGCCCGTCATTGCAGCCTGGATGGCATTTTCTGCGGTCACAAGATCCCTCATTTCCCCTATCATTATGATATCCGGATCCTGGCGCAGAATGTTTCTTAAAATTGTTCCAAAGGTGACATCAACAGCAGGTTGCACCGCAATCTGGTTGAACTCTTCATGAATCATTTCAATGGGGTCTTCCACGGTGGTGATATTGATTTCAGGTGTCGAGATCGACCTGAGACTGGAATAGAGGGTGGTGGATTTTCCGCTTCCCGTGGGGCCGCAGACCAGGACAATGCCGTGGGGCATTTTTATAAACCTGTTGAATGTATTGAAGTCATTTTCACTAAAGCCGAGATGGATCAGGTCCTGAAAAAGAATATCCGGGTCCATGATTCTCATGACAACCTTTTCTCCGAACGCCACCGGTATTGTGGACACCCGTATTTCAACTTCGGTGCCGCCTTTGTCGGTTTTTATTCGGCCGTCCTGTGGCCTTCTTTTCTCCGCCATATCCAGCCTGGAAAGGGTCTTGATTCTGCTTATAATGGCGAGATGAATTTTTTTCGGAAGCTTATAGACCGTGTGAAGCACACCGTCAATTCTCATCCTCACGTGGCTGGTTTCCCGCTTGGGTTCAATATGGATATCACTTGCGCGTTGATCAATGGCATAGCTGAACAAATGGTTCACTGCTTTAACAATATGCTGATCATTGGAGGGCAGTTCATCTTCCGATGCGATTTTGACATATTGTTCAAGGTTGCCGAGATCCACTCCGGTGGAGCCGAATTGAGTTTCCGCTGCGGCAATCGATTTTTTGAAACCGAAAAACTCGTTAATGATTTTAATGATATCCGATTTCGGGCTGACCACCACCCGGACTTTCATTGGTGTGACACGGGTGATATCTTCGAACACTTCCTTGTTAAACGGGTCGGATGTGGCTACGGTCAACTCGCCGTCCTTGATGGAAATCGGCAGCACGAGATGCTTCATGGCGAATGATTTAGGGATGGTCGCGGTCACCGTATTCAGGTCAAGCCTGAGGGGGTCGATTTTCATGTAGGGGAATCCCCAGGCATCCGAAAGCAGCTGATAGATGACTTCTTCATCGAGCACTTCTTCCGGCGAATCCTCGCGTGCGGTATTCATGGAGGCAATGACATCGATAATTGACACCGGATTTTTTATCCTGCTGTGGGACGCGGCGTTTTTTTTCTCCAGCTTTTGCTGTATCTTTTCTTTTTTATTAATTATTTCTTCAGCCTGGACCCTTGAAAGGGCGCCGTTTTTAAGAAGCACCCTGCATACATTCTGCGCGGAGAGATTATCGTTTTTTTGTTTTGCCATTTTTAGGTCGATCCATTTTTAGTGAGGTTTGAATTTCGAAAACTATACCACCTTTATGACGTCATTCAAAGTTTTTTATCCATTATGCCCGCATTTGAAAATTGTTTTGCCATTACCCATCGTAATATTTATCGTCTTGCCAATTCAGTGGATTATTGACAATGTATTCCCGAATGCGATTCAATTCGTTTTCATCGCGGATAATGTGCTCGTAATAATTTCGTTGCCATAATTTTTGGTAAGGGGTGTGTTGATATGCCCATTTTGTAACCCCAATTTTAAATCCACGGACGATTGAGCCAATGGTTTTCGATGTGCCATGGTGTAGGGGCAAAAAATTTTTTGCCCCTACGGATTCCATGATAATCAAAATTCCGTGAATATGATTCGGCATGATACAAAATGCGTCCACTTTAACATGTGGAAAATGTGATGGGATCTCCAACCAACACGTTTCAACGGTCTTTCCCGCACCATTTAATATTATCTCGTCATTTTTAACATCACCAAAAAAGCACACCCGGTTTTGTGTACAAATGGTTATGAAATACAATCCCTTTCGAGAATAATCATAATTTTTTAAACGCATAGAGCGACGATGATGGATATCGGGGTTATATTTCATAATTTCCAATCAATTTCTATAAAAATATTAAAGTCAAAATGCGGATACCCTGGGATAACATGATTTATTGTTTCCATCGAATTGTTGGTACAACTTCAAGCTCGTTGCCATCCGTCCTGATGGATATGGCGCCATGTCGATCAGTTCTGAATATTTGGAAACCCAGCTTGTTATAACGTTCAAGCACCTCAGGATGGGGCATATTATACCAGTTGTTCCATCCGGACGAAATGATCACCGCCTCGGGGGCTACGGCCCTTAGAAACGGCTCGGTGCTTGATGTCCGGCTGCCATGGTGCGGCGCCACAAGAAGTGTGCTTTGAAGCTCGTCCCCCGAAAGACTGACAAGCTCATGTTCGGCGTCTTTCATTATATCACCGGGAAATAAAAAGCTCACGGTGCCGAGTTTCAGTCTCACAACAAGGGAGTTGTTGTTTGAGTCCTGCCGGAAGGATGTCTCCTTTTTGTCCGTAAAGCGATCCGGAGGATAAAGGATGTCCATCGTAACACCATTTATCATAAGGGATTTTTGTATATCTTCGAATGCCGGCATATGAATATCATTAGCGATGATCGTGTCCAGGAAAAGTTGATAAGCGTTGCTTTCAGAAGTTTCATTGGTCGAGAGGACGGTGTCGACATGAAAATGCTCCGCTATATATATCAATCCATTTAAATGATCACAGTTGGGATGCGACAGGACAAGGGTATTGATGGTCCGAATTTTATTCCGCCATAAAAACGGCGCAAGTATACGCTCTCCCACATCGAATACGGTGTTGTCCGAGAAACCTCCGCCGTCAATGAGCATTCGATGGCGGCCGGGAAACTCGACCAGTGCCGCGCTGCCCTGGCCCACGTCCAGGATCGTGATGGTCAGCTCCGTATTGAAAAACCGTTTGTGCAGCCAGTAGCCGGCATCGATTCCAAGAGCAAAAAGAAGGGTAAGGGCGCAAACCCTTGATTTATTGCGACGAAGGAAGACGGCAGGCTCTTTTGCCGAATGTATTGATACGATCAACAGCAGATAAATGCAGACAATTTCAAAGTGGCTGGGGGAAACGACTTTAAACGCGCTGAACGGAACGCTGGAAATAAACTTGATCAACACAATTGTTTTTTCAAGAAGGACACCGCAAATGCTTATGCCGAACCCTGCTGCCGGCATGTGGATGGGAAACAGAAGGATGGACATCAGTCCCAAAGGAACGATGACAAAACCGATGATGGGTATGAACAAAAAATTCGTAATCAAACCCGCAAATGATATCTGGTTAAAATAGAATGCCACCAGGGGCAGGGTGCCGGCGATTGCAAAAAGAGAGATAAAGAAAAAAAGGACTGTTTTACGGACTATCCTCAGGCGCAGGCTTTCGTCCTTTCCATTTTGTTTCACAAGGTTCGAAGAAGCATAGACAATGAAGAAAACAGCGGCAAAAGAGAGTTGAAAGGAAACGGAGTATAAGGAAGCGGGAGAGACAAAAAGAATCGCAAATGCTGCCACCGCGATGGTGTTCAGCATATCCTGCCTTTTTTCAAAAAGAAAAGTGAGAAGAAATACAGTCACCATTATCACAGCTCTCTGGGTGGACGGCGACATCCCTGAAAGAATCCCGTAAAACAGGACAGGTATGCACGAAAGAACGGCGGCGCTTTTTTCAGCCCAGGCATTCCAGAGAAAACAGCGTATTCTTGAAAACATCCCTCTAAACAGGAAAAATGACAGGGATGAAACAATGCCGATGTGAAGCCCGGAGATGGCGAGCAGATGAGCTGCGCCGGCCCTGTTAAACGCCTCCCTGAGAGCTTTGGGTATATTTTCTTTTTCTCCGGTCAGGAGCGCTTTTAAAACATGTTTGTGCTCTTTTCGTATGCTGGATTCAATTAGCCCGGATATGCGTCCCCGGAACATGGCTATATAATCTGAAACGCAATGAGTTGTTTTCCGTTTTGTCACCCTTATGCTTGATGCCTTCGCATAGACGGTGGCGTGCACCCCCTTGAATGACATATATCGCTTGTAGTCAAAGCCGCCCGGGTTGCTGAAATTTCTGATGGGTCTGATGCGCCCGGTGATTGTCACAGTGTCCCCTTGATAAACCGGCGGAAGCTCCCCTCTTGTCGTGACCCGGAGTTTCCCGGCGGCGGCATGGCGAGTGCCCCTCTTCACAACAGTTTCGACGTTTAGATAAAACGTGCGCCTGAAGCCTTTTTGAACCGGCGTTCCGGAAATGTCGCCTGATACGGTGGCTCTTCCTGAATCCGAAAAATGAATAATATGGTTCAGGGGAAGGCGAGGGGAGACATGGGGGTGCATAATTAAATAGCCGAGGCAGACAAAGAAAAGAAGGACGGGGACTTTTGGATCTTTTTTCATGTATATGCAAATAAGGAGGAGGCTTCCGGCGCAAAAGGAAAGGAGCGCGGCAAGGTATTTAACGCCTGGAAAGAACGAGCAGAGCAGGATTCCTGATGTCAGGGAAAAAAGAAGCGGGACCGCCGGTCGGAGAAATATGGTTTGCAGAGCACGCTGAATGGTCATGCGGTTACATGTAGGTATAAAAATCGCAAAAAATCAACAAGAAAAAAAGAGATATTAGGGATGCGGCCTGATTCTGATCAGTCATGTAAAGGGATAAAGAGCAATCTTAATCGCAACCATACTCTTAATCATAATCTTTTACATTGCCCAAGAAAGGAAAAAACCTGATTTACGATTATGATCAGGATGTTGTGCGCCGGATGGATGCGCCCAATGCCTTGAATTTTTTTTCAATGGCGTCATATCCCCGGTCGAGATGATACACCCGGTTGATTTCGGTCGTTCCTTTTGCCACGAGACCCGCAAGGATAAGGGATGCGCTGGCCCTTAGATCGGTGGCCATCACCGGCGCTCCGGAAAGCTCCCTGACCCCTTTGACGGTGGCGATATTTCCGGCAATACGGATATCCGCACCAAGACGCTTAAGCTCACTCACGTGGATAAACCGCTTTTCGAATATGGTCTCGTAAATGGTGGAATGGCCTTTCGCTACTGCCATGAGCACCATAAACTGGGCTTGCAGGTCGGTTGGAAACCCAGGGTAGGGGAGGGTCTTGATATCGACACTTTCTATTTCGTCAGGGCCTTTAACGACGATGGTTCTCTCAGTCGTCTGTACTTCCGCCCCGGTCATTTTAAGCTTGCTGATAACACCACTCAAGTGCTCCGGCTCGCAATCCTTAATGGTAATCTCTCCTCCGGTTAAAGCGGCTGCCGTCATGAAGGTTCCTGTCTCAATCCTGTCCGGGATGATGGTGACGGATACGGGATTCAATGCCGTGACGCCGTTAATTGTGATGATTGATGTGCCCGCACCTTTGATGTCCGCTCCCATTTGATTGAGCACCTCGGCGAGGGCGGTAACTTCCGGTTCCCTGGCTGCATTTCTTAACACAGTTGTGCCGCGGGCAAGAGCGCCTGCCATCATAAGGTTCTCCGTGCCTGTAACCGTGGGTATGTCAAAGTAAATATCACAGCCGGACAACTTGTTTACTTCGGCTGAAACATAGCCGTGCTCAAGGGTGATGGCGGCGCCCATGTCTTTAAGGCCCTTCAAATGAAGATTGATGGGTCGTGCTCCAATTGCGCAACCACCGGGCAAAGATACTTTTGCTTTGTGGAGACGGGCCACCAGAGGACAAAGGACGAGTATGGATGCACGCATTTTCCTGACAAGGTCATAGGGGGCCTCGTGGTTTGAAAGTCCTGCGGCATTGATACGTACACAATCTCCATCACTTTCAACCTTGGCCCCGAGGTGTTCAAGAAGCAGCTTGATACTTTGTATATCCCTTAAATCCGGAATGTTACGGTATGTGCACCAGCCGTCCGTCAAAAGGGCCGACGTGAGAATAGGCAGGGCGGCATTTTTTGCCCCGCTTATGCTGACTTCCCCGGATAGCCTCTTTCCGCCTTCTACAATAATTTTGTCCATGGTAGTTCGTCTATTATATTTGTTAAATTAATCTTAATCCTACTCTTGATCATAATCCCTTAATCTGAAGTTCTCAGTAACAACCGAGTAAGATTATGATTACGTGTATGATTAAGACGACGTAAACAAAAACGCCTGCCGCTTCTAAGATCGCGCTGGCGGCAGGCGTTACAGGTTCGATATTTTCCCGTTGATTTTGATTCAGTGGTGACTTCCGTTACCGTCATGTTTCGATGTATCGATGATTGCTTTAATAATGCAGTATGTCATGCCGAGGCCGAGGATGGTCAACGCGTACCACAGGCCGCCCATGAAAACAATGTGGCCCATATCCCAGACCCATTCAAAAATAAATGGAAACATGTTATATTCTCCTTATTCCGCTGCTATGATTCAATCGGGTTTAACTCCGGCTCCTGCGGAAAAATCGGCAAATACCTGTAAGAGATCATTACAAGAATCACGCCGTATGCCACGGGAAGAATCGTGGTTGCAATTTCCTGCCAGCTCGGGAAGTAAAGCGCCCAGCTGTCAAACGGAAGCACGGGAACAGCCATTACCTGAAGAACCATCACCCATCTGTTGGTGCATACGCCTATACAGCCGAGAATCACTGCAAGCCACAACAGCGATTGCGTATTTCGACCTTTTTTTGTAATTAAAATCAAACCGGGCAGGATGCCGCCAATGATGATTTCAGTCACAAGTATCCAAATTCCGTAGAATTCATTGTTAGTGTAAAAATCCATCAGGGACTGGCCCTGCGCGGGGAGGGTGACGGTTACCCAGTACCAGGTGTCAATAATTTTAGCCGTGATATAGGTTACAATCATCCAACCGGATATTTTTGCCAAGAGGTCGATCACATTATCCTTTACCAGTTTTTTCCCCGTGATTTTTTCCATCAGCTTTGTGAGAAAGATGGTAAAGCAGGGGCCGTACGCCGCCGCGGACCAGGTGAAAAGGAAAAATGTCCACGGCCAGACAAGGAGGCCTTCGCGGTATGCAAATGGCCGTCCAAAAAGGACCCCGGCTACACCGCCAAGGGATCCCTGGTGGAAGCATGAAAGAAATGCCCCCGTTGCGGCAAAAACCGCCATAACGTCATGCATATTATGGCTGAGATTATGGAAAAAGGGGATTTTATCAATCTGACGGTTTTCCAGTATCAACGGAATATACTCTATGGTCAACACTACAAAATAACATGAAAGGCAGAAGGCCACTTCCGTGAGCATGGAATGGACATTGGCATGCCAGAAAATAAACCAGCCTCTCAGGGGCTGACCGATATCTATGGCCAGGATCAAAAGAGCAGAACTGTAGCAAATGAATCCGATTAGGACAGCGAAGTTAATGATGTTTTTTAACTCATCTTTTCCGACTATATATTTGAGGAAGCCGGTAAAGAATGCGCCGCCTCCGAGGGCGATAACCGCCAGGTCAGCCCAGATCCAAAGCGCAAAACCATAATAATCATTCATATTTGTCTGATTAAGGCCTTTAAGCCAGATAAGCAGCATGGCAAAAACACCCCACAGTAGAACTGCGCCCACAATAGCTATTCCAATGGCAAATTTTGGAAGAGGGCAACGCTTGACGCCTATGGGTATTAATGCAGAATCCATAAGTTAAATGCTCCTTGTAGATATTTGAAATTCATATTAGATGCCTCTTTGTAAAATCCAACATCTGTTTCTACTAGTGATGGTTCCCACCGCCTGTATTTCCTGTTTCTTCTCCCGGCAGGTAATTGTCTGCCTGGCGCCTGACCCATTCGCGGCTCGACAGATAATATACTTTCGGGTTTGTTCCGAGTCGTTCAAGCAGCCGGAATGCGTTTCTGCTTTTTTTCAGCGCGTACACCGCATGGGTTTTATCGTTCAGATCACCGAAAGTGATGGCTCCGGCAGGGCAGGCCTGTGTGCAGGCCGTCTGGTATTCATCCTCTTTGATGTCCCGCCGTTTTTCGTAGAAGGCTTTGTCTTTTGCCGCCTGATACCGGTGAAAGCAGAAGCTGCATTTTTCAACGACCCCCCTCATGCGGGGCGACACTTTCGGGCTTAGCATTTTTTCCATTCCATCCGGCCAAACCGGGTCCCACCAGTTGAAATAGCGGGCATGGTAAGGGCAGGCCGCCATGCAATAACGGCATCCGAAACAGCGGGTATAGATCTGGCTGACTATGCCGGTCTCGCGGCTGTAGTCCGTTGCGGTGGCCGGGCAGACGGATACGCAGGGGCTGTGTCCACCGTGGCCTTCGCAGTGCTGGCAGGGCCGCGGCAGATAGCAGAT
>Ga0180436_10001680_pt1 | contig 21404 bp, 12 predicted proteins | sample SS_ome_2_FD_132434 | JGI IMG/M metagenome (GOLD analysis project Ga0180436, IMG submission 132434) | Hypersaline lake sediment archaeal communities from the Salton Sea, California, USA - SS_3_S_2 metaG | ecosystem: Environmental > Aquatic > Non-marine Saline and Alkaline > Hypersaline >... | reverse complement strand
TCGCGCGCCGTCAGGGGAAAATCGAAGGCGTTATCCACGGGAACCCCGATACCCTGATAGAGCTTCTTCGTGGGGCTGTTGCGTAGGAGCGTCATGCCATACGGATTGAACAGCTTGGTGGCATGCGCATCATAAGGGGCAAAGAGCGTCAGCACGTTCTCAAGTTCGCACAGCAAATGCCTGTCGGAGCGGAAACGAGCCGTCGAGGCGGCCCGCATCGCAATCGTCGGCGTCAGGCGTTCATAGCCGTAACCGACGATTGTCTTCATCCTGACACGGGCGATTTCCTCCGAATTGTCGTCCGCCTCGGCCCAGTCGCTCTCAACCGTGGCGTTCGCGATCAGTCCCCGCCCGCGTGCGGCCGGCTCGACACCGGGACCGCTTTCGCCGTCGAATGTCGCGGCGAAACACTGATCGTAAACCAGGAAATTCCTTCCGAATACGGGCCCCATTTCGAATATGCCGTCCGACCTGGTCATGGCGCGAACAGTCCACACAAATCCCGGCGGCAGGCTTCGCGTGTCGCCCTGTTCCCAAACGCCGGCAGCTACCGTCGAACGGGGCACCGCGGCTACCACCGCGAACGGCACAGTCGCCGTACGCATCGGGTCACCGACATCGCTCTGGCGCACCGAATGCCCTCCGGTTTTCAGGCGCGACCAGCGGTACTCGTCGAACACCAGGCGGCACGCCCGCTGATCGGGGTAATCGCGGCTGAGGTCCTCATGGTCGGCCAACGCCGCCAGCATCGTCGCCGCTTGAGCCGCCTGCGAGAAGACAGTATCCGTGTCGAGCGCGCCGAGCGTGTCGGTCGGAAGCCCCTGCCGCGGCAGCGCGTCGAGCACCGTCATTGCCGACACGTTGAATATTCTGAATTCCCGCGCGATAGCCCCGCTGTCCACGAACAGGCCGGGCGCAAACAGGCGGGAACTCCGTATGCCGGAGACGGGGCGCGAATCGAAACCGGCAACGCTATCACCCAGCCCCGCACGCATATCCCTGACGGTCTTGAACAACCCGGCATAGAGCCCTTCGAAGTCGGCGTCGGTCGGGAACGGCGAATCGTCGCCGTGGATAAGACTCCACCCGCCGCGCGCATCGCCCAGGTTCAGGCTGAGATGCAGGACAATGCCGTTGCGCTCCGGCCCCACGGCATCCCGCAGCGCTTTAGACTGCATGGTCTGAGTCTTTGAGATCGCGAGTTCAGAGAGCCGGATGCCGCAGAATTTTATGGTACGCTCTTTTGCGAAGCGCAGGCTGTCCCGCAGGTGCGCCGCAAAATACTCGCGCATCATCTCGCCGGCGCCGTCGCGTTCACCCGGTATGAGGTCCCGCGCCCGTTCGCGCAGACTTTCATCGTCGCCTAAAGGTGTCTTTTCGCTGATGGAACGCAGGATCGAGTTCCAGCACAGATCCTCCACGGCAAGCCTGTCGATTTCGCCGAGCCGGGCGCTGTCCGTTTCAAGACGCGCAATTTCCCCGCGAAGGGCCTCCTCCGTTCCGGCATCCTCCGCGCCCTTTTTCAGTTCCTGTTGCAGCTTGGAGATTTCGTTGCGCAGATAGCCGAGTTGCTGAGCCGTCCGGTCGCGCAGCCTGATCACGTGCCCCCGCATCATGCGCAGCGCGTCGGCATGGCGATCCATCGCGACGCATTCGGGGCTGAAAAGGTCTTCGTGCGCCAGCACCTCATTGACGGCTTCGATGTGCAGTTGTTCCTCCTCGAACATCGCCAGGCGTTCCTCCAGCGTCTGCCTGCCTATTTCAATCCTGTTCAAGCGCCGGAAGCAGCCCCCGTAGAAGGCCCTCGCCCCCAGGTGATTCTGAGCCTGACCGTCAAAGAAAGCCAGGATGACATCCCGCTTGGCCGGGCTTACGGAAAGGTGTTGGGCCAGCGCCAGCAAGGCCGCGCAGTTGGCGGCATCGCGGGCGCCGGGAGAGCGTTCGGGCACCTCTGAAAGGCTGTCGAGCGGAGCGGCCAGTATGACGGCTTCATCGGGCCGCTCTTCACGAAAGCTCGCGCCCGTCCCACGGATTACCGCGATGACGTTACGGCCCTGCAACTCCTCCCACGCGGCCGCCGCCAGAAGACGTACTTCACGCGGTCTGTCTTTCAAGGCCAGCATATCCGCCAGTTTCTCCGGCACATAGAAGCGAGGCAGATTGGCGGGGAAGTTCAGGTGGTGTCCGGCGCGGGCGTCCCCCGATCCGGGACCCAGGAAAAGCACGGCCCTGGCGCCGAAGGCGAATGCCTGCACCCAGTTGTCGGCGCAGTCGAAATCCAGCACGACGATCCGGCCCTCCAGCGACTCCTCGCCGTAATCCGCGGGCGTCCCGCGGCCGGCATACAGCGTCCGCCCCTCGATTCCCTCGGCCGGTGTCACGGATGCCTGCAGCAGGTTGGGGCGCATGGCAAGAATCGGATAACTTTGGCCCTCGGTTTCGATCCGGCATTCGGTGGCGCGCGGCTGCACCACCGGGAATTCCTGGATGTAGATTTCTTCCACACCCATCTCGTTGAGACGCCTCTCCACGTAGGCCGCGGCAGACCGGCTTCCATCTTCGCGGCCGGCCAGGCGGTGAGGATTGGCGGTCAACGCCTCCAGGTCGGCCCGGAACCGTTCGATTCCCTGCCCCATCCCCGCATACGGCCGGGCCAGGACCAGCGCAACCAGGACAATCGTCATCTTCCGCAAAACCGAAATCCAGTGCCGCGGACATGAAAACCTGAAACCTGAAACACGAAACCTCATTCCACCGCTCCCGTCTCCACCGTCACGTCCTTTCGTTGCGCCAGGCGTTCGATCATTCCGTCGCGCACCCACATTATGCGGTCGGCCATGTCGATCAGCCGGTGGTCGTGGGTCGCGCAGATAATCGTCACGCCGCGCTCGCTGTTCAAGCGCTTGAGAATGCCGTGGATCTCGTCGCCCGTCTTGAAGTCCAGATTGCCGGTCGGCTCGTCGCAGAGCAAAAGCGACGGATTATTCGCCATCGACCGCGCAATGGCGGTCCGCTGCTGCTGTCCACCCGACATTTCGATCGGCTTATGAAACCAGCGGTCCTTCAGTCCCACCATCCCCAGCAGATCCATGCCCCGATCCATGGCTTCATCGTCGGGCACGCCGGCGAAGGCCATCGGCACGGTAACGTTTTCCAGGGCCGTCATATAGTGCACCAGGTTATAGGTTTGAAAGATATAGCCTATCTTCTGACAACGCAGGAACGCCAGCTCAACCGCGTTAAGCTGGGCCACGTCGACTTCGTCGATGAAGACCCTGCCCGCGGACGGCGCATCCAGTCCTCCGACCATGTTGAAGAAAGTGCTCTTGCCGGAACCGCTCGGCCCCATGACACAGAGAAATTCCCCGCGGTATATCTCCACGTCGATACCGCGCAGGGCCTGGACTTCCGTCTCGCCAAGCTGGTAAAGCTTCTTCAGGCTGCGTGTGCGAATGATTACGGGCCGTTCCTTGGTCATTCCACCCTCATTGCTTCCATGGGGGCCAGTTTCGCGGCCACCCTGGCGGGATAAACGGCGGCGATCACCGAAAGCGTCACCCCTGCAACTATTGAGATACCCATTGCGGAGGCCAGTGCGCCGAACGGCAGGTTCATCCACGCCTGCAAGCCATAGTTCAGGATTGACCGCAGCAGACCCAGCAGCAGGCCTATCACCGCCCCGACGACACCGCCCGCCAAGCCCTGGAACCCGGATTCAAAAATGAAATTCGTCATAATGAATCCGTCCGTTGCCCCCAGGCATTTCATTGTCGCGATCTCGACAAAGCGCTCGGTAACGCTCATCAGCATCGCATTGGCAATGCCCACCGCGCAGACCAGCATGCTGACGGCAGTCAGCCACAATACCCGGCTGGAAAAGCCCAGCCATACCTTTTTGCCGGCCGAGGATTCGATCGCGGACTCCATCCGCGCGATCTTGTTTCTCGCGACCTGGGTCTGCGCCACCTCCCGTACGCGCTCCGCGGTCATCTCAAGCGGCTCGCCTGTTTCAGCCTGCGTTTCGAGCAGCCAGCGGGCGCCGCTGTCCGAGCCGGCGGCCTCGAACAACGCGTTGGCGTTTACGTCCTCGGCTTTTATTCCGTACCGGATGGCAAAGCGCTGCTTGAGCTGCGTGTTGCCGAGCAAGCGCGTCAAACGCATGATATCCAAAGTGTTGCGGGCCTCGTTGCGTAACATGTCCGCCTCCTCGGCCGTCACGACGAATCCAAGTTCGTTGAGCCTCTGCCTTGCCGGCTCGTCAATCTCCGACAGGGCTTCCAGGGCCGTCCGTCCACCGAGAAACTCCCCGGCGGCCGCCAGCGCGCGGCCGTGCCCCTCGACGATGCGCCGTCGGAGTGCTTCGGTGCGCTCGCGGTCCCGCAGAAATTCGCGGAACTCGTCCCGCGACAGCGGCATCTGCAAACCGGTGTTACCCAGTGCCTCCAGAAAGCCTGCAAAAGCGTCATCGTCGACCAGCGCCGAGAAAATCTCTCTGCCGCGCGCTCGTCCCACCAGCGGGCGTAATTTGCCTTCGCCGAGATTTTCGAAGAACTCGAGGCAGGCGAGTTCGCGCCGTGCAACGCCGGCCGGCTCCGCCAGTTCTTCCTCGCTGCACTTGCCCCACCGCGTGAACTCCCGGCGGCGGGCTCCGCCCTCTTTGCCGCGGGCAAGCGTGACGGCAAGATCCTGTTCGCTCAACGGCGAGGACAGCCGACTGGTCCAGAACAGGACGGAGCGGCGCGGACCGGTCAGCTCCCGCACGGCTCCTTCCACCTGCCGGCCGATCAGGCTGTCGCCCAGAATGGCCATCAGGAAAGCCACGGCCAGGCCGACAACCGCGACCGTTACCGACGCCCTGAACAGGCGGAAGCGGATGCCGTCAAGCACGAGCGCGGCGCACCTGCGTGCCGACAACTTGACCTGTTCCCTGATCTGAAAATCGCTCACTTGTTATCTTCCATTCCGGCTATCGCCAGTATGCCCCGTTCCGTCAGGTTCCGCATAAGCTGCATTACGGGAAGCTGGGACTCCCTGAACGACAGCTTGTGCATGGCGCCGAACTCCTCGATAACGTCTTCAATACAGCGTCTGCCGTCGCAGAGCCGCAATACGTCCCTTCCCGCTTCGTCGAGCCGCACCCGCTTGTGGCTGGAGTACGGCAAAACCCAGCTCAGCGGCGGCACCAGCCAACTCGGCCGCCGGACCGGGATTTCGACCAGCGCTCCGCCCGTCTCGTCGGTCACCCGCGCCATTTTATTGACGAACGGCACCGCCCGCAACATTTGCAGCGCGCTCGGCCCGCGGCGATCCGACTTCATGACAACACTCAACACTCACGTGATCCGGCAGAGCGACCGTCTCCCGGCCGCTCGCCATGTCCCGATACCTTACGTGATACACTCTCTCCTCAACAGGGCACTTCCAGGCGACATCGACACCCAGCGGACGGCCTCTCCCGAATACGCGGGCCGCGCGCAACCGGCCGCGGCTTATAACGCGCGCACCGGTGTGACCGTTAACGGCGGCCTCACCCGCAGAAATCCATCGGTAATCGGGTTCGACCCTGGCACTCAGCCAGTCCCGCAACGGCGATTTCAGCCAGTAGCGCGGCATGGCTATCCGCTCCACTCTCAGCCTGGCCCGCCGCTTCCCGCCGCCGAACGTCCAGCCGATCCGTCCCGCATCGGCGCTGTAGTCAAGCAGTTCGAATTCAGATGCGATCTGCATTCGGATGCCCATCGCCCGCCATTCGCGGCTGCCCGCCGGTCGGTCGCCGGCGGGACGGACCGATGCCAGCACGCGGCTTTCCAGCGCCCTGTCTCGCTTGCCCGGCCAGACCAGTATGGCCTGCATCAGTATGCGAGCGTCATCAAAGAAACGTCCGGCATGCACCACATGTCCGCCTTCAAAGCGCCGTACGAGCGCCTGCCAGCCCGACGCCGCTCCGGATAGCCTTTCCGTCCGCCAGTCGCTGCTCTCTCCGTCCTGATCCTCCTGCCGGCGCCGCTCGATGACATCCTTGAGATCGGGCACGTACTTAAGCGCGCGCCACTGGAGTTTCAACCTTTCATAGCGCCGATCGGCGAAAGCGCAGCTTGCCGGGTCGTCACCGAGCGAAGCGCGCGTCATCTCCCAGTCGGCCGGATGTTCCAGCTCGATTCCCTTCCAGCATGTACGGTCAATATCCTGCATGCCGCTCACCATAACGCCCAGGGCCGTCCCACCATGCCCGTCGCCAGGTAGTACACCCAGTTGACGGCCACGATCAGAAAGGCGCAGCCTATCTCACCGACAATTATACCGATCATCAGCGGCCGCGCGCGTGTATACCCTGTCGGCCCCATGAGCTTCGTTACGGACACCTTGATCAACCAGCCCAGCATGAAGGAAAAGGCGTACTTGGCGATGGTCCAGGCGCCGAAGCCGAGTATTATTACCGGATGCAGCGGCCACCAAGTATAGCGCAGGCGCATGGCGCTGCAGGCTATCAGAAGGGCGAAGCCGACTCCCGCGGCAACTATGAACCTGGCCGCCGGGCGCATGTTGCGCAGCCGGTCCCAACTGTCGTACTGGTTGACCTTTTCCAGTTCTCCCGAAAGGGCAAGCTGGGTTGCGGCCCGCTCCGCGCTGTCGTACGTGCCGCAGGCATAGCGCAGGCCCTGGCCCTGCGCCGCGTTATTGTAATCTGCCCATATGGCCGTAGGCAGGGCGACCACCAGCGTCACCAGCAGTCCCCCCGCCAGGGCCAGGCCCACTCTGCCGACCTTGTTCCCCGTATCCGTGGCGACCTTGAGCCCGTTCACCACGAACGGCATCATGCACTCAAACGGATCTCCTGTAAGAATGAACATCACCAGGCCGAGAATAATTATCACCTTGGGGCCGAGCGTCGATAGCCCGAAAAGTCCCACCAGCACACCGGGCATCATCCAGGCCGGCTTGTAGAAGAAGGTACAGCACTCGGCATTGAGACGCGCGCACACCAGGAACATCAGCATGACCAGGAAGATGGTCAGTAACGCCAGGGGCAGGTCCAATCCAACGGCCCACAGGATCGCTGCCGCTCCGGTCGAACACATGATGAATGCACGGCAGGCCCAGACCGCCGGCAAATCGGTTTCGGGCTGGCGCACGAAGGTAACGGCCTGCTTCAACGTCTGCCAGTAGTAGCGCCTCCCGATGTAGACCAGGATCACCGCCATGGCCAGGAAACCGCCGAAGCTGGTCCATTCCCTGACGCCGCCCACCAGGTACCCGCCCGACATATCCACGCCCATGGTGATCATGATGTATGTCGCCACCACGCCGAGGAAGGTGGCAATTCCCAGGCTGAAGCTGATGTCCGAAGCAAGTAGAAAGGCAAGCGCAACACAGGCCGGATACAACCTTGCGGAGTATATGCCCCACGCCAGGGGTGTGGCCATGAATTCCGGAAATCTGTCCCTGAGGGCCGAGAAATCGAAAACCATCGGTATCTCTATGCTGTTCGGGAACCACAGGTAGAGACCGTTGATGCCCCTGATGGTCGCCATCACCGCCACGCCCACCCAGAACATGCGGTTCCGGAAGATTATGGTTCTGCCCTGCTCGTCCCTTTGCAGCAGCGAGGATGCGAATTCCGCCAGGGGATAGCGGATACGTTCTCTTGCGGCCCACTGGCGGTGCACAAGCACACTCAGGCTGATGACCCCCAGAAGGGTAAAGATTATGATCCCCCCCCACGTCATGAGCGGGCGCCGCCAGGCATGCCACGGCACGGCGGTAATCGGAATTACGCGCTTGCCCGGCTCCCCCATGGGAGTTACGTAGTTCTCCACAACCTCCTCGCTGTACTTGCCGCCGTTGGCCAGCAGGGACGGCGGCGTCATCTCCAGCACACCCATCTTCTGCCAGCCCGGCTGCGTTTGGTTGTGCTGGATGGGGTAAACCAGCGAGTTGGGGAAAAAGCGCATCAGCCCGGCATCGGTGATTCCGCAGGCCGTCAGCACCATGGCGAAGATTACGGCGATCTCCCTGCCGCTCAGGCGGAGGCGGCGGCGCAGCCTGGCGAGAAGGGGGTTGATCAGCAGAACCAGGAAGATCAGCGCGCCGAAGACGTTGACCGGCAGGTGGCCGCGGACCATCCGGACCCCCGGAATGTATTTCTCCGCGTACTGGCCTCCCGCCCCCATCAGCACGGCCCCGATCAGCCCCAGGATAATCGCCCGAATCGTCATTCGTTACTCTTTCGTCAAAAAAACCGTCACCGGGCCTGCCCCCGGTGGCGGCCTAAGTACACCGGCAAAATCCGGTCTCCCGCACTTCTACCACAAGCCCCACTGGCGCCCAACGGTTCCAGTGATAATATAGTACAACCAGTTGAAGGCAATAACCAAAAAACTCCCGCCCAGATCGCCGACAATAACTCCTATCATCAGCGGCCTTGCGCGAACGTAACTGGCCGGGCCCGCGAGGCGGGTCAACGACACCTTGATGACCCACCCCAGTAAGAATGAAAAGCTGAAGACGGCAACGGTCCAGGCCCCGAAACCGAGTAGAATCACCGGATGCAGCGGCCACCAGGTATAGCGCAGCCGCATGGCGCTGCACGCAATGAGCAAAACGAACCCTGTTCCCGCTGCAATGATAAACCTTTTGTCGGGCTGCATGTTCCAGATGCGTTGCCGGCTAGTGTAACCGTTGACCTTCTCGAGTTCGCCCGATAACGAGAGTCGCGTTGCCACGCGCTCGGCGTTGTCATAGGCGCCGCAGGCATATCGCAGGCCCTGGCCTGTCGCTGCGTTGTTGTAGTCCGCCCATAAGGCCGTGGGCAGAGTGACCGCAAGCGTTACCAGGAGCCCGCCGGCCAGGAGCAGGCCTACCCGGCCAACCTTCAGGCCGGTGTCGGTCGTGACCTTCAAGCCGTTTGCCACGAACGGCATCATGCATTCGAACGGGTCTCCCGAAAGAATGTACATCACGAGGCTCAGAATGATCATTATTCTCGGCCCAAGCGCCGCAACCCCGAAAATACCGACGATCACACCGGGCATCAGCCAGGCCGGCTTATAGAAGAAGGTGCCGCACTCGGCGTTCATTCGCGCGCATACCAGGAACATCAGCATCACAATGAATACCGCCAGAATCGCCAGCGGCCAACCCAGACCCACGACTGCGAGGATCGCGCTCACGCCTGTCATGCACACTATCAGGAATCTGCAGGCCCACACGCCCGTAATCTCGGTCTCCGGTTGCCCCCTGAATGTCACCGCCTGCTTCAACGTCTGCCAGTAGTAGCGCCTGCCGATGTAGACCAGTATGGCAGCCATGGCCAGAAAACTGCCGAAGCTGCTCCATTCCATCACGCCGCCGGTCATGTAGTTGCCCGAAACGTCCACGCCCACTGTAATCATGATATATGTCGCAACAACGCCCAGGAAGTTCGCAATTCCCAGGCTGAAGCTGATATCCGAGGCGAGCAGGAAGGCAAGCGCAACGCAGGCCGGAATCAGCCTGCCTGCGAAAATGCCCCACGCCATGGGTGTGGCCATGAACTCGGGAAACCTGTCCCTGAGGGCCGAGAAATCGAAAGACATCGGGATCTCTATGCTGTTCGGGAACCAGAGGTAGATCCCGTTGATGAGCCGGATCACCGCCAGGACGGCCACGCCCGTCCAGAACATGCGGTTCCGGAAGATTATAGTTCTGCCCTGCTCGTCCCTTTGCAGCAGAGATGAAGTGAATTCCGCCAGCGGATAGCGGATACGTTCTTTTGCGGCCCACTGACGGTGAACCAGCACGCTAAGGCTGATGACTCCCACCAGGGTGAAGACAATTATGCCGCCCCACGTCATGAGCGGGCGCCGCCATGCGTACCACGGCACGGCGGTGATCGGAATTACGCGCTTGCCCGGCTCCCCCATGGGAGTTACGTAGTTCTCCACCACCTCCTTGCTGTACTTGCCGCCGTTCGCCAGCAGGGCCGGCGGCGTCATCTCCAGCACACCCATCTTCTGCCAGCCCGGCTGCATTTGGTTCTGCTGGATGGGATAGACAAGCGAGTTGGGGAAGAAACGCATGAGCCCGGCATCGGCTATCCCGCAGGAGACCAGTATCATTGCCAGGATCAGCGCAATCTCACGGCCGCGCAGGCGCCAGGCGCGGTGCAGCTTGCCCAGCAGGGGGTTGATAACCGTAACGAAGACGATCAGTGCTCCGAAGACCATAACGGGCAGATGACTGCGGACAACCTTTGTCCCGGGGACGTACTTATCCACATACTGCCCGCCGGCGCCCATCAGCACGGCGCCCAGCAAGCCCAGAATGACTGCTCGCGCGGTCACCGCCTATCCCAGGGATTCCGGCTCCCTTCGGAATATTCCGGAAATCCGCTCCATATCGAATTTCTCAGAGCGGTCATAGTTGTAGATCCCGTTCTGCTCCTGCTCGACGTCCGTCAATTGCGTGTAGCAGTAACCGCTCAGATCAGGAACGCCAAGGATTATTTCTACTTCAGCGTCGAGCAGAGAGTAGAATTCTTCCTCGCTCTGAAGTTCCGCGCCGTATCCCCAGGAATTGTCGGCATATGCCCGGCGCGATTCGGGAATCCACTTGATGCCCCCGAATTCGTCCACCATGTAGGGCTGTCCCTCGTATTTCGCCTCGTGCTCGGGCCAGCGGTGAAAAACGCCGTCTTCCGTGTCCGGCGCCAGCATGTCGGCCAGCTTGTCCGGCCGCTCGTAATGGTGGACGGTCCAGAGGTCCGTCCGGACGTGGATGTACCCGCTTGTTTCGTTGACGGGACGCGACGGGTCCAGCGCTTTTGTCAATTCGTAGGCATCGATATGCAGGCGATGGTGCTGCGCCCGGTCCGTCACGCGACCGGTCTCGTTGAAGGGCGTCCAGGCGATGATCGAGGGATGATTACGGTCGCGGGCGACGATCTCCCGCCACTCGCTGAGAAAATTGCGCGCGTCCTCGACCCGGTTCACGTCACAGCCCCAGCTTGCCGACTCGCCCCACGTCAGGTAACCGAGCCGGTCGGCCCAGTAGTGAAACCGCTCCTCGAAGACTTTCTGGTGCAGGCGAGCGCCGTTAAAGCCCGCCCGCATCGACAGCTCGATGTCCCGCTTAAGCGCCTCGTCGGAAGGCGCCGTCCAGATTCCGTCCGGATAGAACCCCTGATCCAGGACGAACCGCACGTACAACGGCTTGTTGTTCAAATACATACGGTTGCCTTCAATGTGTACTTTGCGCAACCCGGCATAGCTCTTGACCGAATCCGCAACCGTGCCGTCGGGAGCAATCACTTCGAGCAGTAGATCGTAGAGGAATGGGCTTCCCGGCTCCCAGGCTTTCGGGTTTTCCAGAGACACCGCCAGGGGGGTCTCATCGGCCGCCGGGGATTCCACAACCGTAGTTCGTTCTCCGTCTGCCACACTCACGCGCAGGCGGGCCCCCTGCACCACGCTCAGGTAGCGCGGCACGATCGTGAAGCGACCCTCATCGAGGTCGGGCAGGATCCGGCAGTCTGCCAGACCGAGCGGGTGCACCGCCTCCATCCAGACCGTCTGCCAGATACCCGTCGTGCGGGTGTATGAACAACCGCGCGACTTGAACACAGAGCACTGCTTGCCGCGCGGCTGCGGGGCCGTGCGCTGCTCGTCAAGCACGCGGACCACAAGGTCATGCGTCCGGCCCGGCCGCACCAGCCGGGTGATGTCGAAACAGAAAGATACGCTCCCGCCGAAATGCGTGCCCGCCGAAACTCCGTCGACGAAAACCTCCGCCTCGTAATCCACAGCGCCGAAATGTAGACGGACCTTCTTGCCTTCCCACTCAGCCGGAATTTCGATCCTGCGGTGGTACCACATGGCCTCGATGAAATCGACGTGCGCGACGCCCGACAGTTTGCTCTCCGGGCAGAAAGGCGCCATGATCGTCTTATCAAAGCCGCGGCTCTTGAAAAGCTCCCTGCCCTCGTGCATCCCCGACTTGCCGAAGTCGAAGCAATAAGTCCAGGGGCCGTTGAGGTTGATCCAGTCTTCGCGTTGAAACTGAGGCTTCGGGTGTTCAGGTCGTGGTATTCGTTTTGCGCTCGTCATCATGTTCCCTCCGTTGAGTGATGCAGGGGCCGATACTAAGCAATTTTCCGTCGCAATGTCAGGTAGAAAATCTGGAGTACTGGAGTATTGTAGTAATAAGTCATGTGACTTCAGCTGTTACGCGGCAACAAGACCTCCGCTTCCAACGCTCCATTACTCCAACACTCCGGAGATACAGGCATACGCGATGACAGCGGGCATCCAATCCGGGCGCCTCACAAATCTCAACAATATTGTACGTTGCCAATCCTTCGGTCAACGCCGTGTACACAAAAAGCCACTTGTTATTTCTGCAATCCTTCCAGTGATCGCATCGGTTACTAATGCGCGTCATTCGTTACGACATGGTTCGCATGGAACCGACCACACCGCGGGAAAGGGTCCGGCAAAGAGTGCAGGAAAAAGCTCTTACAATTGAGGGAAGAAGAGACGCATGGATCGCCTCGCTGCGTACGATACGTTCGGCGCCTCTGGAGTTGATACCGGACTTTCCGGAAGTCGCCCGAAGGTGGATCGACTGGTGGGCTTTCAATGCCGACAGGCCGCTGATCGTCGGGCAGACCGTCCAAGACCGCAACTGGCGCTGGGACAAGGCCTTTGACCTGCTGGACAAGCCGTTTGAGTGGCTGGAAGTGCGCCGCGGACAGGTCGAGCGTACGCGCCACGCGGGCGAATCCCTGCCGTTCGTCAGGGTTGATATCGGCCCCGTCGCCATGGGTCCCTTTCTTGGCGCCCCGCTGCACCTTGCCGAAAAGGAACAAACGTCCTGGCAGACCCCCACGATCGAATCGTGGGACGAAGAACCGTTGCTGAAGGTGGACCCGGCCAACGAATGGTTGGTCAAGGTGCTGTCTCTGATGGAGCTGCTGGCGGAAGATGCCCGCGGCAGGTACCTCGTCTGCCTCCCGGATCTCACCGGCGCTCTCGACCTGCTGGCCAATATGCGTTCTACGGAGAAGTTGTGTTTCGATCTATGGGAGCACCGCGGTGAAGTGTTGCGGGCGGCTCAGCGCGCCGTGGATGCCTGGGAAGACGTGTTCGTGCGCATGTACGACCTGGTCCTATCAAAGGGCGCCGGGATAACGCAATGGGTCTCCTGCTGGGCCGATTCCCCCTTCACGGTTCCCACGTGCGACTTCAACGCACTGATCGGACCCGACGATTTCCGGGAAGTCTGCATGCCGTCCCTCAAGGAACAGGCGCGCCGCGCAGGCCTTTGCGTGTTTCACCTCGACGGGCCGGACGCCGCGCGTCACGCGGAAATACTTGCGGACGATCCCGACATTACCGCCGTTCAATTTACGCCCGGCGCCGGAACGCCTTCGGCCCTGGCACAACTGCCGCTGCTGAAGATGATCCAGGAGCGACGCGTGCCTCTCTTCATCGAGACCGAGTACCATGAGGTAAAAGAACTTGCGCAAGAACTGGACCCGCGCGGCACGGCCATTCGGGTAAGGGAATTAGAGGGTCCGAAACAGGCAGACGAGCTGATTGCATGGCGGGATCGTAATTTTCGGTAGATGATTTCTTCTCAGCCGGAAACGCCCCTGTCGCAGTCGGCGCAATCCAGGCTCAAGGCATTGAGCCATCGTGGTTTATGACCGCACCGCGCTCAGATGAGTTCGCTGACCCCGTTAAGGCAGTCGAATGCCGTGTCGCGCAGGATGGAGAGCTGTTCCTTCTTCTTGATCTCCGGATGGATATACGGATTGCGCGCGTATTGCAGTGCGATCAGACGGGCCGCGAGATCAATGAGATCCTCCTCGTCCTTCAGCCCTTTTATGTTCAGAGGATTGTTCACTTCTATCTGCTGCCCCAGCTTGTTGAAGCTGTAATGCCTTCCGAAGCAGATCATGATAAGCCCCACGTCCTTGAGGCCGTCCGCCTTGAACCTGCTATCGCGCTTCATCATTCGCTGGAGCAGCTGTTGAACGTTGTCCATGGTAAAATGAATGCCTCTGTTGCGCGTTGCCAGCAGAAGGTTCTGCTGAAAATACATGTCTACCTGCCGCGTTCTTCGATCAAAGCAGGCCTCAAGTATCCGGTGGTTGGCCGCGTTGGATGCCAGACGGGTTATTCTGCCCTTCAACTTGGCTCGCAGTTCGTTCTCCACGGCGAAGCAATACGAGAACGCGATGGTTCGGGAGAAATTGAGCATATCGCTTTCGCCCTGTGCCTCGTACAGGTATTCGGCCGTCGTGAGGGCCTGTCTGGATTCCTCTTTCATCGCGCCGAAAGTCGGCAGACGTTCGTGCAACGTGCGCATGGCAATGTCGCATATCTCCTCGTGCCGATCGGACTCCGACACGTACCGCATATTCGCTTCGGATTCGCGAAGCAGCTCGCGTTCGGTGACTGAAGCAATAAAGTCATAAGCTTCGCCCTTGACATAGGGATCCACATTCGGGTCCGCCAGCAAGCGCCTGACCGCCTTGACTTTGTCGTCATCCTCCTTGATCTGCTCTTCCTGCTTCGCCGAAATGACCAGATCGAGATTCTTACGGCTCTTCCGCGACTCCTGGCAGGACCGGCGAATCGTGGCAAAGAAGTTCTCCATCTCCTCCTCTATGCGGCTCTTGTGGATAACATGGGCCGCCCCCATCCTCGTAGCCAGGGCTCCTTCTTCAAAGGATCCGACGGCGGAAATCATGATGACCGGCATAAGCGGATCGGAGGCCTTGATCGTCTCGATCAGATCAAGCCCCTCCCGCTGCGTCCGCATCTGAAGATCGGTAACAACGATGTCGGGAGAATGCTTCTGCATGACTTTGACGGCTTCGTCGGCTTCGGCCGCTTCGCACACTTCGTACTTCTCGAGCCGCAGGGTTCGCATGAACGCGTCGCGGTACTTGGCGTTGTCATCTACAATAAGGACTTTTATCGGTTTCTTCTTGGCCATCGGTGCTCCACCATCTCCTTGCCTTATGCGGGTGTCGCGTCGGCTTTCTCCACACCCCCGCTACCATCCGGCTGAGCGGTTTCCGGCCTGATAAAGAGGCTGAACTCCGCTCCGCCGTCCGGGTTGTTCCTTGCGCGTATTCTGCCGTTATGAAATTCCTCTATGATCGTCCACACCCAGCTCAAACCGAGACCTCCGCCGGCGTCCTCCACCTTTGTCGTGAAGCCGTGACGGAAGATCCTGTCTATCTCGGCATCGCTCGCCGCCCGCCCTTCCTCGTTAAGAATTCCCGTGCCGTTGTCGCGGACCGACATCCAAACTTCGCCGTTTGCGGCATCCGTGCCCGCGGACACGGTAATGACACCGCTGGATGGGGCCTGTTCAGTGCGCCGGTTAATGGCTTCCACCGCGTTGGTCAGCAGGTTGAACAGCGCCAGCTTGAGGAGACGGGGCTCGACCGTGCATGCGGGCAAGTCGCGGGCATAGCCCTTGCGCAGAACGATTCCGGCCGGCAGCGAAAGAGAGAAGAAATCCACAATCTCATCGAGCAAACCATCGATCCGCACCTCCTCCAGGCGCGGACGATTGATGTAGCTGAAGGACCGGTAGATGTTCACGATTTCCTGGAGAAGCCGCGCGTTGTTGAGCAGACTGCGCGACGTTTCCAGCAGCACCGCGTCCCTGTCTTCGGCCTGCTCCTCACCAACCCGCGCTTCTTCCAACAGCTTTATGAGCGTCAGGATGTCAAGTTTGGACGTTGCAATGATGTTCGTAAGATCGTGTCCGAGGTTTCTTGCCAGGTTGATATTCGCCTTGCTTCTCTCCCTCAGAATATAACGCTTGTTCAGGTCGAATGCCACGATAATGTCGCGGATCCCGTCCACGAGCTGGTCGATTGTTCTCAGGTGCCACATTCTTGTTGCGGCATCGAGCTTCCGCATACGCTTCTGCGGGAAGACGACCAGAAAGTCCAGGTAGGGACGATCCGGCGGTTGCGTGATGTCCGCCACGAAACATTCAGCGAGGTCCACACGGCTCGCGCCGATAATTCGCTGCATGTTTTCTCGCCGAAAAACGTTCTCGATACAGTAACGCTTGTAGTCGCTTGCGCGGCTGTCATTCACTGATTCAAAGCAAGCTGAAATTGACGGCTCCCCGGACTCCTTCAACGACAGCTCGCACACAAGGACCGCGCGGTAGTCCAGCATTTCCGTCAGCAGACGCGGAATGCGGGCGATAAGGACGGACCGGTCTACCCTGGGATCCTCGGCCATCATCTTGCGGATCGATTGTCCCAACCGCAAGAGTATGGCATCTCGCGCCAGGCTGTTGTATGCCTTTTCAAGGGGCGACAACGGATTCAGCATGGTTTTCGGCGTCGACGCTGAAGCGTCGTCAATCCTGTCGACCACCCGTTTCATTGGGAGAATCAGACTGCCCACGACGTACCCGTAGCATGCGGTTACGGCGCCGAAGAGCAGGAGGGCCCACAGCCTGTAACGATTGGTCAACGAAACAATCGGATGGTAGTTAAGGGGTGTGGTATAGTGGAAGGAAAGCAGGCCGATCCACGGATTCCCGGCGGCGTCCGGGATTTCGTAAGACACAACGTTCTGAAAATTCCTGTAGAAGAGGGTGTTGGCAAACGAGTTCAGCCGCTTGAACTTCTTGTCATCCCTTTGCTCGATGACCTGTTCGCCGTTTCTCGGGACGATTCTTATCCGGAAGACGCAGCCCTCGCCCCCGATCATCGATTGGGCGATCGCCCGCCACCTCGCTTTCAAGTCGGCATCAACGTACCCCTGCGAGCCGTACTGAATCAGGATTCTCTTGGAGATGTCCTGCAGGCCGGCCGTGTCGTAGGCGAACAACTCCCTGAAGTTAAACTTGATTATGCTTTCTTTTTCGACCTGGTAGTACTGCCTGTCCACCTCGCTCAAAAGCAGGAGCAGCGTTACCAGGTAGACCGCAAAGGAAAGCAGAAGCAACCCGCTTTTCCTGATCTTTCGCAGAAAAAACACTGTATTGAGTTCCTGAGAGCCCCTTACCGGTGACAATAACGCACCCCTGCCCGTTTTCATGCCCGGTTTGGAGGGCAAGTGCGCATCGGCCGCGGCACAGGCAAAGCTTGTAACCGCTTCAGAATATACATACTCTTGCCCCGCCGTTCAAACAGAGACAGCGTCGACGGATGACTCTTGGCAAGTTGATCTCAATGTCCTGCGAAGAGAAACAGAAGATGCGGTTGCATGTTGTCTGCCGGGTGTGGGTTTACGGGTCCTGGTTTCCGGTACCGCGTTGGAGGGCAATACAGTGACGCCTCGTGAGAGGGTCTTGCGGGCCGTGCGGCATCAGGAGCCTGATCGCGTTCCGCTATTCTATCGTGATGTTCCCGAGGTTGAAGCCAGGCTGCTTCGCGATCTGGATCTTCGCAGCCGTGAGGAATTGCTCGACCTTTTGGAGATCGATTTTCGCTGGGTCGGACCGGACTATGTCGGCCCTCCGCTGGAAGAGGCGAGCGGACGCCGTCGCGACATCTGGGGGGTGGAATACCGGTGGATCGAGGCCGGCCACGGAGGACAGTACGAACCGGTCGCCTTCCCTCTGGAGGGCGTGGAAGACGCCGGCGCGCTGGACGACTATCCCTGGCCCCAACTGGAATGGTTCGACTTCGAAACCGTTGACGCGCAGCTTCAGCGCTACCGTGGCTTTGCGATCATGACCGCCCCGGGGGCGGCATCTCCGGGCGTCCTTAATACCATCCAGTCATTGCTGGGTATGGAACGTACTCTAACCGACATGCTGCTTTCCCCGGCCTTCTTCCGCTCCCTGGCGGAGCGGATCATGGATTTCAATCTCAGATTCATCGAAAGGCTGTACGACGTGGCTGGCGACCGCATCGATTTCTTTCGCATCGGCGAGGATTACGGCACGCAGCGCGGTTTGCTTTTCGGGAGACCTGAGTGGCATGAATTCATTCGTCCTTCACTGGTCGCCATGAGCGGCATCGCAAAATCGCACGGATCTTATTATTATCAGCATACTTGCGGCGCCGTGCGGGAACTGATACCCGACCTGATAGACGTCGGGGTCGACGTACTCGATCCGCTGCAGGTCAAAGCCGCGGGTATGGCGCCTGCCGAGCTGAAGGTCGAATTCGGCGACAAACTCTGCTTCTCCGGCGGCGTGGATGAGCAGGAACTGCTGCCTCGCGGCACGCCCGACCAGGTGGCGCGCGCCGTCCGGGACTTGATCGATGTCCTGGCGCCCGGCGGCGGCTTCTTCCTGGGCCCCACTCACAACTTCCAGGCCGACATACCAACCGAGAACATAGTTGCCATGTACCGGGCGGCCCGGGAATACCGCCGTTGACACTCGGCATCGCCGCGGTCTTCGGCCAACGCCGGTCTCCGTGCCAAGAAAAAGTCTGTCCGGGAATCATCCCGGACAGACTTTCATGTGCCCCATTCTGCCCCCGCGGTTTCGCTCTACCGGATAATCAACAGCATCTCCGGCAGGTCCGGCGGACGGGTAAGAGTAATGCTTATGTTGTCCATATGGGCCTTAAGCTGCCCGTTCGTCATACCCTCGGCCTTTACGCCGAACTCGCTGTAGCCGTTGGTTATGCTCTGCGTGTAGAAATCGAGGTCGGCAGCCGTGCGCACGCCGTTCACGAACAGGCCCCATTTCTTGGTCGAATAGTCGCTGTGCACGGTAAACCGCACCCAGTCACCTTCCGTCAGAGGGCGCATCGAGGGCGAAAGGTCCGTGGTCGACCTGCCGTCAAAGGCCTGAACATACCCATTGGTATCCACAAAGAACGCAAAGGTGCTGCCATCCGGCACGTTGCGCGGGCTCCCGAACACCGGGCGCGTACGCATGTCCGTCCACACATTGCCGTGATCACCGACAAAGGTATGCGTGAGACTGTTCGTCATCGTCGTCAGCTCGGCCGCCTGCAGGCCTTCGAAGACGATATTCGTCTGTACCGCGGCATTGACGGCCTCCCAGCCGCGTTGTCCGTCGATGTCGCCGAGCGCCATTTCTTCGAAGGGCTCGTAGAACGGCAACCTGTACAGAGCAACTGGATCAAGCCCGAGAATGGTATACGTGAAGGTTATGTCGTCGCCGGGCGCGGTGTTCACGAAATTCTCCAGCCCGAACACGATCGTTTCGTTATACTCGTTCGTGTCGCCATCCTCGATGATAGTGAACGTGAAGGAGTTCGACGTCTCACCCGGATCGAAAACCAGTGTCCCCGGCGTGTAGTCGGTGAAGTCCGAACCGGAGACAGCCGTTCCTCCTGCCAGGTAGTGGTCCACGCGAATCTCACTGGCGGACGGTGCGCTCAGCAGCACGGTAGCCCTGCCCGCGGTCACGCTTTCTTCCCCTGAACCGGACGCGGGCACAAACGAAGCCGTGTTCATCACCGGCTGCTCTTCCTGCACCCGGATCTCGTCAATGTAGGCTCCGCCCGAATCCAGCACTCCGAACTCGTTGTAACCTGTCGCCGAGTCATCGAAGAAGTCGAGGTCGAACGCGATCATCGTATTGTCCAGATACAATTCCCACGTCTTGGCGGAATAGTCGCTCTGCACCGTGAAACGCGCCCACTGCCATTCGGTCAGCGGCGTATTGCCCAGCACCGTTTCGTTCGTGCCGTCAAAGGCCACGACGTGTCCGTCCGCGTCCACGTAGAAGGCGAACGTGCTGCCGGCGGGAGGCTCGTTGGTGGCATCCGCGGGAGTGAATACCGGCTGAATCCAAAGGTCGGTCCATACGTTCGTACGCGCATCCGTGAATCCCTGCGCCATCCGCGCGCCTTGCGCGGTAAACTCGCCGGCCTTGGTGCCCTCGTAGACCACCGCCGTCTGCACAACCGCGTTGCTGGCCACCCACTGGTTCTGCCCATTCAGGTCGCCAACAGACCGGGCCTCAAAAGGCTCGTAGAACGGCATGAGCCTCGGCCCCAGCGTTGTTGATGTCGTCGTAGTCGCCTCAACAGTCGTCGTCGTGGTCGTCGGTCCGGCAGTCGTCGTGGTCGTGGTCGTCGGGACTGCCGTTGTAGTAGTGGTCGTAGGCAGCGGGTTGGACAGCACGATGTTGATGTCGTCAACCACCGCTTCCGATCCCGCGCCCAGCATGCCAAACTCGCTGTAACCGGCGTCCGGTCCACCGTAGAAGCCCAGCCCTGTGGCCAGGGCACCGTACGATCCGTTCAGGTGCAGATCCCACGTGCCGGCCGCGTGATCGCTGCGCACCGTGAACCGCACCCATTCGCCTTCCGTCAACGGTTCATTGGACAACACCACAGGGGTTGCGCCATCGTACGCCACAACCTGGCCGTCAACATTGACATAAAACACAAATGTGCTGTCTGGGGGGGGATTCGTTACACTCTCGTGGGCAGATCCAAATACCGGCTGAATGTAAAGATCGCTCCAGACTTCGTCTTCCGTTCCATCAAATGTCTGAATCGCAAAGGCTGTCTGGCTGGTCAGGCTGGCGGCCTGGCTCCCGCCGTAAGTAATGTTAGTCTGGACAACCGCGTCGGCGGCACTCCAGCCGTTCTGCCCGTCGAGATCACCCGTCACAACGTGCGGCGTCTCAAATGTCTCCAAGAAGGGCAACGCTGCCCCACTTGATCCGGCGCCCACCACGCTGCCTAGCAGCAAAGCTACAGCTACCAGCTGAAGCGCCATTAGTTCTGTGCCGGGCACCCTGTACCGTGTAATCGTCATCCTTGAGCGAAGTGTTTGTAAATGCACCTTACCCTCCCCCATTTTTTCTACAGCATACGCCCCCCAACCCAAGACATGCAAACAAAAAAAGAAATTAACTTGGCTCTGTAGCCGGATTGCGTCTGAAGCCCGTGATCCCACGCCTCATGTGGCCGACGACGCAGTCTGGGCGATTCGGGACCAAGACAGGCGGGCGGTATACACAAACAAGCTCAGGTGAACAGCTGTCGATCCCGACCTCGACCACGATTCAATCGCCGCCCAACTCAACCGGCAAAAACACCCCGCCCGGGGCACGCGGCTTCAACTTTCACCGCGTGCCCCCTGGCGGATACTGCGCTTTACTTGAACTTGATTACCGTCATCGGCGGCAGCGTAGTAGTTGTCGTTGTCGTCGCTGCCACGGTCGTAGTAGTCGTAGTAGGCGCCGCCGTAGTGGTCGTGGTCGTCGTCGGCGCGGCCGTTGTCGTCGTGGTCGTCGTAGTCGGCGCCACAGTCGTCGTGGTCGTAGTCGTCGGCGCTGCCGTGGTAGTGGTCGTAGTCGGAGCCGCCGTGGTAGTCGTGGTCGTAGTAGTCGGCGCGGCCGTCGTCGTCGTCGTCGTCGGCGCCACAGTCGTCGTGGTCGTCGTAGGCAGCGGATTACTCAAGACGATGTTGATGTCGTCGACTATCGTCTCGGAT
>Ga0180436_10001679_pt1 | contig 21408 bp, 17 predicted proteins | sample SS_ome_2_FD_132434 | JGI IMG/M metagenome (GOLD analysis project Ga0180436, IMG submission 132434) | Hypersaline lake sediment archaeal communities from the Salton Sea, California, USA - SS_3_S_2 metaG | ecosystem: Environmental > Aquatic > Non-marine Saline and Alkaline > Hypersaline >... | reverse complement strand
CGTGATCTTGGCAGTGGCGGTCGCCTTGAAAGTCTGGTTGAGAAACTGCTCGAAGAAACGGTTATCGACTGGATCCGCCTGATGTACCTGTATCCGTCTACCCTCAGCGACGAATTGATTGACCTTGTTGCCGGTAATCCACGGATTGTGCCGTATCTAGATATACCGATTCAGCATATCAGTACGTCAATCCTGACAGCGATGAACCGGCGATACAGCCGTGAAGACGTGATCAAGTGTATCGACAGGGTGCGCGGCAGGATCCCCCATGTTGCGCTGCGCACGACGCTGCTGCTCGGGTTCCCGGGAGAGACCGAGGATGATGTAGCCCAGGTGGAAGCGTTTTTGACCGAAGCGGAGCTCGATCATGTCGGCATTTTTGCCTATGCCAATGAAGAGGGATGCCCGGCTGAGCATTTCAGTTCCCAGGTAGACGATGCAGAGAAGCAAGAGCGGGTGCAGCGCGTAGCCGCAGTTCAGTCGTTGATCTCGGAGAAAAAATTACAGCGCTTTGTCGGTCGTGTGGAACCGGTCCTGGTTGAAGGGGTAAGCAGGGAAACGGATCTGCTGCTGGAGGGGCGAACCAGGTTTCAGGCCCCTGATATTGACGGCTGCGTATTGATAAATGAAGGAGAAACGCGCTCCGGCGAGATTGTCGATGTGGAGATCACCGAAGCGCAGACGTATGATCTGGTCGGCCGGATATGCGGGCCGAACTCGTCATGAGTGGAAATCGTGAGGTTAGCGGCCTCGATTGACCTGTTCCCGTAAATCTTTTCCGACTTTGAAGAACGGCAGTTTTTTCGGGCTGACCTTGATTTTTTTGCCGGTTTTCGGGTTGCGGCCTTCGTAGGATCCGTACTGCTTGATGACAAAACTCCCGAACCCCCTGATCTCGATACTTTCGCCGCGGGCCAGTGCTTCGGTCATGGTGTCGATGACGGTGTTGGTGATAGCCGCCGCTTCACGATGCGGAATTCCGATGTCCTGGGCCAATGCCTCAATTAATTCTGATTTGTTCATGTGACGCTCCTGTCTGCAAAAGGTCTCGTCGCCCACCGGGGCACTTCCGCGAACAAATGGTTTGTCCGAATAAAAACTAAATCAAGAATAAATTCAATTGGTTGTATTTGCAGGCGCAAAGAGTAAAATTTCCCTTTTAATAACAGTACGTTATCGGGGTTGATCAGGGCTTTGCCCGCAGCCTGCTTATTCGTAACTATCTAGATTTAATCAGTTAATTCCCTATTTGTAAAGGAAAAACTACAAATAGATCTTTTTCAGCTCATCCCGGCTCAAAAATCGGTATGATCCGCTCTTGAGATTGCCAAGACGTAATTTGCCGTACGCAACCCGTTTCAGGTTGATGACCGGGTGCCCGACGGCCTGGAACATTTTGCGGATCTGGCGTTTACGTCCTTCGTGGATCGTGATCAGAAGACTGGTCCGGGGCGGTTTTGGCGCGGCTGTTTTCCTGCGGATATCAGAAATCATGGCCGGCCAGGTTTTGCGCCCGTCCAGGACAATTCCCTGCTCGAGACTCCTGATTGTGCCAGGGGGAATGCTTCCCCGGGCGATAACTTCGTAGGTCTTGTTGGTTTCGTGGCGCGGATGCTGAACTTTCTGGGCCAGATCTCCGTCGTTGGTGAGGATCAGCGCGCCTTCCGTGTCGATATCGAGCCGCCCTACCGGAAATACCCGGACATCGACGTTTTTCAGCAGCGAGGTGACGATCGGCCGTCCCTGCGGGTCGGAGAGGGTGGTGACGTATCCCCTCGGTTTATTGAGCAGGATATAGATCAGCTTCGTGTTTTCTGTGATGATCGTGCCGTCGAATCTGACTTCCTGGCGGGACGGATCGATCTTGACCCCCATTTCCGTGACAACAGCACCGTCGACCCTGACCCGTCCCCGGGCGATCAGCTCCTCGGCTTTTCTTCTCGAGGCAATGCCGCAGTCGGCGAGATACTTCTGCAGTCTGACAGGTCCGGTTGCCGCCATGGTTTTATGAAAATTCTGATCCGTGAATCAAAGTCAGGGTCATCAGTCAGTCCGGCCTCAATGATGGTGGTCCTCATCGAGGAACAGGCGATGGTATTCCTGTTTCGACAGGTGCTCGCGCATCAGCGACGAAACCAGGTCCACAAGCCGCTCGATTTCTCCCGGAGAAAGCCGGGAAGAGAGCGTTTCGGCAAGATCCGGACGCCCGAGCAGCTGCAGGAAAATGGCACATGATTCCCGGTCTTTCTCGGGCGTCAGCCCGAACATGATCGAACCGGCGGATAGCGATTTTTCAGTCATGGCAGGATCATCCCTGGACAAAATGCAGGTGGATCTTTCTGGTGCGCGGACCGTCGAACTCGCAGAAAAAGATGCGCTGCCACGTGCCGAGCCGAAGCGCTCCGTCCTCTATGGCGATGGTGAGTGATGAACCCATCAGGCTGGCCATGATGTGGGCCGGCGAGTTGCCCTCCAGGTGTTTGAACGGATAGTCGATCGGCACGAACTTCCGGAAACCGTCGATGATATCGGTATTGACATCGGGATCGGCTCCTTCATTGATGGTCAGGCCGGCGGTGGTATGCGGATTGAACAGGAAGCACAGGCCCTTGGCGGCGCCAGTATTTTTCAGCTCAGCTGAAACCTGGTGGGTAATATCGACCAGCTCCATGGTTCGGGATGTCGGCACCGTAATCGATCCGCTTTTCATAGCACATTCCTCGTCATAGTCTGTGGGGCAACCGTATACTCGATGGCATACTATAGAGGCTTTGCGGGTGCCCGTCAATAATCGCCGCCTGCAGCATACGCCTCGTATCGGTCTGGCGGCAGGCTCCCTGCGCGCTGTCAGCCGCGTCTCGGGCGCGGCGGATTTGTCATAGACGCTCTTGACAGATCTGGCAATGTTGCCGATATTAACTGAGTGAATTTTATGCGGCAATTATACGCTTTAAACGCTGCCGCCCGGACGCACCCCGCAGGTCGGATTTGCGAGATGTCCTCTACGATTTTTAACCACTGATACCAGACCAGGCAGAAACGAGGAATGCATTGGACCAGCAATCGATAACATCGGTGTGGATGTTCAGCCGGGAGTACGGCGGTCTCGCCGGAGCCGGCGGCGTCAAGGATGTGGTCTCCCAGTTGGCCACGGCGCTGGCTGCCTGGAACCGCCGTAAAGTCAGCGTGGTGCTGCCGCGCTACGGGTTCATGGACCCCGCCGGACTGGGATTTACGCGACTGAAGGATCCGCTTGATCCTGACAGACTGCTGGAATTCGATGTGCCGATGAACTACACGGACCTCGAACGAACCGAGCGGGTGCGGGTCTGGTTCAGGGTCATTGACGGCGTCATCCTGTATTTGCTTGGAGCAGAGCGTTTTAACGAGAAACAGGGGGTCTATACATACACCAGGGAAGAATTTCAACGTGAATCGTGGAAGATTCAGGGTATGGGGCATCTCGATTATTTCGCGATGAATATCCTGTTGCAGAAGGCGGGGCTCGACCTGATCATGCTGCTCGACGAAAAACCGCAGGTGATTCACTGCCATGACGGGCACACCGCCGTCGCCCCGGCCATTATGAAGGAAATTCCCGGTTACCGAAACTTTTTCAGGGATACCGCCGCAGTGGTGTCCATCCACAACGCCGGGGTCGGATATCACCAGGAGGTGTCTGACCTGCCCTTCGTGCGGGCCATAACCGGATTGCCGTGGCGGGTGATCAACAATTCGCTGCTCGAACACAGCTTCGACCCGTTTCTTGCCGCCGCCCCATATGCGGCGATCAGCACGGTCAGTGAGAACTATGCGAGTGAACTGCAGCTTACCGATGCCGATTACCTGACCGGGTGGCTCGGTCATCGCCTGCTCGACAGCGGTGTCAAGATCTCCGGCATTACCAACGGTATCGACCCGCAGGAAATCAACCCGCGGGAGCCCGAGAAGATGGGAATCGCCGCCGGCTTCGATGTCGGCGACCGCAGCGATGACCTGGCCGGAAAGGGGGTATGCAAGCAGGACCTGCTGGACTATGTGGCGCTGGCGCCCGGGGAGGACGAGGAAAATCGCATCGGGTATGTGGCGCAGGACCATTCGGTGCCGTTGTATACGTTTATCGGCAGGCTCAGCGAACAGAAAGGGGTCGATATCCTCGTCGATGCCATCCGCCTGTTTCTCGATACCGAACCGGATGCCGCTTTCGTGTGTCTGGGCAGCGGCGGCGAATTGCTCGAGAAGGCCCTGGCCGCCGTCACGCAGCAATACGAGGGCAGGATCTGCTTTTTGCAGGGGTACAATCCCGCCCTCGCGAACCGGGTTTACGCGGCCGGGGATTTTTTCGTGATTCCGTCGCGTTACGAACCGTGCGGCTTGACGGATTTCATCGCGCAGCTGTTCGGCAGCCTGCCGATCGTCCATCATATCGGCGGTCTCGTCAAGGTGATCGACGGCGAGACCGGTTTCGCCTACCATGACAACAGCCCCGAAGTCCTGAATGAAGCACTGCATACCGCCCGACAGGCATTTGCCGACAAGGAGCGTATGCGCACGATGCAGATCGCGGCGGTGGACAAAATTTATAAAATGCACACCTGGAAACGGGTGATGAAATCATACGTGCAGCTCTATAAAGATTCCAGATTCAAAGAACTGATCTGAAACAGGGAGAAACCAGACAACCTTATGCGAGACATGGGAGAACAGAAATGACAGTGAAAATTGGTATTAACGGTTTCGGCCGTATCGGCAGAAATATTTTCAGGGCCTTGTCCGAGGATCCGGCGTTCAGCGATATCGAAGTAGCGGCAATCAACGACCTGACCGACAACGCGACCCTGGCGCACCTGCTCAAATACGATTCGGTCATGGGAGTCAGCAAACAGGACGTGAGCAGCGACGACAGCGGGGTGATCGTGGACGGAAAACACATCATGGTCTCGGCGCACCGCAACCCGGCCGATATCAAGTGGGGGGACCTCGGCGTCGACTATGTTGCCGAGTGTACCGGCATTTTTCGTGACGCGGACTCGGCGGGCGCCCATATCGACGGCGGCGCTAAGAAAGTCATTATTTCGGCCCCGGCCAAAGGCAACGTGAAAACGTTCGTGATGGGCGTCAACGAAGATGAATACGAGCCGACGGAGCACCATATCGTCTCCAACGCCTCGTGCACGACCAACTGCCTGGCGCCGATGGCCAAAGTCATCCTCGACAATTTTGGCATCCAGCGAGGGTTGATGACCACCGTACACGCGTACACCGGGGATCAGCGCCTGCTCGATTTCCCCCATTCCGACCTGCGCCGGGCCCGCGCCGCGGCCCTGTCGATGATTCCGACCAAAACCGGTGCGGCTGCCGCCGTATCGCTGGTAATACCGGAGCTGAAAGGGAAATTCGACGGTCTCGCCGTGCGCGTGCCGACCCCGACGGTATCCCTGGTCGATGCGGTTATGGAAGTCGAGAAGGAGACCACCGTCGACGAGGTCAATCAGGCCCTGCAGGCAGCGGCCAATCGATATCTCGGCTACACTGAGCTGCCGCTGGTGTCGATTGATTTCCAGGGTGATCCGCACTCCTCGATTGTCGATGCCCAGTCCACCAAAGTGATCGGCACCACCGTCAAAGTGATGTCCTGGTACGACAACGAGTGGGGCTACTCCAATCGCATGCTCGATCTGATCCTGCACATGGAAGCCTGCAAACCGGTATAACCGGACAACAACATACGGCTTTAACCTGCAGCCCGTCGCCGATTTATCGGAACGGGCTGCAAAACGTTATCCACCCGTGAGCCAATGGAACCAGCAACCCAACACGGTATTGATTCGGATGCGCTGAAGGCGAATCTGCTCGAAACGGCTCAGCATGTCGAGATCCGTCCCGATCTTGTCCCGCTGCTCGATGCGGTGCAGCAATTTCGGGGCATCCATGCGAGCCTGGAAACTTTGCTGTATGAGATCTGCCATTCGTACCGCAACTGGAATCTGATCCTGCCCCAGCTGCGCGGTTTCGTACTGAAGAATTTCCATCACTACCGCAAGACGGAGTTCGGGCCGGAGGCATTCGCGCTGTTTGCCGGCCTGTTTTTCGAAGCGGTTGATGATACGCTGAGAAACGAATCCCTGCAGGGCCACGTGTTCGAGTCGATGTGGGACTGGGCAAGCAAGCTGGCCGATCAGCTCGACGGAGACGGTTTCACTTTATACGAACAGGCCCTGAACGGCTTTTTTGACCGGTTTCTCGCATGCGAGAACGAAAACCCCGGCGTATTGCTCAACCTGGTTCACGGTCGCCAGTCGGTCAAAAAGGTGGTGCAGAAGCTGTTTGGCAGGATAGACAGCACCGGCGTGGACTTCGACAGGGTACCGGCGCTGCGGCTTGTGCGAAAGGTGCTGGAGGTCAACTACGCTTACTGGCTCGGCGAGGACGATCCGCTGCCGTGGTTCATAGACCGGTGCGGGCTCAACCCCGAAGACCTTCCCGACCACCACGTCTTCGAGCAGATTTCCCATGATGCCCTGAGCGCCTGCCGGGATCGGCTCGACGCGGTCGATCTGGACGGATACGCCGCTTCCCCGGAACGGCTCTTCGAACAACCGTCGCATATCGAGATTGTCAGGCTGTACAAGGGGATACCCGGCTACCTGGGCACCCTTGCCGACGACGGCAACAACGATGCCGTGCAGCCGGAAAGTGCTTCGGTGCGCCTGGCCGAAAATCACAAATTGCTCTTCATGTTCAAAATCATGGACACGAAGGGGCTGCACCTGATCCATGAAGAAACCCTGCGGGAAATCAATACGAGCCTGGTGATCCTGGTCAGGCAGCAGAGCTTCGAGGAGATTGAAGAATTCCTGCTGACCACGTTCCAGCTGCTGAAGGTGAACGTCCGCAAATACCCGCACACGTCCCTCCAGTGCATCCAGGTGCTGGGCGGAGAGGTGTTCAAGCGCGGCAACAGCCGGATGGTCGAAGCGTTCTTGTGGGGGGTGGTCAGGTTCGGGTTCCAGCCGGCCAATGTGACCGGCGTCGACGAGGACTGGCAGCCGATCATCAACCCCGCCCACCTGAACAATATCAGGGTCTGGCTGAACCTGATCATGCAGGAGCCGAAATGGTGCGCCACGCTGTTTTCGGCGCTGATCATTCACCTCAAGCTGACCGGGACCTGCGTGAAGGACACGGACCTGTTCCAGCGGGACATCACCGAACTGCTCAATCAGCCCATCGAGCCGATTTATAACCTCACGAAGCAGTTTTCCAAGCTGATGCCGGTGTTTTTCAACGAGATCGGCGCAGAAGGCGAGCTGCGCGACGTTTCCACCGAGCTCGACGAAACGCATCGGCGCAAAGACGTGTTGATCCATTTCCTGCGCAAACAGTGCCATGTGGAGAGCTCCAACCTGATCGTCGATTTCATCCGGGCGATTTTCCAGTTCTGGAAATCAGGCGACAAGACGCCGCTGCTGTCCTTTATCCCGCAGGAGGTGTACGCCCAGGTGCGGGAAGAAGGGATGTACGTGGACGACCTCAAGGTCCTGGCCAACCGGGTGTTCGATCATTTCGAGCTGATCTATATCGATGACGTTTTTCACGTGAGGCAGGATGCGCTGGAATCGTTCGTCGAGGATCAGCAGGACTGCAGACCGTCCGAGCGGCGCCGGCTGGTGCTGCTGGTCAAGATGTTCAGGCTCATCCACCGCAAATACAATCTCGGCTTCCAGGAGTTGCGCACGAAACTGCAGCAGGCTTCCAGCGAAGGGTTTCCCGAGCTCGGCGCACTGCTCGAAAAACTCGACGACCACGACACCATAGACATCCTCGAGGCGATCCTGGACGCGCTCGAGCAGCTCAAGGAAATCATCCTGTCGGAAGAAACGTTCGAGGCCCGGGAGGATATCTATTACAAACGGCACATAGCCGTCGACATTCCGTCCGTCTACGGTAAATACAGTGAGAAAAAGTTCGATTCGCTGTCGCTGACGTTCCGCCTGGAAAACCTGGCCAATATCTACCTCGAAATGCTGCCGGCGACCGTCAATCTCTCCTTTATCACGAAGGCCACCTTCTATTCGATCACCAGGTGCCTGAAGCTGTACCGCCGGGCACTGCAGATCGAAGGGATCGCGTCGCGAAAACTGGACACCTACCTGGACCTGCTGGTCAGCTCGCTGAAAATCAGGCGTTTCTCCTACACCCAGTACCTCGATATCTTCCGTGGTCTTTCCGAAGGGGTGAAGGACGTCATCTACGCCTATTACACGAACATACACCAGAAGAACCTGTCGCTGATCGTGCCCCAGATCGGCGCCGACAACCTCCTTGCCCGCTATAATTCGCTGTGGAACGAGAAGGAGATCGGCAATTCGATCCACTCCATATCGGAAAGCTTTCTCCGCGACCTGATCGCGTCCGCCTTCGGCCTGCAGCATCTCGATAATTTCATCCTGCGCATTATCCAGACGCTCGAGAGCCAGCGGGAGAACCTCGAGGAGCGGACCCTCGACCTGCTGATGACGTACAACCCGAAAAATGCCGTGTCGCTGATTTCCAAGGCGAACCCGTTTACCCACGACCTGATTCATCTCGGCAACAAGGGGTACAACCTGATCACGCTGACCGAGGATAACAAGCCGGTGCCGCCGGCCTTTGTCATTACCACGGAGGTGTTCAGGTGCCGGGAGGTCATTTTTGGATACCCGAAGGCGCGGCAGGAACTGATGCAGCAGATCCGGGAAGCGCTCAACGAGATCGAGAAGCAGACCGGCAAGGTGTTCGGCTCGACCGATAAACCGCTGCTGCTCTCCGTGCGCAGCGGCAGCGCGATTTCGATGCCGGGGATGATGGCCACCGTTCACAACGTCGGCCTGAACAGCGATATGGTCGAGGACGTTATCGCCGCCCATGGACTTGCCTACTTCACCTGGGACAACTATCGCCGATTTCTCCAATCCTGGGCGATGATATCAGGTGTTGAGCGCGAGGAATTCCAGGAACTGATGGACGATGCGAAGGAGCGTCACAACGTGTCGCTGAAAAGAGAATTTACGCCCGAGCAGATGGCGGAACTGGCCCTGCGCTACCAGAAGCTGGTAAGACAGCGCGGGCTGGGCATCCCCGACGATCCGTGGCTGCAGTTGATCGGCGCCGTCGAGATGGTGCTCGATTCATGGGACAACCAGAAAGCGATCGATTACCGGCGGATCATGGACGTGTCCCCATCGTGGGGCACCGCGGTCATCGTCCAGGCGATGGTGTTCGGCAACCGCAGCGAAGGGTCGGGATCCGGCGTCCTGTTTACCGCGCATCCGTACCGCAAGGTGCAGCGGGTCGCACTGTGGGGCGATTACGCGTATCAGGACCAGGGTGAGGATATCGTGTCCGGCCTGGTCACCTCGCACCCGATCTCCATCGAGCAGGCGGAGCTGGACGGCAGGCCGACGGAAGAAACTCTCGAGAGTAAATTCCCGGAGGTGTACCACGAGCTGCTCGCGATATCCCGTGAGCTGGTTTACGACAAACGCTGGAGCCCCCAGGAAATTGAATTCACGTTCGAGGGGCCCGGCGCCGAAGACCTGCATATCCTGCAGACGCGGGACATGATCACCATCAAGCAGAAAGAGCAGCTGAACGTGTTCGAGGAAACGGAAGAACTCGAAGATGCGATCCTGGCCAAAGGAATCGGCGTATCCGGATCGGCCCTGTCCGGCAAAGCGGTGTTCACCGCCGAAGATATCGCGACCCTGAGGGCGCGGGAGCCGGAGACGCCGCTCATCCTGATACGGCAGGATACGGTGCCCGAAGACATCACGATTATCTCGCTAACCGACGGGCTGCTGACGTCGCGCGGCGGCCAGACATCGCATGCGTCAGTGGTCGCCGTACGCCTGGAAAAGACCTGCGTGGTCGGCTGCAAGCACCTGCGCGTGTTCGAACGCTATTGTGAAGTCAACGGCCGGCATATTGGCTTTGGGGACCACGTTTCGATCGACGGCCGCAACGGGCTGCTATTGCTGGGCAGTCATCCGATCAAGGAAGAGATGCATATCCTGCCGATTTGACCGGGCAGGCATCGCAGTTATGGGTGCCTCACGTGTCAGGTCCTGCTTTCGGGGACACCCAGTGCTCTGAGCACAGCGGCCATCGGGCAGAATTTGGAAAACCCGTACTGAAGCAGGTTCAGCCCCACGAATGCGGTAAAGAACAGCCAGTACTTGCTGTGGAAAATCGGGCTTGCTTCAACGCCGAGCAACAGGCTCAGGGTAATGAAAAAGCCTGCCATTGCATGGATCCAGTCGGTAATAATCATCGGTAACTCCGGGTTGTTAATTCTGGCGACCTTGAAAAATTGTCTTTTCGTCCAGAGTCTGTGTTGCGCATCTCAATTTTCTCCTCGACACATACCAATATGCCTGTGGGAAAATTTCAATGCGCGCCTTGATTTTGAACGAAAATCCGAATTTTTAAGGTTGCCTTCAGGGGTGGAGCTGCCTACATCTCGGGACAGAAGAGTTGCCGCATCTTCTGGATGAGCTCCAGGATACGCTGGTCGGTGATGCGGTTGTAGATGAAGTTCGCGTCTTTTCTGAAGTCGATGATGCCCTGGCTCCTGAGAATATTCAGGTGCTGGGAGACGTTGGCGTTGGTGGTTTTTACCTGTTCCCGTATGTCTCCGACCGACATCTCCTGCTCCTGGAGTAAACAGAGAATTTTCAGCCGAATCGGATGGGACATCGATTTCAACATCTTTGATATCACATCTATCTGTTCGTCTTGTATGTCAGTGGCCATTGATTTCTCCGTTTACCCGTTTAAACAGCTCCATATTTCAGCGTTTAATTTAATTGTCAAATAAAAATTGTAAAGACTTTTTTCTTGATGCCCCTGATTCCGCCAGATACGTTCACTATTTCCAGCTCTTTGAAACTGCCCCCTGCGGGGAAAGACTTCAGTCTGTCCCCACTATACCTGGCAGCGACCGTCGCACCATGAGGCCCCGGGTATTTAATTGAGGTTTTGGCCGCATCAGCTATACTGAAACTATCCCTGAACGATACCGATAGATAACCGTCCGTGGAGCTGCCGATGAGTGACGCCGATGACAAGATCACCAGCCTGTTGAGCGAAAACCGATATTTCGAACCTCCGGGGGCACAGGGTGCGGCGCCGCGAATCGGCGACATGGAAACCTACCGGGCAGAATACCGGCGCTCGCTCGAAGACCCTGACGGGTTCTGGACCGACCGCGCGACGGAACTGATCGACTGGTATAAAACCTGGGACACGGTTGTCGATGCTGATTTCTCCAAGCCCGAGATCCGCTGGTTTGACGGGGCCGAGCTGAATGTCTGCTATAACTGCGTTGATCGGCATGTCCAGCGGGGCGCCGGGGAGAAAACGGCACTAATTTGGCAGGGCGAGCCCGGGGAAGATGTACGCACATTTACGTATCGGGAACTGCTGGACGAGGTCTGCAGATTCGCACATGTGCTCAGGGCGAGGGGCGTTCGCAAAGGGGACCGCGTCGCCGTTTACCTGCCGATGATTCCCGAGCTGGTTATCACCCTTCTTGCCTGCGCAAGAATGGGAGCGGTACACTCCGTCGTGTTCGCCGGTTTCTCTGCCGTGAGTCTGATGAACCGTATCCAGGATTGCGAAGCGTCGCTGCTGGTTACCGCCGATGCGCTGCTTCGCGCCGGCCAGCGTATCCCGCTGAAGCCCAATGCCGATGAAGCGCTGGAAGAGTGCTCCTCAGTGGATTACTGCATCGTGGTCAAGCGCGGCGACAACGACGTCGCGATGCAGCCGGGTCGGGACCGCTGGTGGCACGAAGAAATGGCGGCGGAAGCGATCGAGTCGGTGTGTGACCCCGAGCCAATGCAGGCGGAAGATATCCTGTTCATCCTCTACACGTCCGGTTCGACCGGCAAACCCAAAGGACTCGTTCATACCACCGCCGGTTATTTCCTCTACGCGCTGTATACGACGCAATGGGTCTTTGACCTGCAGGAAAACGATATCCACTGGTGTACTGCCGACATCGGCTGGATCACCGGGCATACCTACCTGGTGTACGGCCCGCTGGGGCTTGGCGGCACCACCTTCATGTTCGAAGGTGTACCGTCGTACCCGGGGCCCGACCGCTTCTGGCGGATTATCGAAAAATTCGGCATAACCATCTTCTATACCGCCCCGACGATGATCCGGGCGCTGATGCGGTTCGGCGCCGAGCCGATCAACCGGCACGATATCTCGTCCCTGCGGATTCTCGGCTCGGTCGGCGAACCGATCAATCCCGAGGCCTGGATGTGGTATTACGTCAATGTCGGCAAAGAACGGCTGCCGATTGTCGACACGTGGTGGCAGACCGAAACCGGCGGCATCATGATTTCTCCGCTGCCGTACGCGACCAAACTCAAACCCGGTTCCGCGACGCTGCCGCTGCCCGGCGTCGATGCGGCAATCCTGACCGATGATGACCAGGATACGCGCGTTAACGAGGGCGGCCACCTGGTCATTCGCAAACCGTGGCCCGGCATGCTGCGGGGAATATACCATGACGAAAGCCGGTTCCGCCTGACCTACTTCGACGAGTTTCCCGGTTTCTACGACGCCGGCGACGGGGCCAGGTACGATGAAGACGGCTACTACTGGATCATGGGACGGCTCGATGACGTGATCAACGTCTCCGGCCATCGGCTCGGCACCGCCGAAATCGAATCGGCCCTGGTATCCCACCCCCACGTCAATGAAGCGGCCGTGGTCGGGATGCCGCATTCGATCAAGGGGCAGGCGATCTACGCCTTCATCACCCTCAACGAACGTGTCGAAGAAACACCGGAGCTGATCGCCGATCTGCGTATCCACGTCCGCAGCGAAATCGGCCCGATCGCCTCCCCCGATACGATCCAGTACGCAGCCGGCCTGCCAAAGACCCGCAGCGGTAAGATCATGCGCCGCATCCTGCGCAAAATAGCCGCCAACGATTTCGGCGACTTCGGCGATACGTCAACCCTGGCCGATCCCGGCGTTATCGACCGGTTGATCGTCGGGAAGCAGAGGCTGGATAACGAGTTTTTCTGAGGATCAACAGCAATAGTTCTGCCTGACCAGCCCCCGGCATTCCTCTGGGGACATGCTTCGGCGTGTCCCCTTGCTTGGTGCACAGCAAAGCAGTGTGCCCATTGGAAAATGGTGCGGATAAGCCAGGTTCAGGGGAAGGAATCGGGATTGGTTGATTTTGACTGCTGCTCTCCGGCCTTTATCGCCGTATCAGTTCCACGACAACCGGTTAAAAGGCCTGCGGCCTTTTGCCTACATTGTCAACCGTTCCACTGATACGGCGGGCCGCCGCGATGCAGCCAAAGTCAACCAATCCCGATTCCACCAAATTTTTCCAATCCATGGATTATAAAACCTTTTTATTTAGTCTCTACCTCGGAGACACACTGGAGCATTTTCCCAAGCGGTTTGACGAGCTTTGAATTTAAAAAAATCTTCAATCCCATCTATTCCGCCGAAAGCAATAGTGTGCTATAAAAAAAGTATGCACCTTGTCATCACCAGACTTGGACGGTGGGCTTGATATGGCCGAAAAAAACGATACGCTGAACCGAACGGTTGTCCCGTCGATAAACGGCAGCGAAAACGCGGTTGCGCCGGAAGTGGCGATTGCGTTTTTGCGCGAGACGATGCCGTTCAAGGAGCTGGATGATCTGGCGCTGGCCGACCTGGCCCTGCACTGCAAGATCGATTTCTTCCCCCAGGGCACCCGGATTCTGACCTACAACGAGACGGAAATTACCCATCTCTACCTGATTCAGCGCGGCGGCGTGCGCGCCTTCATCACCGACGAAGACGGCGACATCGTGCTCAAGGATTACCGCGGCGTCGGCTCCAACATCGGGGCGCTGGGCATCATTCGCGGCACCAGGGCGAATCTCAATATCGAAACGGTCGAAGATACCTTCTGCTATCTGATCCCGCGCGCGATTTTTGAAAAGCTGGTCGCCAAAGTATCGGCCGTATCTCACTATTATCTCAAGACATTTTCCGACAATATCGTGGCAACGGCGTATACCGAGCTGCGCAAGAACAAGCTTGAGCGGAGGAGCACGGAAGAGCTGTTTCTCTTCAATACGAAAGCGGGGGAGCTGAGCAAGCCGCTGTTTTCGGTGTCGGCCACGACCTCCATCCAGGAGAGCGGCGCTATTATGGCCCGCCAGGGGATCGGTTCCCTGCTTGTCTACATGGACGAGGACCCGGGGGCGATGGTCGGCATTGTCACTGATCGGGATTTCCGGGGCAAGGTCATTGCCCAGGGGCGGGATTACCGGGAGCCGGTGGCGTCGATCATGAGCAGCCCGCTGAAAACGGTATCATCGAACATGCTCTGCTTCGACGTGCTGCTGAAGATGATGCGGACCGGCATCCACCATCTCGGGGTGGAGCAGGGGGGACGGGTGACCGGCGTGATCACCAGTCACGACATCATGGTGCAGCAGGGCAACTCGCCGTACTACCTGTTCAAGGAAATCGCTGCGCAGGATTCGTTCGAAGGGCTGTACATGCTCGCCGACAAGGTCAGCGGCCTGGTTCGCAACATCATCAACGAAGGGGCGAAAGCCGGCGATATCGCACGGATGATCGCGCTGATCAATGAAAGCATCCTGGCCCAGATCCTGGAGCTCCTGCATCGCCAGCACGGGCCGCCGCCGGTTAGATACAGCTGGCTGATGTTCGGCAGCGAGGGACGCCACGAACAGACCTTCAAGACCGACCAGGACAACGGCATCGTGTACAGCGATCCGGAACCGGAGCAGCAGGAGCAGGTTGACCAGTATTTTGCGATGTTCGGCGAACAGGCGACGTACCATCTTATCAAATGCGGCTACCCGTCCTGCCGGGACAACGTGATGGCCAGCAATCCGCGGTGGTGCAGGTCGATCTCTGCATGGAAAGATCAGTTCTCGCACTGGATAACCGAAGCGGATGAACTGGAGCAGCTGAATGCGGCGATCTTTTTTGATTTCCGGCACGGTTACGGTACCGAGCAGCTGGCAGTCGACCTGCGCGATCACCTGATCAGCAAATGCCGCGGGGAAAACACGATCGTCGACAACCTCTCCAGGAGCTGCCTGAGCATGCAGGCGCCGCTGTCATTTTTCAAGCAGTTCATCGTCGAGCAGAACGGCGACCGCAAAGACCGCCTCGACATTAAACGGCGCGGACTGGCCCCGTTTGTCGATTTTGCCCGGGTCATGAGCCTCAAGTACGGCGTCAGGCAGACGAACACGTGGATTCGCCTGAGGCGGCTGCGCAGCAGGATGCAGATGAGCGATGAATTCTACAACGAGATGCTCGAAGCATACGAGCTGCAGATGCAGCTGCGGGTGATCCACCAGCTCGGGCAGATAGAAAACGGTGAGGTCCCGGATGACTATATCTTCCCCGACCAGCTCACCGACCTCGAAAAACGGATGCTCAGGGAAGGATTTTCGGTGATCGACAAGATGCAGCAGATGCTGCAGAAGGAAATCGAAGCATAGGCGTGAGTTTTATATCCGACATCCTGAGCCGGCTGCGGCCGACCGCTGAGATCATCACCGCCAACCACCGCTATTTCAGCGCCCTTGACCGCAACCGGAGGCTGAGCGAATACACCTATGTCGTGTACGATACCGAACTGACCGGACTGGACCGCAGAAAGGACGAGATCATTTCCATCGGCGCCGTGCGCATCAGCGACATGCGCATCGACCTGGGGGAAACCTTCCACTACTATGTCCGACCGCAGAATCTCGATCATACCAAGGCGACCCTGATCCATAAGATTACCCCGGAGCAGCTCAAGGCCGCCCCGCCGCTCGAGGAGGTGCTGCCGCTTTTTCTCAAGTTCATCGAAACCGACCTGCTCGTGGGGCACTATGTCTGGATCGACACCGGTTTCCTGAACAAGGTCACCAGGAAGCTGTACAACGGGGTCATAGCTAATCCAAATCTTGACACGATGCGGATGGCGCAGGTTTACAAGAAGAGCTCTCTGTATAATTACCGGGGAAATTACCCGGTTGAAAACCGCGGCTATAACCTGCAGAAGCTGAGCACCGAGCTCAACCTCCCGTTTTTCGAGGCCCATGATGCCTTCGAGGATGCGCTGCAGACGGCCTACCTGTTTATATATCTGGTCAGAAAGCTTGAACTGATCGGCATCACCACGATAAACGAGCTGTTCAAAGCGGGTAAACAGGTCGACTGGACGACGATGAAAGTGGACGGCGTATAACTCCCCCTTTAAATCTTTCAATCTGAAATTATAGTCTCATGCCTGCGGGGAACCCGCCCGTTTTTGCGTTTCGGCAGGACAAAATGGTTTACTAATATCTAATTTTATGTACGTTTGGGCACAGATAGAGGAAAACGATACCCAAACACAACCTATCGGATGAGATGATCATGACAGGTAACGAGATTCGAGCCAAATTTCTGGAGTATTTCAAACAGCACGGGCATACCGAGGTGGAGAGTTCCTCCCTGGTTCCCCAGGACGACCCGACCCTGCTTTTCACCAACGCCGGGATGGTGCAGTTCAAGACCGTCTTCATGGGTGAGGAGAAGCGCGACTACAACCGGGCGGTTACCAGCCAGTGCTGCATGCGCGCGGGCGGTAAACACAACGACCTGGAAAATGTCGGTTACACGGCCCGGCACCATACGTTCTTCGAGATGCTCGGCAATTTCTCCTTCGGCGATTATTTCAAGAAAGAGGCCATTGATTTTGCCTGGGATTTCCTGACCGGAGAACTTGCCATAGACCCGCAGCAGCTGTGGGTGTCCATCTACGAGGACGACGACGAGGCGGAGGAACTCTGGAAGCAGATCGACACGCTGCCCGAAGGGCGGATCGTCCGTTTTGACGAAAAGGACAACTTCTGGGCGATGGGAGACACCGGGCCCTGCGGTCCGTGTTCCGAGATCCATATCGATCAGGGCGAAGCGGCCGGGTGCGGCCGACCTGACTGCAAGCTCGGCTGCGACTGCGACCGTTTCCTGGAACTGTGGAACCTGGTGTTCATGCAGTTCAACCGGTACCAGGACGGAACCATGGAACCGCTGCCGAAACCGAGCATCGACACCGGTATGGGGCTGGAGCGGGTGGCGGCCGTCCTGCAGGGAAAATTCAACAACTATGACTCCGACCTGTTTTCTCCGGTCATCAGCCGCCTGGAGAAAATGTCCGGCCGAACCTACGGGGACGACCAGGCCGACACGACGGCAATGCGTGTCATTGCCGATCATACCCGGGCCGCCTGCTTCCTGGTTGCCGACGGGGTTCTGCCGTCCAACGAGGGACGGGGGTATGTACTGCGGCGTGTCCTGCGCCGGGCCATGCGATTCGGCAGGAACCTCGGCCTGAGCGGGCCGTTTCTGCACCAGGCCTGCCTCGCCGTGGTCGAGTCTATGATCGGTGCGTATCCGCGCCTGGCCGATACCGCCGAGCTGCTGGAAAAGGTGGTAAACAACGAAGAAGAACGCTTCGGGGAAACGCTGGAACACGGCCTGGCGATGCTCGACAGGGAAATCGAGCGCCAGAAAGCCGAAGAGAAGCCGCTCATCGACGGATCGTTCATCTTCAAGCTCTACGATACCTTCGGTTTCCCGGTCGATATCGTGCGTGATCTCTCGCTGGAAAACGGCATCGATTTTGACGAGGCGGGATTCAATGCGGCCATGGAAGAGCAGCGCAGCAAATCGAGGGCATCGCGCAAAGATGAGGGGCTGCAGCTTAAATCGGCCGGCGTCAGAGAGCTGATCGACGCGGGCCTGCGCACCGAGTTCTGCGGCTACGACACCCGTGCGGGATCGGCTGCCGTAACCGGGATGCTGGACAGAAACGGCCAGGTTGTCGACGCGCTTGCCGACGGGCAGGAAGGGCAGATCCTCGTCGATAAAACCCCGTTTTACGCCGAGTCGGGCGGTCAGATCGGTGACGTCGGCCGGGTTACCTGGAACGGCGGGAGCGGGAGAGTGACTGACACCAGCTCCGAAAGCGAAGGGTTCATTCTCCATCAGGTGCATATCGATGAGGGCACGCTGAAAAACGGCGAGCGGGTCGAACTCGCGGTGGATGAACGGCTGCGTGCCGATACCGAGGCCAATCACAGCGCAACCCATCTGCTCCACGCCGCGCTGCGGGACGTGCTCGGCGACCACGTGAAACAGGCGGGTTCCCTGGTCAGTCCGGAGCGCCTGAGGTTTGACTTTACGCATTTTTCGGCGCTCAAACCGGAAGAGATCACCCGCATCGAAAACCAGGTCAACGAACATATCCGCAAAAATCACCCGGTCCAGAAGAAAATTGTCGAGCGGGAAGAGGCGTTCAGCGAAGGGGCGATGGCCCTGTTCGGTGAGAAATACGGTGATTCGGTCAGGGTCGTGTCGATCGACTCGTACAGTAAAGAGCTGTGCGGCGGCTGTCACGTCGATGCGACCGGCAACATCGGCCTGCTGAAAATCGTCAGCGAAGGCGGTATCGCCGCCGGAGTGCGGCGCATCGAAGCGGTGACCGGCACCAGGGCGGTGCAGCTGATGCAGGAGATGGCGGGGCGCGAGGAGGCGATCGGCAGCCGGCTGAATGCCGCGCCGGCGGATATCGTCGCCAAAATCGAAAGCCTGCTCGAAACCCAGAAAAAGCTCGAAAAGCAGGTTGCCGCGCTGTCGACCCAGGTGGCCAGCTCCGGACTCGATGCAATCCTCAACAACAGGTTCGAGGTCAACGGCGTGAAGGTGATTGCCGCGCAGATTGAACTCGACAGCCCGAAAACCCTGCGGGAAGTCGGCGACAAGGTGCGCGACCGGATGGGCAGCGGGATTGCGGTGCTCGGCGGTTCGATCAAAAGCAAGGCCGCCCTGCTCGTTATCGTGTCAAAAGACCTGACCGGGACGTACAAAGCCGGCGATCTGGTCAACCGCGTTGCGGCCATTGTCGGCGGCAAGGGCGGCGGCAGGCCGGATATGGCCCAGGCCGGCGGCCCGCTGTTCGACAAAGTCGGTGAAGCGATTTCTGCGGTTCCCGACATCGTCGAGGCGGCCGGATAAAAGCGGTTTGAACCAACCCTGGAAATCAACGGTTGGTGAGGACGTTTCCAACCCCAAAACCGGGCAGTCTGCCCGGTTTTTTTGGGCCCTCCCTCAGATAGTCCGAACAAGCGCGGATTGGCTTGAAACCGGGGATTTGCGCCGCCTATAAAATAGTTGACACAGGGAAATATTTACAGTAAAGATTTTGAGCTGTTGTGAATGGTCATTCAGTCGCTTTTCTCAGGCATCATTCGCACTAAAACATCGAATTGCGCGTAAGGTTATCATTCCTTCGGGGATGTTTGTTTTTTTTATTTCTGCAAATCGGGAGCATAACAACATGGTCACAATTGACATCACGATGCTGATTCAGATCATTAACATGGTTATTCTCATGTTTTTGCTCAACAAGGTACTTTACAAACCGGTAAAGAAGATCTTGACAGAGCGGTCTGAAAAAATGCAGGGAATGCAGAACGATGTGGCGAAGTTTCAGGAAAACGCCCGTCTGCGCCAGGAAGAAGTAGATGCCAAGATGTCCAAGGCGTCCGGTAAGGCCAAGGCCGCGCTCGATGCCGCCCGGGCCGAGGCCCAGACCGCCGGCGACGAGAAGATGGCGTCGATCAAGGCGGAAGTGGACGAGTTCAAGGAGAAACAGCTGGCGGACATCAACACCCAGATCGATGAAGCGCAGCAGCAGTTGAAGGCCGGTCTGGACGGTTTCGCCAAAGAGATGGCCGGCAAGATTCTGGGGAGGGCTCTGTAACCATGAAAACTTTCGAGCACGTAACCAGAATTTTCATGCTTGTCGCAGCGCTCTGCTTCGCATTGTCGCTTACCGCCGTGTCAGTATATGCCTCATCCCCGTCCACCGATACCCACGCCGCCGCTGAACATGCGGACGATGCCGGCCACGGCGATGCGGCAGCCGCGCACGGGGACGAACACGGCGACGGCCACGCTGAAGGCAGTCTTTCCCCTGCCAAGCTCAAGGATCTGTTCTGGCGCGTTATCAACTTCATCGCGCTGATGATCATTCTCGTCAAATTCGGGGCCAAACCGATCGCCTCCGCCCTGGGCGGGCGCCAGGAATCGGTGAAGAACGAACTCGAAGACCTGGAGACGCGCAGATCCGACGCAGAGCAGCAGTATCGCGAATTCGAAGCGAAGCTGGCCACGGTGGAAAAAGACATCGACTCGATCGTCGAGAAGGCGGTCGCGCAGGCCGAGGTTGAAAAAGCCAAGATTCTCGAAAAAGCCGAAGCGGCCGTCGAGGATATGAAGCGCCAGGCCGAACTGACGATCCAGAACGAGATCGTCGAAGCCCGCCGCAACCTCAAGAATGAGGTGGCTGACCAGGCTGCGGTCATGGCCGAAGAACTGATTGTCAAGAATCTGACCGCGGAAGACCAGGTCAAGATTATCGAGAACTATTTAGATAAAGTGGGGGCCGTACAGTGAAACAGACTATCCTCGCCAAACGTTACGCCAAGGCGCTGTTCGCACTCGGTAAGGAAAACGGGGAGTACGAAGCCTATGCCGAGGCGCTGAAGGCGCTTGCCGGGCTCTTTGCAACCAATCCGGAAGTCGAAGACGCGCTGACCAACCCCCTCTACCCGGTAGACGCCCGGGAAAAGGCCATGGCGGCGATCATCGAATCGATGGAGGCCGACCAGACCATGGGCAATTTCCTGAACCTGCTCGTTGAAAAGAAGCGGGCGGCGATCCTGCCGGAGATTGCGGAACAATTCCAGGTCATGGTTGATGACGACAAGAACCTCAGTCACGGTACGGTTATATCGGCGATTGAACTGGACGCCGAACTGCAGGGTAAAATACAGGCTACTTTAGAAAAAATAACGGGTAAAAAGGTTGAGCTGACTGCATCGGTCGATCCCTCAATCATTGGCGGCATGATCGCCAAGGTCGGGGATCTGGTTCTGGACGGCAGCATCAGGACTCAGCTTGCAAGTTTAAAAGGTTCCATTAAGGGGAGAGAATAGATGCAGATTAAAGCCGAAGAAATCAGCCAAATTATCAAGGATCAGATTGGTGGGTACGAAACCAAGGTAGACCTCGACGAGACCGGGACCGTTATCTCCGTTGGTGACGGTGTTGCCCGTGTCTACGGCGTCCAGAATTGCATGGCCATGGAGCTGCTCGAGTTCCCGGGCGGAATCATGGGCCTGGCGCTGAACCTCGAGGAAGACAACGTCGGTTGCGCCATTCTTGGTGAGACCACCGGGGTCAAGGAAGGCGACCTGGTCAAGCGTACCGGCCGTATCGCCGAGGTTCCGGTTGGTCCGGAAATGGAAGGCCGCGTCG
>Ga0180436_10001676_pt1 | contig 21428 bp, 18 predicted proteins | sample SS_ome_2_FD_132434 | JGI IMG/M metagenome (GOLD analysis project Ga0180436, IMG submission 132434) | Hypersaline lake sediment archaeal communities from the Salton Sea, California, USA - SS_3_S_2 metaG | ecosystem: Environmental > Aquatic > Non-marine Saline and Alkaline > Hypersaline >... | reverse complement strand
TGGCAGGCGGGCATCGTCGAGTGCTTCGCCGCCAAAGGCGATCACGAAGGTCCGTCCGCGATGGGCGTGGATATAGGGCGTACAGTGCCGAAACCAGTCGAGAAAGGGATCTTCTACTGGTTGTTCAAGGCCGTTGCGAGGCGCCTGGGTACTCGGGCTGCCGGGAAGCGACTGGGTTGCGACCGGTCCGGTGGTTCGGGAAGCCATGGTGATGCCATTTATGTCGGGGGTGGGACGGCCTAAGCGAGTCCGAGCTTGCTCAGCCGATAGCGCAGCGAGCGCGGCGTCATGCCGAGCTGCTTCGCCGCCGCGGTCCGATTCCAGCGCGTCGCGTCTAGCACTTCGAGGATCGCGCGTCGCTCGATCTCATCGAGCTGGTCGGCGAGCGGCAGCCGGTCGGCGTCGACGGCCTCGGGCTTGGCTTTAGCCAGCCCGCGCATCCTGGTCGATCCGCTTAACGGGCGCTGGCTGGGGAGATGCAGATCCTCGGCGCCAAGCTCGCTGGTCTCGGCCAGCGCCGAGGCGCGCTCAAGCAGGTTTTGCAACTCGCGCACATTGCCTGGGAACGGGTGCTCAGCGAGCTTGGCCAAGGCCGCGGCGCTCAGCTGCCGTTTCGAGGTTCCACTGGTCTCGGCGATCTGGCCGAGGATGTGCTCGGCGAGCGCGGGAATGTCCTCGGGGCGGCTCCGCAGCGGGGGCATCAGCAGCTCGATGACGTCAATGCGATAGTAAAGGTCTTGGCGGAAGTTGCCGCGCTCGACTTCGACATCAAGCTGGCGATGACTGGCGCTGATGATGCGCACGTCGACCGCGATCTCGGTCTCGCTGCCGACTGGCCGCACGCGCTTCTGTTGGATGGCGCGCAGCAGCTTGACCTGCATCGGCAGCGGTAGATCGGCGATCTCGTCGAGAAATAGGGTGCCGCCCTGGGCGGCCTGGAATAGCCCAGCCTTGTCGCGGACGGCACCGGTAAAGCTGCCTTTACGATGGCCAAACAGCTCGCTCTCCATCAGGTCGGCTGGGATGGCGCCACAGTTGACCGGCACGAACGGATGCTCGCGCCGCGGACCTTGCTCATGGATCAGCCGCGCCGCAAGCTCTTTGCCGGTCCCGCTCTCGCCCGTGATAAAGACGGGCGCTTGGTTGCGGGCCAGCTTGGCGATCAGCGCTCGCGTTGCCTGGATGGCGGGTGATGCGCCGATCAGCGCTTCGGTTGGCTGCTCGACGCTTGCCTCGGACGGCGCCCTGCCTAGCTGCAGCGCCGACCCGATGAGGTTACGCAAGAGTTTGAGGTCGACGGGCTTGGAGACGAAGTCAAAGGCCCCGGCCTTCATTGCCGCAATGGCCGAATCCATATTGCCGTAGGCGGTCAACATGGCGACTGGCAGGTTTGGATATTCGCGGGCGATCAACCGCACCAGATCAGTGCCATCGCCATCGGGCAGACGCATATCGGTGAGACAGAGGTCGAACGTCTGCTGCCGCAGATGCAGCGTCGCCTCGGCCAGGGTTTGCGCGCGCTCGGTGCCGACGCCCATGCGTGCGCAGGTGATGGTGACCAGCTCGAGGATGTCGGGTTCGTCGTCGACGATGAGGAGGTGGGCCTTGCTCATGACTTTGTTGATATGACGATCAGCGCGCAAAAATCAGACTGAAGCAGCTGCCGCCTTGCGGGCTATCACTATACTCCAGCCGCGCGCCCATGGCCTCTGCGAGCGCCTGCGCGGCGTAGAGTCCGGGCCCATTGCCGCTCGCTGCAGTGGTGAAGAAGGGCTCGAAGATGGTCTGGCGATGATCGGCGCGAACGCCTGGTCCTTGGTCGCAGAGACACAGTCTGACGGTCTTGGCGTCCGCGTCTTGAGCGAGCGTCCAGCGCATGCGGAAGCGCCCTTGCGTATCTCTACCATGGGCGCGCGCGTTATCGCAGAGATTGTTTAGGATTTGGCGCAGATGGCGTGGATCGGCCATCACCCGGTAGATCGCATCGGGCGCTTCGGTCGTTTCCCCGATCGTTTCTATAGCGAGTTCCTGGCATGACAGCTGATGCTGCTCCCGATACTCGCCACAGGCCTCTTCGAGCCAGCGGTTGAGCGCGATCTGGCGCAGCTCGGCGCGATGCCGATGGGAGAGTTCGAGCACGCTGGTGACGATCTCATCGATGCGCCCGGCGTTGCGGCGAATGATCTCGAGCAGCCTCCGGTCTTCGGCGTCGAGTGGCGCCGATTCGGCAAGCAGCTGACTCGCATGCGTGACCGCCGAGAGCGGGTTGCGAATATTGTGCGCCACGCTTGCCGAGAGCCGCCCGAGCGACGCCAGATGGGCCTCCTGAGCCTGGCGCAGCAGTGCTTGCTCGTCGTGCAGATAGATCAGCGCGCCATTGGGCCGATTCGTGCCTAGCAGCTGCAGTTCGGGGCGGAGATCGCGTTGATTCAGACGCAGACCCTGACTGGGCTCACCGCTGAGGCTGCGCCTGAGCCAGTCGAACAGCGGCGGTGCCGCGACCTTAAGCTCAGCTCCGCGTCGCGCCCGTGGGGAGTTTAATAGTCGTTGCGCCGCGGCATTCAGGAGGCGGATGCGCCGCTCGCCATCGATAACCAGCACGCCGGTGTTGAGTTCCTGGATGACCAGCTCATTGAGCTTGGAGAGATCGGCAATGTCTAGCTGGCGCCGCTCGGCAAGCCGCTCGCTAGCGCGCAGGCGCTGCGAGAGCAGATGCGCCAAGGCGGCCACCGAGAAGAACAGGAGTCCGAGTAATCCAGCTTCCAGGTAGCTACCGCGATAGGTCTCCTGATAGAGGTCAGCATAGAGCTGTTGGCTGATCACTCCAAGCGAGGCAAGGGCTGCAAATAGCAACGACTGTCGCCCCTCAAGCAAGATCGCGCCCCAGACCACGGCGACGGCTGGCAACAGTCCGAAGCCCGCCGCGACGCCGCCGCTGAGATGAATGAGGAGAATGGCAAAGGTAATGTCCAGGTAGACGGCGAGCTGTACCTGCTGGTCACGCCTTGGCCAGCCGGCAATGATCATGAACCCACTCAACAGGATCAATGTGGTCTGTAACAGCAGCAGCCGTCGTGTGCTCCAAGGGTCAGTGATCCGCGGTAGCCAGCTCGCGTTCTCGTCGACTGAGAGCACCAGCAGCAAGATCAGGATCAGCAACAGCCGTGACAAGAACAGCCAGGAAAGGCTATCGCGGCCATCAAAGCTGGTCGTGCGTTGCATCGGATCGCGCCTGAGTGCTTGGGTCGGGGCTTGAGCGAGCTGTTGGGATGGCGCATGCCCGCGCCCCAGGTTGCTCGATTGTCGGCGGCGGTTTTTAGTCATGGGCCGGTTGTTTAGAGGGCCTGTTGATCGGGTCGGTGGAACCTAGCACTTGGTCGTTGCCCAAGAATCCCGCAGAATACGCGAACCTTTCCCCGTCAGTCCGCGCCAATGGCGGTTATGCTGATCGCGCATGGGTCATGCTGACTGTTTTCGCTCCTACTGGATGTCGATGAACCTACACGAGTATCAAGCCAAACAGCTGTTCACCCAATTTGATATCCCGGTGCCGGAGGCGCGTGTTGCCGAGACGCTAGAGGAGGTTGAGGCGGCCGCGGTCGCGCTTGGCCTGCCGACGGTGCTCAAGGCGCAGGTGCATGCAGGCGGCCGCGGCAAGGCTGGTGGGGTGCGGCCTTGCAACACGGCGACTGAGATGCAGACCGCGGCCAAGGCGCTGCTAGGTCGCCAGCTGGTCACGGCCCAGACCAGCCTACAGGGGCTGCCGGTATCCCGGCTGTTGTTAGAGCGGCCAGTCGCGGTCGAGCGCGAACTCTATCTGGCCTTGTTAGTGGATCGCGCTGCCGAGCGCATCGTCATGATGGCCTCAGCCTCCGGTGGTATGGAGATTGAGCAGGTTGCGGCGAGCCAGCCGGAGGCGCTGTTGGTCTCGCGCATCGAGCCCCTGTTTGGACTGCGGCCCTGGCAGAGTCGACAAATCGGAGACTGCTTTGGTCTGACGGCTGAGCAACAGCCCGCCTTGGCTAGGCTCTTGGGCAGGCTTTACCAACTGTTCATCGAATGCGATGCCAGTCTGATCGAGATCAACCCCCTGGTGGTTACCCTTGATGGCGAGCTGATGGCGCTGGATGCGAAGATTGAGCTTGACGACAACGCGCTGTTTCGGCATCCGGCGCTCGCTGCGCTGCATGACCCGAGCCAGGAAGATGCGCGCGAGGTCGCCGCGCGGGCCGAGGGGCTGAGCTATATCAGCCTTGAGGGTAATATCGGCTGCATGGTCAATGGCGCCGGGTTGGCGATGGCGACCATGGACCTGATTGCCCTGCATGGTGGTGCGCCGGCCAACTTCCTCGATGTCGGTGGTGGCGCCACTGCGGAGCGTGTCGGTCGCGCCTTTAAGCTGATCCTCAGCGATGAGAAGGTCGCTGCCGTGTTGGTGAATATCTTTGGTGGCATCGTGCGTTGTGATTTGATTGCCGAGGGTATCCTCGAGGCGGTCAGGGAGGTTGGGGTGAGGGTGCCAGTGGTGGTGCGCTTGGAGGGCACCAACGCCGAACTTGGATTGCAACGGCTAGCGCGGAGCGGGCTGGCGATTGAGACCGCGGCGACCTTGGCCGATGCGGCCAACCAAGTGGTGAAGGCCGCTGCCCAGGCAGACGCCGCGGCGCTAGTGCGGCCGGATGCAGACGCCGGAGAGCGATCATGAGTGTATTGGTTGATGCGTCGACGCGGGTGATCTGTCAAGGCTTCACCGGCCGTCAGGGTAGCTTTCACAGCGAGCAGGCCATCGCCTATGGCACTCGCATGGTCGGTGGTGTCACACCGGGCAAGGGTGGTCAACGCCATCTCGGGCTGCCGGTTTTTGATACCGTGCATGCGGCGGTTCGCGAGACCGGCGCCAATGCGACCATGATCTATGTGCCAGCGGCCTATGCGGCGGATGCGATCCTTGAGGCGGCCGATGCCGGCATCCATGTCATCGTCTGCATCACGGAAGGGATTCCGGTATTGGATATGCTCAAGGTCAAGGCCGCCCTAGCGCGGAGCGAGGCGGTCTTGATTGGGCCAAATTGTCCGGGGATCATCACCCCCGGCGCCTGTAAGATCGGCATCATGCCGGGCGCCATCCATACGCCGGGACGCGTCGGCATCGTGTCCCGCTCGGGTACGCTCACCTATGAGGCGGTTGAGCAGACCTCCGCCGAGGGCTTGGGCCAGAGCACCTGTATCGGCATTGGCGGTGATCCCATTCAGGGGCTTGACTTTGTCGATTGTCTGGCGATGTTCGAGGATGATCCGGATACCGATGCCGTGCTGATGGTGGGCGAGATCGGCGGTAGCGCGGAGGAGGCTGCCGCGGTTTTCGTGCAGCGGCGGATGAGCAAGCCCGTCGTCGCCTATATTGCTGGCGTAACGGCGCCTGCTGGTAAGCGGATGGGCCATGCTGGCGCCATCGTGAGCGGCGGTGGCGGCACCGCGGAGGCGAAATATTCGGCGCTACAGGCGGCTGGTGTGCGGGTGGTGCGCTCGCCCGCGCTGCTCGGGCGCAGCCTCGCCGAGCTGTTACGGCGCTAGCTAACGCTAGCTCAGTAGAATCCGGGATGGTCAAGCCCCGGACAGACTCTTATACTCACTCGAAACCTAGCCGAGAGGTTGAACGGAGATTCGCATGAAGAAGGTCGAAGCCATCATCAAGCCATTTAAGCTCGACGACGTCCGCGAGGCGCTGTCGCAGGCCGGTATCACCGGTATGACCGCGATTGAGGTCAAGGGCTTTGGCCGCCAGAAAGGCCACACTGAACTCTATCGTGGTGCTGAGTATGTGGTTGATTTCTTACCTAAAGTAAAGGTCGAGCTGGTGGTTGCCGACGATCAACTCGACGTCTGCGTCGAGGCGATTACCAAGGCCGCGCGCACCGGCAAGATCGGCGATGGGAAGATCTTTGTCAGCCCTGTCGATCGCGTCGTGCGTATCCGCACCGGCGAGGAGAACGAGGCCGCTATCTGAGCCGCCCTGCTGAGTGAGGCGGCCTGATGCGGGTGCCGCTTCTCGGCCGAATCAGTTCTCGTCCAGACTCAGGTAGTCCCAAACCCGTCGGGCTAGGCTAACCTCGTCGGGCGCTGGCTCGTCATCGATAAAGCGGCCCGCCTCGCGGTTCATGACCAGCACGCGCTGCACATCGGCGGCAAGTTCTTCCTCACCTAGTCTCTGATAGCCCGCGGCCATCAGTTCTAGCGCCTCTTCGACAGCAGTGGTGCGTTGGAAGCGCTCGATAACATACTGAGCGCGGCCCACTGCCGCGACATAAGCGCCACGCTCCATGTAGTAGCGGGCAACATGCAGCTCTCCTTCGGCCAGATTATTACGTAGGTGTAACATGCGCTGGCGCGCATCCGCGGCATATTTGCTGTCAGGATAGAGGCGGACCAGCTCGGCGAAGTCGTTGAAGGCATCCAGCGCCGAGCCTGGGTCGCGCTGAGCGGTATCGATGGGCACGAATCGGTCCAAGAAGCCGATGCTGCGGTTGTAGTTGACGATGCCCTTAAGATAGTAGGCATAGTCGACGAATGGATTCTGTGGATAGAGCTTGATGAAGCGGCCCGCGGCAGCGATCGCCTGCTCGGGCTCTTCGCCCTTATAGTAGGCGTAGGCGATATCCAACTGGCCCTGCATGGCGTAGCGGCCGAAGGGGTAGCGGGCCTCGAGCTTCTTGTACAACTCGATCGCGCGTTTGTAGTTGGCGGCGTCAAGCTCGCGTGCCGCCTTGTTGTAGAGTTCATTGGCCGACCAGCCCTCGGTCTCGTCGAATTCCTTGCCGATGATGCCGCAGCCACTGAGCATGGCAACGGCGATGAGGGTTATCACTAGGGTGCGGATCATTGAGGAAGCCTGCCGAATAATCGCCGAGACCGTCGTCGGCGCTACAATCTCACCAGTATACTGAATCATTGTGACTGTCACAGAGCAGGCCCAAGCCATCCATCGCCTCGCGCCGACCCGATCCGCGCCTGACCGACTCGAGTCCAGCCGCCTCCAGCCGGCCCGGCCCGGGTCGAGTCAGCTTGAGCCGACCCGGCTTGATCAGGCCCGGCATGATGAAGTCGAGACCCAGCTGTTGCAGCTGCGGCCAGAGCACGCCGGTCGGCGTCTGGACCAGGTGCTGGCAGAGCTGCTGCCGGCGTTCTCGCGCAGTCGTTTGCAGACCTGGATCGAGCAAGGTCAAGTCTTGATCGATGGACGCAAGCCGCGCACGAAGGACCGCGTGCGTGGTGCCGAGCAGGTTCAGGTGCGGCCCTTGCTGGAGGCCAGCGGGGCCTGCTTGCCGCAGCCGATCCCGCTGCGCATCCTATTCGAGGACGAGCATCTGATCCTGATCGACAAGCCGGCGGGTCTGGTGGTGCATCCGGCGGCGGGACATCCAGATGGCACCCTGCAGAATGCACTGCTCTATCATGATCCGCGCCTAGTCGAGCTGCCTCGTTGCGGGATCGTGCATCGCTTAGACAAGGAGACGACTGGCCTGATGGTGGTCGCGCGCAGCCTGCTCGCGCATCGCTCCTTGGTCGCTCAGCTCAAGACACGGACGGTCAAACGCGACTATCGGGCGCTGGTGCTGGGAGCGCCAGCCGCGGCCGGTCGTGTCGATGCGCCGATTGGTCGGCATCCGACGCGACGGACGGCGATGGCGGTGGTGGCTGGTGGCCGACCGGCGGTGAGCGATTATTCGGTGCTGCTGCGCTATCGACGGCACAGCCTGCTGGCGGTGCAGCTGCAGACAGGACGCACGCATCAGATTCGCGTGCACATGGCGCATCTGCGCCATCCCTTGGTGGGTGATCCCCTCTATGGTGGCGGGGCCGGCGCAGCGGCCGCGGCAGCGAGCCCCGAGCTGGCCGCGGCGCTGCGCGGCTTTCCGCGCCAAGCGTTGCATGCGATCGGGCTCGGCTTGGTACATCCGGCCAGCGGTGAGCGGATGCATTGGCAGGTGCCGATGGCGGCTGATCTCGCGGCGCTCTGCGCCCTCTTGCAACAGGATGCCGAGGTGAACCCCGATGAGCCTATTCTTTCGACCTGACTGGACCGCGCCGGCCCTGGTGCAGGCGCTCAGCACAACGCGACAGGGTGGCGTCAGCAGCGGTGCCTATGCCAGCCTGAATCTGGCGAGCCATGTTGGCGATGATCCGGCTGCGGTGCGGCGCAACCGGGCGCTGCTCTCTGAGCAGGCGCGGATACCCCAGGAGCCGACCTGGCTGAATCAGGTTCACGGCTGTACTGTCTACGAGCATGGGACGACGGCGCCGTCGGAGCGCGATGCCGACGCCTCGGTGGCGTTCGGTCCAGGCGCCGTCTGCGCGGTGATGACGGCTGATTGCTTGCCTATCCTGCTCTGCGATCAGGCGGGTACCGTGGTCGCGGCGGCGCATGCCGGCTGGCGTGGCTTGGCGGCTGGAGTCATCGAGGCGACGGTGCGGCGGATGCGGCGACCAGCCGGTCAACTGCAGGCCTGGCTCGGACCCGCCATAGGGCCGGCGCAGTTTGAGGTCGGCGACGAGGTGCGTGCCCGCTTTTGCGCCCTCGACCCGGATGCGGCGGCGGCCTTTCGCCCGAATGCGGCCGGGCGTTGGCTGGCCGATCTGCCGCTGCTTGCGCGGCAGCGCCTGGCGCGACTTGGGGTAGCCTCCGTTAGCGGCGGCAACCTCTGTACCCTTGCCGATCGCGACCGCTTCTTCTCGTATCGACGCGATGGGGTCACCGGACGCATGGCGAGCCTGATTTGGCTGCGGTCAGGATGAGCTTCTAGCGCCAAATCCAAAGGCAGAGCCGCGGCGGTCAAGTTTGTCCATGCGCTGTTTGATTGATCTCAACAGCCCCTGCCGCTACTCTCTATTAGTAAGATCTATCGTATCGATAAGCGCAACATGATGAGTATAAGACGCGTCTTCCCCCGTATCTCTCAGGTAGGCCCCACCAAGCCCCGCGGATCTCTTCGCTGGCTGAGCCTTAACACCGGGGCGCGCCTTTGTGGCGCGCTGCTGATTGCGCTGATCACCTTTGGTGCGGTCGCGAAGACCCAAGAGGTCGGTCTCGCCGAGCTGTTCCCGGATGAGCGTCAAGCGCGCACCATGGTGGTCATCAACAAGGTTCTCGAGCGCTTCCATTATCGCGACTTCCAGCTCAGCGACGCCTTCGCTGGGGAGGTCATCGAGAACTACTTCACTGACCTCGACTCTGGACGGCTGTTCTTCCTCGAGCGCGACGTTGAGCGCTTTGGACGTACCGCGGGACGCCTCGACGATGACCTTGCCAAGGGTAAGATCGATACCGCCTTCGATATCTTTCGCGTCTACCGCATGCGGGTCGACTCGCGCATCGATTATGCGCTCTCGCTGCTGCAGCAGCCGTTCGACTTCACCCGCAACGAGAGCTACCTGTTCAAGCGCGATGAGGCCGACTGGGCGACCAGCGAGGCCGAACTGAACGAGATCTGGCGCAAGCGGGTGAAGAATGATTACCTCCTCTTGAAGCTCTCTGATAAAAGCGACACCGAGATCCGTGATCAGCTGCGTGAGCGCTACAAGGGCATCACAAGGCGTATCCATCAATTTACGCCTGATGATGTCTACCAGGCCTTTGTGAACGCCTATACCCGCACGCTGGAGCCGCATACCAGCTACATGTCGCCGAGTACCTCGGAAAACTTCGACATCAGCATGCGACTCTCGCTGGAGGGGATTGGTGCGGTGCTACGGGCGGATAACGAGTACACGGTGATTCAGCGCACGATTCCGGGCGGGCCGGCGCGCCAATCGGGGCAGATCCAAACCGGCGATCGAATCCTTGGCGTGGGCCAGGGACTCGACGGCGAGATGATCGATGTGGTCGGCTGGCGGCTGCAGGATGTGGTCGACAAGATCCGGGGTCCAAAAGGCTCAGTGGTTCGCTTGCAGACCCTGCCGAAGTCGGAGGCGGCTGGCGGTCGCATGCGCGAGATCTCGCTGGTGCGTAACGAGATCAAGCTTGAAGATCAAGCCGCGCAGCACTTTGTCATCGATGACCTCGAGAACGCCCCCTCGCTCAAGATCGGGGTTATTGAGGTTCCCGCCTTCTATCGTGATTTCCGCGCCGAGTCGGCTGGCAAGCGTGATTTTCGCAGCACCACGCGTGATGTTCGCGCGCTGATCAAGGCGCTCAAGACCGAAAATGTCGATGGACTGATCATTGATCTGCGTGGCAACGGCGGCGGCTCGCTCACCGAGGCCTTGGAACTGACCGGTCTGTTCATCAAGGAGGGGCCTGTGGTCCAGGTGAAGGACTCCTTCGGTAAGGTTGAGGTCGAGGTCGATCCAGACCCGGCGATCGTCTACACCGGTCCGCTCGCGGTCCTTGTCGATCGCAACAGTGCCTCGGCCTCGGAGATCTTTGCCGGGGCCATCCAGGACTACGGGCGTGGCATCATCATTGGCGAGCCAACCTTTGGCAAGGGTACGGTGCAGACCCTGATTGATCTGGACCGTTATGTGCCGGGCGATGATACCGAGCTTGGGCGTTTGCGCCTGACCATGGCGGAGTTTTATCGCATCAGTGGTGGCAGCACCCAGCTCAAGGGGGTCGAGCCCGATATCCAGTTTGAGCTTGGCCTGCAAGGCGTCGACCACGGCGAGCGCTCGCTCGATAACGCGCTGCCCTGGGGAAAGATTCGGCCGGCTCGGTTCACGCCGAAGAGCGATCTTGACATCGATACCCTCAAGCAGCGTTCAGCGCAGCGCATCATTCAGGATGATGGCTTCGGCATGCTCTTCTCTCAGGCGCGGGTGCTGAGCGAGATCGAAGCCCAGGATCAAGTATCACTGAGTGAGCGCGAGCGGCGCGCCGAATCCAATCGACGCGATCAGGTTCTGAAGGAGCAAAAGGCCGCCTTCTTGCGTACCCGCGGGATCGAGCCGGTGGATGAAGACGCCGATGAGATCGATGAGGATGCCCTCGAGAAACAGCAAGAGGTGATCGATCGTATCCTGACCCAAGAAGCGGCGCGTATCCTGGCGGACATTATCGTGCTACAGGGCGCTGATCAGCGGCCGCGTGCGGCAATGCGAGACTAATTCTTCTGATGTCTGTACAACGCTTGTCCGCCGAGCTTCCTGCTCGGCGGTTGCGGGTTCTTGCCGATCCCGCGGTTCGCGCCTTGGTCACTCAGTGCCTGGTCGGGTTAGAGAAGGAGGCACTCAGGGTCACCCCCGATGGCTCGGTGGCGGCAACGCCGCACCCGCCGGCGCTGGGCTCGGCCTTGACCCATCCACACATCACCACCGATTTTTCGGAAGCCCTGATCGAACTGGTGACACCGGCCTTGCCTGATCCACGGGCCGTGCTCGATTTCCTCCGCGATCTACATCTCTTCGTCGACCGGCAGATCGGCGAGGAGCGGCTCTGGGCGGCGAGCATGCCTTGCGTGATCGGCGGTGGCGCGAAGATCCCGCTGGCCCAGTATGGCAGCTCGAATGCGGCGCAGATGAAGACCGTCTATCGGCGCGGTCTCGGTAATCGCTATGGCCGCGTGATGCAGATCATCGCGGGCGTGCATTTCAACTTTTCGCTGCCAGAGGGGTTCTGGCCGCTGACCCAGGCTGAGCTGAGCGCCGCGTGCGGATCTGAGCCCGCGACTGATGCTGAAGCCGACCGCTCTGATCCAGCCTCCGCGCTTAGGGTCCGGGATGCCTCCTATATGGGCATGGTGCGCAATCTGCAGCGCCTAGGCTGGCTGGTGCCTTATCTGTTCGGTGCCTCGCCCGCGGTCTGCAAGAGCTTTGTCCAGGACGCGAAGGCGGATCTTGAGTCGTTCGATGCCAAGACCTTCTATTATCCCTTCGCAACCTCGTTGCGCATGGGCGATATCGGGTATCAGAACCGGCAGGAGGAGGGCACTGGTCTGAAGGCCAACTACGACTCGCTGGATGCCTATACGCGCAGCCTCACCTGGGCGATTCGGACCCCCTGTCCGCACTATGAGCCGATTGGGTGCAAGGTCAATGGTCGCTGGGAGCAGCTCAACGATCACGTGCTGCAGATCGAGAACGAGTACTACAGCACGGTCCGTCCCAAACAGCTGACCGACTGGATGGAGTTCCCGACCCTCGCCTTGCGTCGGCGCGGTATTCGCTATGTCGAGCTGCGCTCGGTGGATGTGAATCTCTATGAGCCGCTGGGTATCGAGCTTGAGCAGATGCGCTTTCTAACGCTGTTCATGCTCTATTGCCTGCTGCTGCCGAGTCCGACCATCTCGCCGCGTGAGCGGCGCTGGATCGATGCCAATGAGGTGCTAGCCGCGCACCGTGGGCGGGAGCCGGGGCTGATGCTGCAGCGCTCCGACGGTCCGATAGCGCTGCGCGATTGGGGCCGGCAGGTGCTGGAGGCGATGGCGCCGCTAGCGGCGTTGTTAGACGAGGAGCTGGGCGGCCAGGCGACTGCCGCCTTGCAGGCGCAGCAGTTGAAGATGGCCGAGCCGGAGGCGACGCCCTCGGCGCGCATCCTCGCCGAGATGCGGGCACGGGGCGAGGGCTTTGCTGAGTTTGCGCGCCGTCTGACCGAGCGTCATCGCGACGGCTTCAAACGGCTTGAGCTGGCCCCTGAACGTCTCGCGCTGTTCCAGCGCCTAACGGATGAGTCGCGCCAACGACAGGCACGGATCGAAGCTGCTGACGATTGCGATTTCGATACCTTCCTGGCGCGCTACTTCGCCCAGACCGAGGAGCAGCCGGTGGCGCTAGGCTCGCCCTTTGCGGCGGCGACTGCGTCAACTGGGACGCCGGTCTAGCCGCGGCCGCCGCGCGAGGCCTGGTACAGGACCCAGTCCATTGCGCGGCTTGGCAGTAAACGGCGCAGGGTGCCGAGCAGATGGGTTGGGAAGGTCACGTAATAGCGCGGTTTTGGATGCGGGCTCTCGAGTGCCCGCAGCAGCTTGCGCAACACCGCCTCGGGCGGCAGCGTAAAGGGCTGGGCGGCGCCCTCCTTGCGCAGCCGTTCCTCCATGCGCTGATAGGTCTCCCGGTACGGGCTGGTGCTGGGGTCGATATGGCGTTGATAGGCGCGGTAGGCGTTATCGCGAAAGCGGCTCAGGATTGGCCCGGGCTCGATCAGGATCACCTCGATACCGCTGCCGCGCAGCTCCAGACGCAGGCAGTCGGTGAGACCCTCGAGCGCAAACTTGCTGGCAACATAGGCACCCCGAAACGGCAGCGCGGCAAAGCCGAGCACCGAGCTGTTCTGCAGGATGCGGCCCTGGCCCTGGGTGCGCATCAGTGGGATCACGCGGCGGGTCAGGTCGTGCCAGCCGAACAGGTTGGTCTCGAACTGCGCGCGCAGCGTTTCGCGGGTCAGATCCTCGACCGCCCCAGGCTGACCATAGGCACCATTGTTGAACAAGGCATCCAGGCGTTGACCGGTCAGCGCCAAGGCGTCTTGCAGGCCGGCGGCGATACTGTCGGAGTCGCTCAGGTCGAGCTGCACCGCCTGCAGGCCCCGCGCCTTAAGGCGCTCGACATCGGCCGTCTGGCGGGCGGAGGCGATGACCTGCCAGCCGCGCTGAGCCAGCCCCAGTGCGCAGCCGAGGCCGATGCCACTCGAGCAACCGGTGATCAGGATGCTGCGTTGATGTTCCATAATGCTGGGCTCCGAGGTAGCGGGATTGGGTTGGCCGCGCGGCTTGAGCGCGGTGGCCCCTATGGTAGGCCAGATGCGCCTGGGAGGACCGGCGTTTGAACCCTGATTCCGATGCGCCGCAATGGCTGTGGGTTCCGGCCGCGCAGCCCCTAGCGACCGCGACCCCGATGTGGCCATCGTGCGGGCGGCGCCTGCTGATGCGGGCCGATCATGGGCTCGCACAGTCGCCGCGGCAGGATCGCCAGCGCGAAGATCCGTTACAGGACCAGGACGGCTTGCCGGATCGCCGCGATGTCCTGATGCAGTCGTTGCTCGATCTTGGCCGCCATGATCCGGCGCGAGTCGATCCCGCTGCGCAACGCTTTGATCTCGGGCCAGGCACGGCCGATAGCCGCCTGGGTGCGGCCATGGACGCCTATCAACTGGACTTGGCGCTGAGTGCCGGGCGGCATGCGGTTGAGCGCGCCAAGCTGGAGGGTATCCGTTGCATCCAGGCGCAAGGCGCTGGCATCGGCGCTGGGATCACCAATCAGATCTGGTGGCTGCTCTTCGGTCGCTGGTCGGTGTCGTCAATGGCGACCGATGCGGGACGGAGGCTGGCTTGCCGGCAGCGGCGGACAGAGCGCGATCCGCTCGCGCTGGACGCTCCGCTCAGGGCGAGCGGCGGCGGTGTGAGCCCCCTAGTCACCGGCGTTGATCTGGAGCCTATCCTGCGGCGTCATGCGATGACGCTATCCAATCCCTATGCGGCCTTGCGCCATCTGGGCGGTTTTGAGCATGCGGCGCTGGTTGGCTCAGCGCTGGCGGCAGCGCAACTCGGGCTCCGCTGGCGGGGGCTTGGCGAGAGCGCGGCCATCGCTAGGCGGCTGGCCTTGTGCCTGAATCCATCGGTGGCGCCTTGGTTGCGGGTGGAGGCCCCTGCTTGCGCTGGCTGCCAGGACCTGGGCCTACAAAGCAGCGATGACGCGGCTGCCGGGGCGGGTTGCCCGGAACAAGGCGATTTCTTGCCTTAGAGCGATCAGCTGCTGAGCGCGCTGCACAGTTGTATACAATACGCACCCTAACTGGCTTGATGGAGAAGTGAAACAGGTTCATGGGCGCGATTATTCCAGTCATCTCAGACGAGCTGGGCTGTCATCAACGGCAGGTGCAGGCTGCCGTGGATCTGCTCGACGGTGGGGCCACGGTGCCGTTCATTGCGCGTTACCGCAAGGAGGCGACCGGGGGGCTCGACGATATCCAGCTGCGGCATCTGGCGCAGCGCTTGGTCTATCTGCGCGAGCTTGAGGAGCGTCGCGTGGCGGTGTTGTCCAACATCGATGAGCAGGGCAAGCTGAGCGACGAACTGCGCGCTGAGATCGAGGCCGCCGAGACCAAGCAGCGGCTTGAAGATCTCTATCTGCCGTTCAAGCCCAAGCGCCGCACCAAGGCGCAGATTGCGCGTGAGGCCGGTCTGGAGCCGCTTGCCGATGCGTTGCTCGCCGATCCGGCGCAGGCGCCGGAGATGCAGGCCGAGGCCTTTGTAAATGTTGGCAAGGGTGTGGCCGATATCGCCGCCGCGCTCGAAGGCGCGCGCCAGATCCTGATGGAGCGCTTTGCCGAGGATGCCGAGTTGGCTGGGCAGTTGCGCGAGCGGTTATGGCAAGACGGCATCCTGGTCTCGCGGGTCATTGAAGGCCAGGAGGCTGAAGGGGCGAAGTTCTCGGATTACTTTGACTACCGCGAGCCGATCGCCAAGATACCCTCGCATCGGGCACTGGCGCTGTTTCGTGGTCGCAATCAGGGCATCTTGGCGTTGCAACTATTGGCCGGTGAGGGGGATGATCCGGATACCCCTTTTCGCGGTCGCATCGCCCAGCGTTTCGGGATTCGAGATGCGGGTCTGCCGGGCGATGCCTGGCTGCTCGAGACGGTGCGCAAGACCTGGCGCATCAAGCTGATGACGCGCCTGGATCTGGATCTCAAGCAGCGGTTACTGGAGGCGGCCGAGAGCGAGGCGATCCGGGTCTTCGCGAAGAATCTAAAGGCGCTACTGTTGGCGGCGCCAGCGGGGCGGCTGCCGACCATTGGACTCGATCCGGGGCTGCGCACGGGCGTCAAGGTGGCGGTGGTGGATGCCACCGGGCGGCTAGTCGATACGGCGACGATCTATCCGCATGCGCCCAAGCATCAGTGGGATGCATCGATCGCAGTGTTGGCAAAGCTGGCCTCAACTCATGCCGTGAAGCTGATCAGCATCGGCAACGGGACCGCCTCGCGCGAGACCGATAAGCTGGCGCGCGAGCTGATCCAGCGGCACCCGGAGCTGGGTCTGCGGTCATTGGTGGTGAGTGAGGCGGGAGCCTCGGTCTATTCGGCGTCCGAGTATGCGTCGCGGGAGCTGCCGGCGCTGGATGTATCGCTGCGTGGGGCGGTATCGATTGCGCGCCGGCTGCAGGACCCACTGGCGGAGCTGGTCAAGATCGAGCCCAAGGCGATCGGGGTCGGGCAGTATCAGCATGATGTGAATCAGTCCGGGCTGGCGCGCACCTTGGATGCCGTTGTCGAAGACTGTGTGAATGCCGTCGGTGTGGACCTGAATACCGCTTCGGTACCCTTATTGGCCCAGGTCTCGGGATTGACCTCGACGCTGGCCGAGAACCTCGTGCGCTATCGCGAAGAACAAGGGGCCTTCCGCAGCCGCGCGGAATTAAAGAAGGTGCCACGCCTAGGCGAGAAGACCTTTCAGCAGTGCGCGGGCTTCTTAAGGATTACGGATGGGGATGAGCCGCTGGATGGCTCGGCTGTGCATCCGGAGGCCTATCCGCTAGTGCGGCGCATCCTGGAGCAGGTGGGGCGTGATCTTCGGGCATTGATCGGCGATCGCGCGGCGTTGCGGCGGTTGCAGCCGGCGCAGTTTGCCGATGAGCGCTTTGGCGAGCCGACGGTGCGTGACATTATCGCCGAGCTGGAGAAGCCGGGGCGCGATCCACGGCCGGAGTTTAAGGCGGCAAGCTTCATGGAGGGGGTCGAGACCCTGTCGGATCTCAAGCCGGGGATGGTGCTGGAGGGGACGGTGACCAATGTGACCAACTTTGGCGCCTTCGTCGATGTGGGGGTGCATCAGGATGGGCTGGTGCATATCTCGCGGCTGGCGGATCGCTTTGTCAAAGATCCCTATGAGGTGGTGAGCACCGGGCAACTGGTGAAGGTGAAGGTGCTGGAGGTGGATCTGCCGCGCAAACGCGTGTCGCTGAGCATGCGCTTGGGCGATGCGCCGGAGGCTGATGCGGGTAGCGGACGTTCAGGCGGACGTTCAGGCGCCAGTCAGCGGCCTGCTCAAGCCCTGAGGCCTAATCGGTCGGCCTCATCGAAGCCAAGGGCCCTGAGCAAGGGGTCGGAAGTGGCTGATGGGGCGATGGCGGATGCCTTTGCAAAGGCGCGTCAGCGATGAGGTGATGCTCCCGGATCTGGTTGACCTCTCGTTGACCGCTAGCGCACCAGCATGATCAACAGGATCACAAATCCAACAACGCCGGCGAGCGGGAGAATCACCGCTTGCCAATCACCCTTTTCCGCCTTGGGGCCATGCTCCTGCCAAGCCTTGAAGGCCGGCCAGAGGAAGAACAGCATCATGATCATGACGCCGGCGGCGGCAATCTTGAGGAACAGATCCATGAAGTCTCCGTTTATGAGCGATGACGGGTCTCATCGATGCTTGGTTGATCACAGCATTATCGTATAGTGAAACTGTCCTTCACCACAGCGCCTGGCCAGCTGCTTGATGATCTGATTCGCTTGTGAGATCGACTCATTTGGACCTCGAATATAGAAGGGCTGGCCATCAGTGCCATAGTCAAATCGGGTTGGGCAGGCGCTAGCATCGGCGTCGCCAAAGATGCCGCGGGCATTGCGATAATCGCGATGGGCCGAAAACCCGAGATCAGCCGCGTAGTCGACGGCACCCTCGATCAGTTTGCGCGCGCAGCTCGGATGCAACCGCTCCAACTGGCTTAACCCATGGGACTGCGAGAGGGCAGGCTTTATTTCGTGCTCGTATTTGTCCTCCCCGATGAAGTGAAACATCGCATTTTTCACGCCGAGACAAAACACATCGACGACGAATGCGCTCACCGCGATCTGTCCTCCCTGTGAGCGACGCGCCCAGATGAGACTGCCAATGCCCATCTCGAACAGCGTTGGCGGGGCCAAGCACTCATGGATCGGCAGATTGGCATACTGCGAGGCCATCGACGGCTGCATGAACCGAGCCTTGTTAGTCGCGCGTCCGGCGAGCTGCCGCTTTTTTTTCTTCTGCTGCAGTTTTTTCTGCCGCTTTGACTCAGTGATCGCCATGGATTTAGAGGGATCTTAAGTAGACAGACTGATCATCTGAACGGGGCTATGGGGGAGGGGATGGAGCTGGCTTGAGGTGAAGGCGCCGCCGGCTGTCAAGGGAAGGGACTTCGCCGGCGGCGCCTTCAGGTCAAGGCTGGCGGGTCAAGGCTAGTCTTCGCCCATGATGCCTAGGATCTGCAGCAGGCTGATGAAGATGTTGAAGATCGAGAGGTAGATGCCGTAGGTCGCCATGATGTAGTTGGTCTCGGCACCGCTCTTGATGCGGCTGGTATCAAAGAGGATGAAGCCGCTCATCAGCAGGATGATCGCCGCGGATACGGCCAGCGCGAGGGCCGGCATGTTGAGGAAGATGTTGGCGATCATGGCCACCACGGCGACCATCATGCCGGCGAACAGGAAGCCGCCGAGGAAGCTGAAGTCGCGCTTGCTAGTCAGCGCGTAGCCAGACAGGCCCAGGAAGATCACCGCGGTGCCGCCGAAGGCGGTGGCGATGATGCTCGGACCATTGGGTAGGGCTAGGTACATGCTGAGGATCGAGCCAAGGCCGAAGCCGAGCATGCCAGTGATGAGGAAGATGACACCGATGCCTTTGGCCGACTGAGCGGCGCGCGGCAGCACGAACATACCCAGCAGCATGGCGCCGATCACCGACACCATGTAGACCCAAGAGGGCATGGCGAGGGCCATCGACAGCATCGCGGTGAAGGCGCTGAAGCCGAGGGTGGCGGCGAGCAGCAGGTAGGTATTCTTGAGAACCTTGTTGGTCTCGAGCACCGAGCCGGCACGCGCACTGGTCGCGTACGGGTTCGATGAGAAGGGGTTTGGGTTGGCCATAGCAGCACTCTCTCCGTCTGGAACAAACAGGTTATGAACAGGTTATCGAGCTTCAGTTTAGATGTCGGTTCGCGGACTTTCGACCAGGATCTGGGGTCGAAGGTTTCAACCGCGGTGCCCTAGGGTGTAAGGATACCGATAACTGGCTTCCTGTTGCACCCCATGATGTTTGCTAACCAGACTGAATGTGGTCTTTTCCGGTAGAAACAAGCCAGGCTCAATCGGCTGGTCTAGGCCGAGCAGGCGGCCTATCAGCAAGCTGACTCACGGCAGCGGCTTCTTTCGGGATTTCGGCATCAAATATCTCGCAAGCGTGACGGGTTTAGGTTATGCTTACTGGCCGTCGACTTCACAGAGTCGGCGTTCGACCATCTGGAGAGGTGGCAGAGCGGTTGAATGCACCGGTCTTGAAAACCGGCGACGGTTGATCCCGTCCGTGGGTTCGAATCCCACCCTCTCCGCCAGATCGATGATGACGGATTTTACCGAAACCTCAGAAGTGGCAGGCAGGCTGACAGGCTCGCCATGAAACAAGTTGCTTCTTTACGCTACGAAGTCATCTTCAAGAAGGCGTTTTGTCAGCCCGACATCTTCACCGCCTTCGTCAAGGACGTTACCGGCGTCGCCATCGAGATCGACGAAGTCGAGACCGAAAAGCGCTTCGATCCACCGATCGGTCGCGTCGATTCCCGCTTCGATCTCTATGCCGAGGATCGCAAGAACCGCGTCATCGTTGACATTCAACATGTCCGCTTCCCGGATCATTATGACCGGTTTCTTTATTATCATTGCGCTGCGATCCTCGAGCAGGTTGCCAGCGCCAAGAATTATGAACCCATCCAGCAAGTGCTCACCCTCGTCGTCTTGACCTCCGGTGATCGCCACGGCGTCGATCTCGCTACCATCGACTTTGACCCCAAAGACCGCGCCGGCAATCCGCTGCACGAGATTCCGCACCGCGTCTTCTACCTCTGCCCACCTTACGCCAATGCCGACACCCCCGAGCCCTACCGCGAATGGCTGCTCGCGATTCAGGACAGCCTCGATGAGCAGATCGACGAAACTGCCTATCATAACCAACTGATCCAAAAGGTCTTCGCAACAATTGCGCGCGACACCTTGACCCCGCAAGAGCGCGCCCGCATGAAGGATGAATACGGCTACGAGCAGATCGGACAGGATCAGTTCGCAAAGGGACAGGAACAGGGAAAAGCTGAAGGGAAAACGGAGGGTAAGCAGGAAACCGCCCTCGCGATGCTGCAAGAGGGCCTCGATCCCACACTGATTGCGAAAGTCACCGGTCTGCCCGTGGCGATGATTGCTGAGTTAGCCAATCTTCCTCGCGCTGCTCAGGATGGATGATCATGATGACGCCCCAAGGATGAGTTCTGTGCCAATCACCCCATGTTGAGCATATCTGGAGACAACAGGTTGAGGACGATGTCGCGGGCAATGTTGAGCATTCCTTTCCTAGGCCTAGTCTTATGCCTGGCCTTTAGCTTGGCTGGGGGCAGCGCTTGGGCACAGCCGTCGGCGCCTGGGGTGATCCTGAGCGAGGCGCGGGTCGCCGAGGTTGCCGATCGGGTCGAGGCCTTGGGCACGCTGCGCGCCAATGAGTCGGTGACCATCACGGCATCGGTCACCGAGACCCTCTCGGCCATCCATTTCGAGGACGGTCAGCAGGTCGCGGCCGGCGAGGTGCTGGTCGAGATGACCAGCCGCGAGCAGCATGCCCGTCTGGAGGAGGCGCAAGCGCGGCTCGCGGAGGCCGAGCAGCAATATCAGCGGGTGAAGTCGCTTGAGGCGACGGGATCGGCCTCGGCATCATTGCTCGATGAGCGTCGGCGCGACCTCCGCGCGGCGCGGGCGACCTTGGCGGCGATCGAGTCTCAGCTTGCCGATCGGCTGATCAAGGCGCCCTTCGCTGGCGTGGTCGGGCTGCGCAACATCAGCCTCGGCGCGCTGGTTGAGCCGGGTGACGTGATCACGACGCTGGATGACGATCGCTCGATGAAACTGGATTTCCCGGTGCCGAGCCTGTTTCTGCCCTCACTGAGGCCCGGACTGGCGATCGAGGCGCGCTCCCCCGCGCTCGGTGATCGCGGCTTTGATGGTGAGGTCTCGAGCGTCGCCAGCCGGGTCGATCCGGTGACCCGCACGGTGCAGGTCCGCGCCCGGATCGAGAATCCCGAGCGCGAGCTGCGGCCGGGGCTCTTGATGCAGGTCGAGCTGCTGCGCGATCCACGTGCGGCGGTGCTGGTGCCGGAGGCGGCGATCCTGCAACGTGGCGCTGAGCATGCGGTGCTGGTGGTCGAGGAGGGCGCCGATGGCGAGGAGATCGCGCGGCGCCGAACGGTTCAGGTCGGACTGCGTCGCCCCGGTGAGGTCGAGATCCTGGCCGGTCTGAGCGCGGGTGAGCGGGTGATCACCCATGGCGCGGACAAGGCGCGACCCGGCCAGCCGGTTCAGGTCCTGGCCGTTGATGATGGCAGCCGGCCACTCAGCGAGCTGCTGGCGCAGCCGGCCGCCGAGGGTGCCGATGAGCCGCTGGAGCGGACCCCGTGATCCTGTCCGATCTTGCCGTGACCCGGCCGGTCTT
>Ga0180436_10001675_pt1 | contig 21435 bp, 20 predicted proteins | sample SS_ome_2_FD_132434 | JGI IMG/M metagenome (GOLD analysis project Ga0180436, IMG submission 132434) | Hypersaline lake sediment archaeal communities from the Salton Sea, California, USA - SS_3_S_2 metaG | ecosystem: Environmental > Aquatic > Non-marine Saline and Alkaline > Hypersaline >... | reverse complement strand
TGGATCTCGGTTTAATTAATCAACCGAAAAATCGGATTGACGCAATGAAAACATTAACGATATCGAAAGATGTCGACGATTTTCAAATTTTGGTTTTCCTTGTGGACTTTAACCCACATAGTTCTATATTGAATTTAGAAAAAATAAGAGAACTTCCTTTCGCTAATCAGGTGAGATTGTTCAATGGAGGATTTGCACTCTGGGAACAAAATCTAAATATGATTATTGAGTGATTTCCGTTCGCGAATTTTTTTAAATTTAGCACACATCAGAATTCAACTGCTTGTACCGAAGACTGAACTGCTGTATGATGGTTGTACCGGTTTATTTGGAGCATAACCATGCATAAAAAGATTTCCGTATGTATTTTATGTGTGTGTACAGTCATTTTCAGCGCCTGCGGCATGCTGCCTGACATCAACATTTCCACAAACACATCCGAAGCTACAGCACCGCCCCCAGCGCCCACGGAAGCGCCGCCGACCGCTGCCCCTCCCGCAGCAGCTGCCGATGATGGCTGGGCGGTGTACACCAACCCGGAAGCCGGTTTCCGCTTCTCCTATCCGGAGGGCTACGACGTGCTGACCGACGAAACGAGTTTGTATGGCTGGGATAACGCGGTCGCGCTGCTGTATGACGGCGGCCAGTCCTATGACGCGGTGGTGCAGGTCTGGGAGGGCATGGAGGAACTGGAGGCGGCCGTCCCCGGCCGATTGCCGGACATGGCCATTTTTGAAGCCGGCGGGAAGCTCATCTCGCTTTTCAACATCACCGGCATCCCTGAATTTGACGCGATCGCGGCCACCTTCACGCTCATCAACTGACCATCACGGACAGATCGTTCCCATTGTAAGACAATTGGTCAACAGGTTTAGCGTGGTTCCAATCCTTGCCTGGCTTCCGTATTCTCCTTTACAACTATTCTACCAATAGAATAAGTCGTTTCCTATTGGAATCCGTTTGCTCCCCCATAAATCCCCCCTGTATATGAGATTTATTTATGGGTGTGTAATTAATCAACCCTTGTGTATAATTCCCTCTCGTGTTTAAAACCAATTAAAGAAGAGGCAGGATGGCAGGTAGGGACACAGCACAGCAGAATAAAATTCTCGGTTTCAACTCCAACATAATTTATTTCCTTTCAATGGTGGCCTTGTCCAGTTTTGGGCTGGGTTTTATTGAGGCCGGTTTCAACCTATACATTCTTTCCATGGGTATGTCACCGGATATGCTGGGCGTGATCCTGTCGCTGAAACCCTTCGCGATGGTGCTGACTGCGATACCGATCGGCTTTATCGCGGAGAAGATCGGCAGCAAACGCTCGCTGATCCTGGTCAACACGATCGTGGGGCTGGCCCACCTCCTGCGCGTGTCCACCCCCAACCAGACGGTCATCATGGCGGGCTCGATCCTGATCGGTATCCTCCAGCCGGGCTACTTCATCGTGCAGATGCCGCTCATCAAGCGCTACTCGGGTGAGAACATGGACCGGGAATTCGCGGCGGCCATGCTGGTCGTCTACGCGGCCGGCGCTTTGGGCAACCTGGCCGGCGGTTTCCTGCCCGAGATGGTATCTCCGCTGGTGGCCAATGCAACGATTGCTTTCCGCGCGGTCATGATCATCGGGGCTTTGCTGATCACTGCCGGGACGATCCCGTTGGCCCTGCTGAAAAAGGACAAACCCGCAGATACGAGAAAGATCAGTTTATCCCCTTACCTGAGCGGCATTGACCGCAACACGGTCAAGTCTGCCATCGTGGAATTCTTTCTCGGGCTGGGATTTGGCTTTCTCATGTACTTCATGAACATTATCTTCGTCTACTACTACGGCTCAACGCTGGAGGCTTACGGCACGATGTCGGCGGTGATGGTCATCCCGATCGTGCTCTTCATCCTGTTCGGCCCGAAAGTGGCGGAAAAGTTGGGCGGACTGCGCGTCTCCATCTACACCCGCATCGTTGGCACGCTGACTGCCGCGCTGGTTGTCCTGACCCGCAATCCCTGGATCGGCGGGGCGGCCTATATCCTCTACCGTGCGATGCTCGGCCTCGGCAACTCGCTGTGGCTCTCGTTCGCCTCAGCCATTTCCACAGAACGTTCGCGCACAGCCACATCCACCTGGCTGGAGATCACCTTCCAGATCGGGTTCGGGATCGCGGCCCTGTACGGCGGGCACCTGGTCGGGATGAACGCCTACCCGGCGCTGGGATGGATCTCAGCCGGAGCGATGGCGCTGACTGGTCTGCTTCCGTACCTGTTCTACCGCCGGGAATACCTCCAAAAAGCGGACAAGGCAGCGTAGAATCCTAAGTATCAAATAATTCAGATCATCTATCATCACCAATAGCCCCCGTCAGTATTTCATGCTATGGTTAGATAAGGCATTTAAAGCATCCTTTTCAAGAAGGAGAATCTGATGGAGAAAGAGGAGCGCAAAGCAATAAATCGCAGGATGGTGATTAGCCGGTTTGCAGTCATGATCGTGATGGTGTTGGTATTTCTATTCCTCCCCGCGGGCACATTGGAGTGGTGCGAAGGATGGGGGTATGCGGTCTTATCTACCGGTATGCTTGTCCTGACGCGCATCATTCTGTTGAATAAGAATCCCGACACAGCGCTTGAACGATTGCAAGCAGGGAGTGCCGAGAATGTCAAGCAGTGGGATATTCCTCTCGTGCGGCTTTTGGCGTTATATTTGCCGATGCTGCTGTTACTCACAGCCGGGTTGGATAAACGTTTCGGCTGGACAATCGGGGTACCAAAATTTATCAAGTGGACCGGATTCGTGGTGTATTTGATCAGCGCTGCCTTTGCCAGCTGGGCGCTGCTGGAAAATAAATTCTTTTCATCACACGTACGCATCCAAACTGACCTCGGGCATACGGTAATATCAACCGGCCCTTACAACGTGGTCCGCCATCCCGGTTACGCTGGCGGTATCATCAGCTGGCTGGCGACGCCACTCATGTTTGGTTCATGGCCGGCGGCGGTCATTGCGGTGTTGATCGCTGCAGGTTTAATCTATCGAACGGCAAGAGAGGACCGAACCCTCCGCGATGAACTGTCCGGGTATGAAGAATACGTTCAGAAAGTGCGCTGGCGGTTGTTCCCCGGGCTTTGGTGAAGTCCTGATAATTCTCTAATATAATGTACATTCCTGAGATGATAATATGGAAAAGGTCATAATACGGAGAAGACTATGAAAAAAGAAGTCCGCAATATGCTTATCATGCTGGGGATCGGCGTGGTTGTCGTTGTCCTCGGCATCACTTATTTAACCAGCACTTATGCCGGGCCGCCGACCGAGGAAGGCCTGCGCGTTTCGCTGGCGGAATCCAAGGCCGCGTTTGATTCCGGCGACGGTGTGATCGTGGATGTACGCAACCAGGAGGAATTCGACAAACTGCGCATTCCGGGTTCGCTGCTGATGCCGATCAATGACATGGAAGGCAATGAGCCGGACGTGCCCCTGGACACCAACATCTACCTGTACTGCACCTGACCGGCTGAGAACCTAAGTGCTCGTGCAGCACAATACCTGCAGGAACTCGGTTATGAAAATGCCAAAGCGATAGTGGGCGGATTTGCCGCCTGGATCGATGCGGGCTACCCGCTGGAGGGGACTGACGCCTGAGGAATGTAATTGATTATCAAAACCGCGCATCGCGCGGTTTTTTTTATGTCCGCCTGGTATGCTATCCTCTATATTAAAAGGAGAGATCATTGGCAGTGAGAAAGCACGTCTTATTTTTCTGCGTTTTATGCCTGCTTGTGTTTGCGGCCTGCGGGAAGGCGCCGGCAGCGGAAGCTGTTATTGACGCGCCCGCTGGATCCCTGCCCGGATTCTTACGCAGTCTGTCGCAGATCAATGATTACCCTTTTTACGCAGCCGAGTACAGCGGGGATTATCAGTTTGACGCCTATCTTGAGAGCGGCCGCTACCCCGGGCAAACGATCGCATACACTTCCCAACCGGCTTTTGCCTGTTCCTGCTTCTACGCTGGCGGTGACACCCCGGTGTACGGGCGCAATTTTGACTGGTACGAACACCCCGCCATGCTGCTCGTGGCCCGTCCGGATAACGGCTACGCGTCTATCTCCATGGTGGACATCAGCTATCTGGGCTATGACAAAGAGACCACACCGCTCGACCATCCACAAGATCTGTTTTATGCGCCCTATTACCCCTTTGACGGGATTAATGAACTTGGGTTGGCTGTCGGTATGATGGCGGTCGGGCACGCCGAGGGCGGGACGAACGCGGACAAGATCACGATCGGCAGCCTGGAGGCAATCCGGCTGATGCTTGATTACGACGCCGATGTGCCGCAGGCGATCGAACTGCTCCGGAGATACAATCTGGATTTCGGGTCGGTGCCGGTGCATTACCTGATCGCCGACGCGCGGGGAAATTCCGCGGTGATCGAATATCTCAACGGAGAAATTGTGGTGATCGAAGGCAAGCATCCCTGGCAGGTATCCACCAACTTCATCATCAGCGAGGTGCAGCCGCGCGGAGCGGATTCTCCGAGCGGCCGCTACAACCGCCTGGAAGAAGCCCTTACCGAAGCGCAGGGCGGCGTTTCCGCAGAAACGAGCATGGAATTGCTGGCTGGCGTCTCCCAGTCGGGCGAGACCGGCACGCGCTGGTCAGCGGTCTATGACATGCGGGCGCTGAGTGTGACGGTCGCGATTGACCGTGATTATAAAAATTTGTACACATTTCCACTGGAATAAGTTTTAAAGGAGACGGAGGAGCAAAAATGAAGCAGGATAAAGCGGTCATATTGGAAACAGCCCGGCAGGTGCTGGCGGATGAGCTGCGCGAGCTGGAAAATTTGCGGGCATCGCTGAACGAACGTTTCGAGGCGGCCTGCCTGCTGGCGTCGGAATGCAAAGGGCGGGTGATCTTCACCGGTGTCGGGCATTCCGGCCATGTGGGGAGGAAATCGGCGGCCAACATGTCGAGCATGCGCCGGCCGGCATTCTTTCTGCATGCCGACGAAGCGTTGCACGGCGAACTGGGCCTGGTGACGGCCGAGGATGTCGTCATCATCATCTCCAACAGCGGCGAGACAGCCGAAGTGCTGGCCATCCTTCCGGCCATCCAACGACTGGGCGCGAAGACGATCGCGATCACAGGCAATACCGCGTCCACACTGGGCAAAACCTGTGATATCGCCCTGCCGATTGCCGCGCGCGAGGAGGCCGGTCCGTTCAAATTCGCCGGTTCAGCCAGCGCGCTCAACTCGATGGCGCTCTGCGACGCGCTGGTAATGGCGGTAGCTGCTTACACCGGCCTGACAGAGGCCGATTACCTGGAGGCGCACCCGGGCGGCGCGGTGGGAAAGATGCTGAAAGAAAAACTGGGGTAATCCTGTAATTTTTACATAAATCAGGGAAATAACGAGGAACATCAACCGGAATTTGGATTAAATTCCTTTAGTTTTCTGCCTAAAAAAGAGGATAATTAAAAGTCCAACACTGAAATTGCTATTCCAACGCTGTGATCCATAGATAAACCAATTCTTAATAAGGAGATTGCGTCTATGAACCAGCCATACCCGCGCCTGCCCGGGTTTAAGTATTTCCGCCCTGATTCAACACGCGAGGCGGTGGAATTTCTGAGTGAGCACGCGAATCAGTCCCGACCATACATCGGCGGGACTGATTGTTTTGTCCAGATCCGGGACAGAAAATTTCTCCCTGAATACCTGGTTGACCTGAAGGGCGTGGCAGCGTATCACCGGCTTTCCTTTAGCAAGGAAGGATTGCTGATCGGCGCTGCAGTACCGATGAATACAGTGGCAAATCATCCCGAAATCCGCGCGCGTTATCCGGTTTTGGTCGAAGCGATCAGGGAAGTCGGCGGATACCAGCTGCGCACGCGGGCAACTGTCACCGGAAACCTGTGCAACGCATCCCCCGGCGGGGACACGATCGGCCCCTGCCTGGTTTACGGCACAGAAGCGCTCGTTGCCGGTTCTGACGGAGAGCGAACTGTACCGCTCACGGAATTCTTCAAGGGTCCGGGGAAAACTTGCCTGGAGCCGTCCGAAATCGTGACTGCCCTGCGCCTGCCCTTCCCGCCCAAAGGCGCGCAGGGAGTGTACCGATCTATCGGCCGCAATAAACTGGGGGACCTGGCAATTGCCGCGGTAACTGTGTTGGGATACCCTGAAACTGATAATCCCTCCGGATTCGCCTTCAAGATTTCCCTGTCGGCCGTGGCGCCCACGGTTATTTTCGCGGAAGAGGCACAGGCGCTGCTGGCTGAGGAAGCACTCAACCGCGCGGCGATCGAGAGAGCGTCTGATTTATGCGCCCGGGCGTGCAAGCCGATTGACGATATCCGCAGCAGCGCGGAGTATCGGAGAGATATGATCCGCGTCCTCGCGCGGCAGGGCCTGGAAGAAACCTGTAAGAAGCTTGGCATCGTGATTTAAAAGAGGAATCGAGAGAGAAACATGGAAAAATTGGCCATTACCCTGACCGTAAACGGAAGTGAGGAAGAGTTATTGGTACCTCCGAATCTGACTTTGCTGCATCTGCTGCGTGAGGAGCTTGCCCTGACCGGGACGAAAAACGGCTGTGAGGCCGGTGAGTGCGGGGCGTGCACGGTGCTGCTGGACGGTGAACCGGTCAACAGCTGCATTGTTTTGGCAGCGGAATGTGAGGGGAAACATGTGGAAACGATCGAAGGTCTGGCAGAGCGGGTTGGCATGCGGAAATTGCAGGAGGCCTTCATGGCGCTGAATGCGATCCAGTGCGGGTTCTGCACGCCGGGGATGCTAATATCCGCGTACGCTCTGCTTCAGCGCAATCCCGCCCCCGATGAGCTGGAGATCCGGGAAGCGCTGGTCGGGAACCTGTGCCGCTGCACCGGGTATGACCGCATAATCGGCGCGGTTCAGCAGGCTTCCAGAGAAGAGGAGCCGGCATGACCACGAAGGAAAGAACCCCAAACCTGATTGGCAGCAGCCCCCGGCGCGTGGATGTATTTGAAAAGGCCAGTGGATCGGCCATATTCACCGACGATCTGCAGTTCGGCCGCGGTTTGCTCTATGCGCGCGTCAAACGCAGCTCCCTCCCGCACGCGCTGATCAGATCCATCAACCTGGAAAAAGCCAGGGCGCTGAAAGGCGTGAAAGCGATCGCCACCGGCGAAGATTTTCCCAACCGGGTTGGTTTGTATCTCAAGGATAAGCATATTTTCGCACGCGACAGGGTGCGTTTTGTGGGAGAACCGATCGCGGCGGTTGCCGCCGTCAGCGAACAGATCGCTGAGCAGGCGGTGGATCTGATCGAAGTAGAGTATGAGCCCTTGCCGGCTTATTTTCACTCGGAGGACGCCGTTAAGAAAGACGCGATCCTGATTCACCCTGATCTTGATGAATATGAGACTGCCAACTTCATTTTTCCCAAAGGCGGGACGAATATCTCCAACCATTTCAAGGTGCGCAAAGGCGATCCGGACAAGATCTGGGAGGCATGCGCGCAGGTGGTGCAGCGGAAATACTATGTCCCGCATGTGCAGCACGTGCCGATCGAGACGCATGTGGCGGTCGCGCAGGCAGACCGCACCGGTAAGGTGACGTTATGGGCCAGTTCACAGTCGCCTTTTGCGCAGCGCGGCCTGGTGGCCAAGGCGCTCGGACTATCACCCAACCAGATCCGCATCATCGCGAATTACGTAGGCGGCGGGTTCGGCTGCAAGGCAGGCCTGACGATGGAAGCGCTGCCGATCGCGCTGGCACTGAAAACAAACGGGCGGCCGGTGAAACTGCGCCTGACCCGCGAAGAGGAGTTTTTCACCAATTTCGTCCGGCAGGCGCTGGTGATTGAGATCAAACTGGGCTGCGACGCGAACGGGAACATGCTCGCGATGCAAAACACGATGTACTGGGACGGGGGCGCGTCCACGGAATATGGCGTGAACATAACCCGGGCCGGCGGGTATTCCAGCACTGGACCGTACGACATTCCGCATGTGAAAACGGACAGCTACTGTGTGTATACCAATAACACGATTGGTGGGCCGTACCGCGGTTTTGGCATGTCAGAACTGCATACCGGTATCGAGCAGTGCGTAGACGAACTGGCGGATGCGATCGGGATGGACAAGGTGGACTTCCGCTTGAAAAACATTGTGCAGGAGGGCGATATCCTCGCAACCGGGATGAAAATGCACCCGACCGGGATCGACCGGTGTGTGCGGAAAGCGGCAAAAGCGATCCGTTGGGGGCAGAAAACAGCCGCAGGCGCCGCGAACAAACGGCGCGGTAAGGGCATTGCGCTGATGTGGAAAGCGCCCGCGATGCCGCCCAACCCCGGCTCAAGCGCGACGGTGAAACTGAATGAGGACGGCACTATCCTGCTGGGCGTCGGCGGGCAGGAGATTGGCCAGGGTGCGTTTACCGTCGCTGCGCAAATCGCCGCCGCGGAACTGGGCGTGCCGATGGATACCATCCGCGTGACCGGACCGGTTGACACGGATTATTCTCCCTACGAATGGCAGACCGTCGCCAGCCGCATCACATGGTCCATGGGCAACGCGGTCCGCGCAGCGGCAGCGGATGCCAAACAGCAGATTCTGGCGATCGCGGCGAAAGCATGGGATGAGAAGGCGGAAGACCTGCAGCTGGTGGACGGCGTGGTTGTGTCCAGGCGCACTGAGCGCGAGATACCGCTCAAGGATTTTGCAGTATACGGCATACCAAATGAGGATTTCAGCGGATGGACCGGCGGCCCCATCTACGGACGCGGAAAATTCATGCCTGACTATGTCACCGGCCTTGATCCGGAAACAGGACAGGGAGAACGGGCTGTGGTGCATTACACCACGGGCGCGCAGGCGTATGAGGTGGAAATTGATGTGGAAACTGGGAAAATGGAAATCCTGCACGCTGTTTCCGCTTTTGACTGCGGTAAGGCGATCAATCCGGATCTTGTCAAAGCGCAAATGGAAGGGGGGCTTATCCAGGGTATAAGTTCCGCGGTGTTTGAGCGGATGATCTTCAAGGACGGCCACATGCTGAACCCGAGTTTTGTGGACTACCGCATCGCGACCACCATGGACCTGCCAGATAAGATCACTTCGATCATCGTGGAAGAGCCGCAGGATGACGGTCCATGGGGTGCGCGCGGGATTGGGGAGCACCCGATGGTCCCAACCATCGCCGCCCTGGGAAACGCGATATATGACGCTGTCGGCATCCGCATGGAAGGTCCGCCGTTCACTGCCGAGAAGATCTATTTGCACATGAAAGACCAGGCAGCGCAAAAGGAATAAAGGAGAGGTCTTTGAAAGTAGTCACGAAGGTGATCAAAGGGCAGTACCATGATTCAGTTTCACTGATGCTGGCCGCGCGCGCCATCAAAGAGAGCGCTGGGGTGGCGGATGCCGCTGTGGTTATGGGCACCGAGGCGAACAAGGCGCTGCTCAGACAGGCGGGGCTGCTCACGCGGGAAGCAGCAAAAGCATCTGCCGATGATCTGGTCATTTCCGTCAAGGCGGAGAAGGGCGGCGAAAGCATCCTTGAAAGAGCGGATGATTTTCTGGCGAAAAAATCCGTTCAAAGTGGAGAGGAGGGTGTTTCAACTCCTCAGTCAGTGCGCGAAGCCAAACAGCGATATCCCGGCGCGAATGTGGCGGTTATCTCTGTGGCGGGTGCGTACGCGCCGCGCGAAGCGCGGGAGGCACTGGCGGCCGGTTTGCATGTGCTGCTGTTCAGCGATAACGTGAGCATGCAGGATGAGATTGCGCTCAAGCGGTTCGCGGTTGAGGAAGGCCTGCTGATGATGGGCCCCGGAGCGGGAACAGCCATCCTGAACGGAATCGGCCTGGGATTCGCGAACGCGGTGCCCTCAGGTCCTGTCGGGATCGTATCCGCAGCCGGCACGGGTCTGCAGGAGGTCAGCTGCCTGCTGGCGAAGGGAGGCGTCGGCATCTCGCAGGCGATCGGCATTGGGGGGCGGGATTTTTCCGCGCGGGTCGGTGGGCTGATGGCTAAGGCAGGGTTGGAAGCATTGATCGCTGACGAGGCGACCGAACTGATCATCCTGATCAGCAAACCCGCGGATGCAACGGTGACGGCAAAGCTGGTGGAAAAATTGCAGGGCGGGAATAAACCGGCCATTTTGTGCACACTTGGCGCAGCAAGAAAGGAAAAACAGGAAGGCAGCATTTATTTCACACGCACGCTGGAAGAATGCGCACAGACCGCCATACGTTTGATGGGAAAGGATATCCCGGATTATGAAACGTATCGGAAGGAAAGCAGCCAAAACCTGATCGAACTGGCTGGAAAGCTGCGCAAGGATTTATCCGGCAGCCAGAAATACATACGCGGATTGTATTCCGGCGGAACGTTGTGCTATGAAGCGCAGGTGATCTGGGCTGAAATGCTTAGCAAGCCGGTATATTCGAACGCGCCGCTTGATAAGGAATTTACGCTGCCTGCGGGTGAAGGTCATCCTTTCCACACGGCCATTGATATGGGCGAGGAAGAATATACAGTCGGGCGGCCGCATCCGATGATCGATAATGACCTGCGCTCCCGGTTTATCATCTCAGCCGGGCAGGACGCGAGCACTGCAGTGATCGTCCTGGATGTCGTGCTCGGGTTCGGGGTCCACCCCGATCCAGGCGCTGAACTGGCCAGCGCGGTCAAACAGGCTCGCAAAGCGTCTCAGGACGCGGGACGGGCGCTCCACGTAGTCGCTTCCATCACCGGAACGGAGCGCGACCCGCAGAGTTTGAGCGGGACTGAAGAATCATTAAAGCAGGCAGGCGTGATCATTTGTAGTTCGAACGCGCGGGCAGCCAGACTGGCGGGATTTTTGGTCAATGAGAATACCGGCAAATCGGAGGCAGCGTGAAAGAGAAACGAGCGAGCCGATTTTACGGCCAGGAAATAGAGGCGGTAAACGTTGGTCTGGAAGGCATGGCAGATGCGCTGGAATCGCAGGGGGTAGAGGTCAGCCGTGTAGACTGGAAACCGCCAAAAAATGCCGTTCCAAACCTGGTCTACACGAGAGAAGGGATAAACATTGAGGCGGCCAACTGCGAAGCCGTCCGGAGGATTATGATCTCCGGAGCGGTACTAACGGGCATGGGGATCGCGAAAGATGTCATTCCCGGAATGCACGAACGGATGATCTTGCATGCCGGTCCGCCGGTTGAATGGGCGCGCATGTGCGGCCCCACCCGCGGCGCTGTGATGGGCGCGCTGATATATGAGGGTCTGGCGGCAGACGCGGACGAAGCCGAGACATTGGCCGCTTCTGGCGCGTTTGAATTTGATCCCTGCCACCACCACCAGACGGTCGGGCCGATGGCCGGTATCGTGTCACCGGGCATGCCGGTTTTCATTGTCGAAAACCGGGAATTCAACCTGCGGGCTTTCGCGACGATGAATGAAGGCCTTGGAAAGGTCCTGCGGTACGGGGGGATGGGTGAAGAAGTATATACCCGACTGCGCTGGATGGAAGACGTGCTTTATCCGAATCTGGCCAGGGCGCTGGAGACCATTCCAGACGGTATTGACCTTAAAAGTATGATCGCGCAGGCGCTGCACATGGGGGATGAATGCCACAACCGCAACAGGGCCGGTACTTCGCTGTTCATGCGCGCCATCGCGCCCGCGCTGATTCGCGTCCAGACGGATAAAGAGGATACGGCCAGAATTTTTGAATTTATCAACGGCAATGACCATTTTTTTCTCAACCTGAGCATGCCGGCCGCGAAAGCGATGTTGATGCCAGCCAAGGGGATTGAAGGAAGCACGATCGTGACGGTTATGGCCCGCAACGGGACGGAATTTGGGCTGCGGCTGGCGGGTATCCCGGACGCGTGGTTCACAGCGCCCGCGGGCGTGGTTGAGGGGCTGTTCCTGCCCGGGTTTTCTGAGGCAGACGCGAATCCGGATATCGGCGACAGCACCATCACCGAAACTGCCGGGTTCGGCGGTTTTGCCATGGCGGCTGCCCCGGCCATCACCCAGTTTGTGGGCGGCACGCCCGAACTGGCGGTGCGGATCACGCAGGAAATGTATGCCATCACACAATCTGAGCACAAGGATTTCACCATTCCGCACCTCAACTTCCGCGGCACTCCGCTCGGCATAGATGTGCGCAGAGTACTGGAAACCGGGTTGCTGCCGCGCATCAACACCGGCATCGCCCACAAGGACCCGGGAATAGGCATGGTGGGTGCGGGTATGTTGTATGCTCCTGAAAAATGTTTTGCAGACGCTTTTTCCGCTTTTGAAAAGAAATTTTGTAAATGAATAAAAGGAGGATTGACGATGAAATATATTGATCTGACCATACCGCTGGGCATTGGGACACCGCCGTGGCCGACATATGAACCGCTGCAGGTGAAGTATTTTAAACGCCTGGCGCCCAACGGGGCGAACGGCCAGCTGCTGACGCACTCCAACCACTTAGGCACCCACCTGGACGGGGAGATCCATTTCTTCACACCCGGGAAGGATATCGCCTCTCTGGAGATGGATTTCCTGATCCATGAGGCAGCCGTAGTAGATTTGAGCGATGTGTGTGGAGATTATGATGTCTACACGAGCGCGATGGTTGAAGAGCGGGTTGAAGTGAAGGAAGGCGATATTCTCATCATCCATACCGGATACCATCACTTCGGCTGGGATATGCCTTACGCGGATGAGATCCGCTATATGGTCAAACACCCCGGACCGGACCGTGAGTTCGCGGACTGGGCTAAAAAGAAAAAATTGCGCTGGATCGGGGTGGACTGCGGCAGCGCCGACCACCCGATGAATACCATCATCCGCGACTGGATGCCGCGACAGGCACGCGAAGCCGAGATCCTGTTCAAGAAAAAACACGGAAAATCTTTGGAGCAGTTTTTTGACGACACCAAGTACCAGCTGATGCATATTGAGATGTTCCCGCAAGGGCTCATCCATGCGGAATGTATCGGCGGGCAGCTGGACCTGCTCGTTAACCGCAGGGTGACGGTAGGGTTTTTCCCCTGGCGGTTTGTCGATGGTGAATCGAGCATCGGACGCTGTGTGGCCATGCTGGACGACAAAGAATACGCAGAAGTGACCAAAAAGGCGGAGAAATGGCCGGAATCCCGCTTTGGCGATAAATACGATCCAAAGCACGTGGAAAACATCAATGCCAACACAAAACGCAATATCTCGTTAATATTTTAATAAAAGGAGGAAGATATGGCTGTTGATATGGATTTAGAGGCGGTACTGCGGGCGCCGGCGATCGAGATGGGGCCTTATCCGCCGAAAGTGATCACGCTCGCCAACGGAAAAAAGATGGTTGTGCGCCAGGCGAAGCAGGAAGAAGTGCCCGTACTGCTGAAGGCGGTCCGGCCGACACTGGACATCCCGCGGGATTACTATGATATTGTCGGCGCACGGCTGTACGCGGAACTGCTGGGATGGTACCGCTACCGCGTGCGCAATGAGTACTGCCTGGTGGGGCAGGTGGACGGGTACCTGGTCGGGATCGTAAACGGCCGCATGGTAGACGAGAACATCGGCATGAGCTATCACACACTGGCTATTGACAGAGGACTGCGGGTCGGTTCGCACCTGTTTGCCTCCAAGATGGAGCACCACATTGAATTTCTCGGTCAGCAGGAAGTTTGGATCACGGCGGAAAGCCCGATCGGGTTCCGCCGGTGGATGATCGAATATGGGCTGATCAAGCAGGAAGGCGTTCAGCATGAACTGGGGGGCGCCACATCGTATAAACTCACGCGCGACCTGTACTTTGAGACCAAGCCGCGGCTGGTGGCCGGTAAAAGGCCTGTGCCGAAAAAATTACTGGACAAAGCGCTTGCGGAGATAATCGTCGCGGATGAAACCGCGATCCGCGAAAAGATCTGCGGCGTGAAAGGGAGGTAGAGATGCGTCAGGTAGCAATTATAGGCGCGGGGATGATACCTTTCGGGCGCCGGGATGAAGATTCCCTGCTGGATATGCTCGCGTACGCCTCGTTGAAAGCCCTGGATGACGCCGGGCTGGGAGACAAAGGCGTGGATGCGGTCTATGTGGCAAACATGGGCGCGGGCATCCTGCAGCGCCAGACATCGGTGGCAAGCGCTCTGGTGGATCGGCTGAGCTTGATGCCGGCGGCGGCTGACGCGGTGGAGAACGGGCCCGCCTCCGGTGCATCGGCTATCAAGAACGGCGTGCTGGCTGTGGCATCCGGTTACTATGATTATGTGTTGGTTGCCGGCGGCGAAAAGATGCGCGAAGTGGTCGGGTGGAAGGCGACCGATTTTGTTTCCACGATGACTCATCCGGAAGCGGAATACCCGTATGGTATCACGCTCCCGGGTATGGCCGGGATGTTTACCCGCCTGTACATGGAGAAATACGGGCTTACCCGCGACCAGCTTATCGCGGTTGCCATTAAGAATCAGAAGATGGGCGCCCTCAACCCATTCGCGCATGTGGAAATGATCATCACAAAGGAAGGTATCGCCGACAGTCCGGATGCGGTGGTCAATAACCCATTCGCGGCTGACCCGCTGCATTTGTATGATATGTGCCCGGTCAGTGACGGCGCGGCCGCGGTTATCCTGTGTCCTCTGGAGACCGCGAAGAAAATGGCAAAGAAAACACCGGTGCTGGTGGCCGGATTCGGGCAGGCCACTGACACGCACACCTTGCAGGAGCGGAAAGATCCAACCGACCTGAAAGCGGTCACGCTCGCTTCAAAACAGGCATTTGAAATGGCGGAAGCAACGCCCAAAGATGTTGATTTCGCCGAACTGCATGACGCATTCACGATCCTTGAAATAGCTGAGAGTGAACATGCCGGTTTCTTCAAGAAGGGCGAGGGCGGAAAGGCCGCGGAGCGCGGCGACACGCGGCTGGGCGGAAAATTACCGATCAATATGTCCGGCGGGTTGAAAGCGCGCGGCCATCCCGTTGGGGCGACCGGCGTCGCACAGGTGGTGGACTGCGTGTTCCAGCTGCGGCATGAACTGGGAAAGGACCGCCAGGTGAAAGGGGCAAAAACCGGCTTCACGCTCAATTTTGGCGGGTTTGGCAATAACGTGGTCGCGTTTGTTTTGAGGAGGATCGAGCTATGAGCGAGTTGAAGATAACAGCTTATGTGTGTAAATCGTGCGGGCGGGTGCATTATCCTTTCCATGACCGCTGTCTAGACTGTAAAGCGCGCGAGTTTGATCAGATTCAGCCGGAAGGCCCGGCTAAACTGCTGGCATACACCGAAATCTATAACCTGCCGTGGGGTTTTGATGTGCGGACGCTCAAGATCGGCGTGGTCGAATTTTCGAACAAGGTGCGGGCCATGGGCCAGATAGATGCGGACGATATCAAAAAGCTCAAAACCGGAATGAAACTCAAGGCGTTCTGGGAACCGGTGCGCAAACGGTACGGAGAGGATGTCTACGGGCTGGTTTTCCGCTGATCAAACAATCTTGGAATGTTCCCTTGGCAGGTCAGCATCCCTGCCAGGGAATCAAACCCGGAAGAGCTGCCGTAAGTACGCAGCTCTTTTTTTATTTCTTCAAACCGGTCTTCCCCGGCCAGCAGCCAGCGCGCACAGCGGATGAGCCGTTCATCCGCGAGGCGTTCATGCGCGAGCGCGATGAGGTTCGCGCTCAACGCGGTTGTGGATTTTTTTGCGAACTGGATGAGATCCTGAACCGCCTGGGCGTCCATGGCCGGCATGAGTCCCGCCTGTGAAGCCATGGAATGGATGAGCAGAAAGCCGGCGATGAAATCATCACCGGCTGGAGTGAGGCCGCTGCCGGTGCCGATTACCGTATGGAAGAATTCGAGCAATTCCTGATGCGATTTGCCGCGTATTTCATTAATCCATTGGACAGCAAGCGAGTTGGACTCCGCCCTCCCCTTCAGCGAAGTATACGCCTCTTCCCAGCGTCTGGCCGTCTCCGGAAAGATCGTGGCCGGAATCGGAAATTGCGGTGGTGACCAAATCTCTGATTGGGAGGTAAGACTTATCACCGCCTGGCCGTTCAATTTGATTCCGTCGGGCGATAGATTCAACCTCGTGTTGCCTTCATCAGTGACCCCGTCACCCGGTGGACCCGCGATATTGATCGTTAGTGGTCCGCGATACTTTTCAGGTGAGATGAAGAGCACTTCCAGGCTGCCTGTCATCAGAAAAACGCCCCGTGATGTGATCCCCATCACGCGCGCAGTTTCACGGCATCCAAGAATTTCATATGCCTTACACCCGATGGATATGATTGCGCGTGCCAGTTTGCCAGACATACCAGCATTATCGCACAGCATATAATTAGCTGGTAGAAAAATCGGGAGAGAAAATGGCGCATCTATTCGTGATCGGCAGCCCTTCACTGGATACGGTTCACATTGATGGAAATACTTACCAGTCAGCAGGTGGCGCGGGCATGTATGTGGCCATGGCGGCTGTCCGGGCGGGCGCTGCAGTGACCCTATTCGGGCCGCGGCCGGAAAGGATGTCGGACGCTTTACGCCCGGTGGCTGAAAGAGTATCGGAATGGATCGGGCCATCCGTCCCGCTGTCGGAATTCCCGCGCTTTGAAATCGCTCATCATGGGACCAGGGCGGAATACTTCCAAATGGATCTTGGCGCGGAGATGGCTTTACATCCGGAGGACCTGCCGGAAGACCTTTCTTTGTATGATGGCGTTCACATCGTTCCGCTCGGGCGGGCCGACCTGCAGCGCGCTTTTTTTGATGCCTGCCAGGAGCGCGGTGCGCGTTTTATTACGGCCGGGACCCATATCAGCAGTCTGCGTGATTATCCGGACGATTCCCGCTTTCTGATGGAAAATGCGGACGCCTTCTTCATGAATGAAGAAGAAGCGGAATATGTGTTTGGTTCTGCGATGAATGCGGTCTCGCGGCCAGGGACAATTTTGTTCATTACGCGTGCAGAAAAGGGCGCCCTGGTGGTGCAGGGGCAGCACAAGACAGAAGTCCCCACACCGCAGGTGAAAGTAAAAGATCCCACTGGCGCGGGGGAGACGTTTACCGGAACAACGGCAGCGCATCTCATCGCTGGCGTTCATCCGGCGCTGGCGGCGATGCGCGCGGCCGCGATGGCCGCACAAAAAGTAAGCGCCATCGGCCCGCAGGCGCTGATGTCCGATACGCCACCGCCCGCTATCCCCGTAGACGCGCGTGTGCGCATCAACGATACCCAGGTCGCCCGGGCATCCGCGATCATCAAGAACCTGCAGGAAGCCGAACAGCACGATTTCACCGGTGAATACCTTCCCCTGGTTGGCCATCCCGCAGTCCTGGATTATTTCTTTTCCGTCACCGCGCAGCAGTTCAGCTTTTGGGAGACGAAAAACGGCCGCTACCACAAACCGATGATCGCCGGAATAGACGGAAAACCGTTCAAAGGGTCTTCCTACCTCTTCAAGGCATGGACGCGGATGGCAGACCGGGATCCGGACTTTTTTACCCCGGCCCGCCAGGCAAAATTAACAGTCAAAGAGTTGAAGGATGTGTTCCGCGCCGATGACGGCAGCGACCCTATGCCGGCGGTCGAACTGCATGCGGCCATAGCCAACCAGTACGGGCGGGACATGCTGGCAATGGGCTTGAGCGCCGAAGAGTTTGTGCGCAAAGCACAGGCATCGGAAACACCGCTGCTGACCTTCACCCGAATGCTGGATCATATCGGCGGGTATAAGGAAGATCCGATCCGCAAGAAAGCCAATCTGCTGGTTGTGTGCCTGACGCAGCGCCCCGAGGCGTTTTTTAAACTAAGCCCTGGGGAACAGGTGGAGCCGGTGGTAGATTACCACTGCATGCGCGCCTGCCTCCGGCAAGGGTTGATCGATGTGCTGGATGAAGAGCTCGCTGCCAAACTCAAATCACGGGCACTGCTGACACCGGATGAAGAATGGGCGGTGCGCTACGCGGCCTGGCTGATCCAGTTTGATGTGGAGCGGTTGTCGGGCAAACCGATCGGCGCGGTGGACTGGTTCTTTTTTAGCTACACGCGAAGTCACTGTCCGGAGATGACCGACCCAGTTTGCGCGGAATGCGCCATGGACCCGGTGTGCGCCAGGCGCAAGGTCTTCTTTCAGCCCGTGATCCGCACGACTTTTTATTGATCAATTAATTCATTGCTTCGCTTATGCCACCGATAAAATCCAGCATGATTTCTGTAACAATTTCATGCTGTTCATTAATACCAATACCGGCAGTTACATCGTCTTTTTGAGGGCCGTAATCACCAAACTGCGCATGGTTGGCACCTTCGATCGGGACAAATTTTGCATTTTCCGGTACGAGGTGGCGTTTTTCATCGAAATTGTCTGTATTTGGAAATCCGTTCATCGTTCCAAAAATAGATAAAACATCAATGGTGTTATCCGATAAATCTGCGCTGATCGGCGGGTATGAATCCCAGAAGGCGATTGCGTCGATAACTTCGGGACTATTTTCTGCAAAAATGGCCGCGGATGCGCCTCCCAGTGAATGACCGGTCAGTATCCAGTTGGCGATATCAGGGTACTCCGCAATCACTTCACTCGCAGCGCCGGTGTTGAATATGGCCAGATTAAATGGCATTGGGATGATTACAACAAGGACACCTTCTTCCGCTATCATTTTTAGGATGGGCGCATACGCGGATGGTTCAACCAGGCCGCCGGGATAGAAGATCAATCCCGTCTGAGTGCGATTGGCGGGATCAAAAACAATAAAATCATCTTGTGTTACAGTGACCTTGTCAGAAGATTCAAGCGCTGACATTGCGATTGATCGGGCGGGATACGTACCCGTTCTTGACCAAACGAACAGCCCAAGCACCCCAAGACAAAGGAATATCAACAAACCGATAAATAAGTGAGTTACCTTATTAAATTTTTTCATGCGTGTAATTGCGAGTGATTGTTAGTGGGCTTACGGATTATTCTATTTATAACCAAAATCTTCCCTTGTATCTCTTTAATTCCAAACTTGTTGTTAGATTTTCTCAACATACGTACCGCAAACTGATTAATTTTTGACCGTAAATTTGGTTTTGGGGAAGACATTCCTTAATATTCTTTGTCTATTTAATACGCGGATAATAGTTTCCTCGAAGCGCGCCCTGTCAAGGGTATTCGCTGCGTTGATCTCTGTGCCATCATGCGAGTCAAATACCCGCCCCCAATCTTCGCCCGGATCAGTGACGACATCCACAAGGCGTTTGGAGAACTCGGCCAGCTTTTCATCCAGAGCGCAGGCGGTTGTGATCGGGTCCCAGAGGAAAAATCCCGCGCCGGCCCGCAGCCGGACAACGAGCAGGTGCAGCAAATTGGCGGCGAATTCAGCGGCCGGAGAGGATCCGGCGCTGCGGAGGCGCTCTACAAAATCCACTGTGACGGGAATCTGGTTGGTCGCGTCGAGCGGCACGAGATAAACTGGCACTGTGGAATCAATGACCGTTTTGGCAGCAAGCGGGTCGCAGAAAAAATTCCATTCGGCGGTGGTGTTCTTTTTCCAGGAAGCCACCTCGCGAATGTTTCCGGGGGCATCCAGCGCACCGCCCATAATATGGACGGCTTTAACTTTTTTCTTTAATTCAGGATGGATGGATAAAACAGTTGCTAGGTTTGTCTGCGGCCCGACCGCGGCGAAGGTGATCTTCTCTTTGGATGCGCGCAATATCTCAGAGATCATATTGATGGAATCTTCGGCAGGCGCAGGCTGAGCGCTCTGTGGGACACGCTGCCACAGGAGCCGGTCAATAATGAAGCGCATTAGCCATGGAAAATGCTCGCTGCCTTTGAGCGGATCCGGCGGGCCGAAACCCACGCGCACATCCGTTTTTCCCGCCAGCGAGAGGAGACGCCGGGCGTTGCGCGCACCGCGCGGCCCATGGGCTTCACCTGTACCGGACACGCTGACAGCCAGCAGATTCGCGTCCGGATGCAGAGCGGCAAACAATACCGCGATCCATGAATCCGGCGACATGTCCGTATCTAAAATGAGCGGAGTTTTCCTGGATGGCATAATGAAAAACCTTTTTAGTGATTATACAGAATATAGAAACTCAAAATAATATCTCTTCGAATAAGGACGAAAACACCCGAGGGTATGAACTTCGCTCTCCGCCATTAAGAAAAATCAGGCGGTTAGTGAAACCGCCTGATCTGAATATTTGTTTGACTTATTTTCTATATGTTTGTATGTTTTCTTTATTACCTTAATTTATTCTTTAAGCTGCAGGTTGAAAATGATCTTGGTGTAGATGTCGAGCAGGAGGTACAAGCCCATCGCGACCGCCGCGCCAAAAATGCCCAGGCCGGTCGGGGCGAGCAGGAAGACGACCGGGAAACCTGTCCATCCGAGATAGATGTAGGTGTCTACCCATTTTGCTTCCTTTTTCTTCAGTACCATGCCTATCTGAAGGAGATAAGCGATCGAGCTGAGAGCGAAGAAGATCCACTGGGCCAGTCCGGTTGATACTGCGGCCAACACGCCGGTGCCCATAACGATCACGTTCAGGAAGATCAATTCTGTCACGCGTGCTGAACTCTTGATCATTTTGACCCGTGCGATCTCCAGCATCAGCAGCGAACAGCTGATCGCGTAGAAGATCCAGCGTGTCCAAAAGATCGGTTCTCCGCCAGCGCTTTCCCCGACCAGGTTTCCCTGCCACATCAGTGTGTAGGAGGCGAGGGTTACAAAACTAACAAGGAATGCTGAGTTCAGGCTTTCAGCCTGCCTTTTTCGAGCGTAGAAGTAAATACTTGAGATGCTGAAGATTGCCATTCCAGCGAGAAAAATTGTGTTAATCATGATGTTCTCCTTTTTTGATTTTTATTAATTTATTTTTTTTAATACCAATTTTGAATAAATCAGGTGATACAAAGGCCACCTGATTTATTCGTTGAAATGATTTGTTAATTTTCTATTCTTTACTCAGCAGGAGGCAGAATGACTGAGTCAATGACGTGGATCACACCGTTCGCGGCAGCCACATCGGTGGCGACGATCAGCGCCTCATTGATGGCGGGGGTGCCGTCGCTGTGGATCGCGAAGGATACGCTCGAACCCTGCAGCGTCTCAGCTTCCAGCCCGTCGGTCACATCCGCGGCCATCACCTTACCGGAAATGACGTGGTAGAGAAGTATCTCAGCCAGCGCTTCCGGATCGGCTAATAATGCTTCTACGGTGCCTGCGGGCAGCTTGGCGAACGCTTCATCGGTCGGGGCAAATACTGTGTACGGGCCCTCCGCGCGCAGCGCTTCTTCTAATCCGGCTGCCTGTACTGCTGCAACCAGCGTGTTGAAGCTGCCGGCCGCGATAGCGGTGTCAACGATGTCTTCCGGAGGAAGGATGTCTGTGTCGATCACGTGGATCACGCCGTTGAACGCTTCGATGTCCGGGGCGTTGATCAGCGCGCCGTTGATGGCGGGTGTGCCGTCGCTGTGGATCG
>Ga0180436_10001674_pt1 | contig 21442 bp, 22 predicted proteins | sample SS_ome_2_FD_132434 | JGI IMG/M metagenome (GOLD analysis project Ga0180436, IMG submission 132434) | Hypersaline lake sediment archaeal communities from the Salton Sea, California, USA - SS_3_S_2 metaG | ecosystem: Environmental > Aquatic > Non-marine Saline and Alkaline > Hypersaline >... | reverse complement strand
TACCGCGACCATGGCCACATGCTGGCCTGCGGGATGGACCCGAAAGGCGTGATGGCCGAACTGACAGGGCGCGAGGGCGGCTATTCCAAGGGCAAGGGCGGCTCGATGCACATGTTCAGCCGCGACAAGCACTTCTACGGCGGTCACGGCATCGTCGGCGCGCAGGTACCGATCGGCGCCGGACTGGCCTTTTCCGACAAGTATCGCGGCAACGACAACGTCACCTACACCTATTTCGGCGACGGCGCGGCCAACCAGGGCCAGGTCGCCGAAACCTACAACATGGCCCAGCTGTGGGACCTGCCGGTGATCTTCGTGATCGAGAACAACCAGTACGCCATGGGCACCAGCGTCAAGCGCGCCACCCGCAGCCCCGATTTCTGGGAACGCGGCGCGGCCTACGGCATCGCCGGCGAACAGGTCGACGGGATGGACGTGCTGGCGGTGAAGGCCGCGGGCGAAAAGGCCGCCGCGCACTGCCGGGCGGGCAAGGGCCCCTATATCCTCGAGGTCATGACCTACCGCTATCGCGGCCATTCGATGTCCGACCCCGCCAAGTACCGTTCCCGCGAGGAGGTGCAGAAGATGCGCGAGGAACGCGACGCCATCGAACATGTCCGCGAATTGCTGATTCAGGGCGGTCATGCCGGCGAGGACGACCTCAAGGCCATCGACAAGGAGATCAAGGCGGTGGTGAACGAAAGCGCCGAATTCGCCAAGGAAAGCCCGGAGCCCGACGTCTCCGAGCTTTGGACCGACATCTACGCCTGAGGGGAAGAAAACGATGGCAACCGAGATCCTGATGCCCGCGCTTTCGCCCACGATGGAAGAGGGCACGCTTGCGAAATGGCTGGTCAAGGAGGGTGACGAGGTCACCGCCGGCCAGATCATCGCCGAAATCGAGACCGACAAGGCCACGATGGAATTCGAGGCCGTCGACGAGGGCACAATAGGCCGCATCCTCGTGTCCGAGGGAACCGAGGGTGTGAAGGTCAACACCCCGATCGCCGTTCTGGTCGAGGAAGGCGAAAGCGCCGATGCCGCGCCCGAACCCGCTTCCGCTGCCAGCGCCCCGGCCCCCGCCGCTGCCCCGGCCGAGGCCAAGGCACCCGAACCGGCGCCCGAACCGGCCGCACCGCGCGATGTATCGCCCGACTGGCCCGAAGGCACGGCGATGAAGTCGATGACCGTGCGCGAGGCCCTGCGCGAGGCGATGTGGGAAGAGATGGCCCGCGACGAGGACGTGTTCCTGATGGGCGAGGAAGTGGGCGAATACCAGGGCGCCTACAAGATTTCCCAGGGTCTGCTCGACGCCTATGGCGCGCGCCGGGTAATCGACACGCCGATCACCGAACACGGCTTTGCCGGCCTCGCCGTCGGCGCGGCCTTCGGCGGGCTGAAACCGATCGTCGAGTTCATGACCTTCAACTTCGCGATGCAGGCGATGGACCAGATCGTCAACTCGGCCGCCAAGACGCTTTACATGTCCGGCGGCCAGATGGGGTGCCCGATCGTGTTCCGCGGCCCGAACGGCGCCGCGGCCCGCGTCGCGGCACAGCACAGCCAGGATTACGGCGCCTGGTACGCCCATATCCCCGGCCTTTACGTCGTGCAGCCCTATTCGGCCGCCGATGCCAAGGGCCTTCTCAAGACCGCGATCCGCGATCCCAACCCGGTGATCTTCCTGGAAAACGAGATCCTTTACGGCCGGTCCTTCGACGTGCCCGATCTCGACGATTTCACCATCCCCTTCGGCAAGGCCAAGATCGTGCGCGAGGGCAATGATGTGACGCTGGTGTCCTACGGGATCGGCATGACCCACACGCTGGCCGCCGTCGAGAAGCTGGAGGAAATGGGCATTTCGGCCGAGGTGATCGACCTGCGCACCTTGCGGCCGATGGATACCGCCACAATCATCGCCTCGGTGCAGAAGACCAACCGCTGCGTGACGGTGGAGGAAGGCTTCCCCGTCTGTTCGATCGGCAACCACATCTCGGCGGTGCTGATGGAACAGGCCTTCGACTGGCTCGACGCGCCGGTGATCAACTGCACCGGCAAGGACGTGCCCATGCCCTATGCCGCCAATCTCGAAAAGCTTGCGCTGGTGACCGCCGACGAGGTGGTGGACGCCGTGCGCAAGGTCACCTACCGCTGAGTAGGCCCCGATGGCGACGGAAATCCTGATGCCCGCGCTCTCGCCCACCATGGAGGAGGGGGTGCTGGCGAAATGGCTGGTCAAGGAAGGTGACGAGGTCACCGCCGGCCAGATCATCGCCGAGATCGAGACCGACAAGGCCACGATGGAATTCGAGGCGGTCGACGAGGGCACGCTGGGCAAGATCCTGGTGGCAGAGGGCAGCCAGGGCGTGAAGGTCAACACCCCGATCGCGGTCCTGCTCGAAGAGGGCGAAAGCGCCGAGGATATCGAGACCGCCGCCAAGGGCGCGGAGGCGCCGAAGGCGTCCGATGCGGGGGCCAAGGCGGCCCCCGACGGGGGCTCCGCGGCGCCCGGCCCCGCCGCCGCGTCGGCAACCGAGACGCCTGCACCGGCCGCCCCGGAAACCGCCGACGGCAACCGCATCTTCGCCTCGCCGCTGGCCCGCCGGATCGCCGCCGAAAAGGGGCTCGACCTTGCGCAGGTCAAGGGATCGGGTCCGAAGGGCCGGATCGTCAAGGCCGATGTCGAGGCCGCCCAGAAGCAGAAGGCCGCAACGCCGGCTGCGGCCAGCCCGGCCCCCGCAGCCGCCGCTTCACCGGCCCCGCAGGGCGCCAGCGCCGACGCTGTCGCCAAGATCTACGAGGGTCGCGCCTATGACGAGATCACGCTCGACGGCATGCGCCGGACCATCGCCGCGCGGCTGACCGAGGCCAAGCAGACGATCCCGCATTTCTACCTGCGCCGGTCGGTCAAGCTCGACGCGCTGATGGCCTTCCGGGCGCAACTGAACGACCAGCTTGCCGCGCGCGGCGTGAAATTGTCGGTCAACGATTTCATCATCAAGGCCGCGGCGCTGGCGTTGCAGCAGGTGCCTGATGCCAATGCGGTCTGGGCCGGCGACAGGATCCTTCGCCTCAAGCCTTCGGACGTCGCGGTGGCGGTGGCGATCGAAGGCGGGCTGTTCACGCCCGTCCTGAAGGACGCCGAGACCAAGACGCTCTCGGCGCTGTCGGCCGAGATGAAGGATCTCGCCACCCGCGCCCGCGACCGCAAGCTTGCCCCGCACGAATACCAGGGCGGCAGCTTCGCGATCTCCAATCTCGGGATGTTCGGGATCGAGAATTTCGACGCGGTGATCAACCCGCCCCACGGTGCGATCCTCGCAGTCGGCGCCGGCGTGAAACAGCCGGTGGTCGAGGCCGACGGCACGCTGGGCGTGGCCACGGTGATGTCGATGACGCTCTCGGTCGATCACCGGGTGATCGACGGCGCGCTTGGCGCCGAATTGCTCAAGGCGATCGTCGAGAACCTCGAAAACCCGATGGCGATGCTGGCCTGACACGGTGCATCGGGCGGCCCGGGACGGGGCCGCCCCGCCGGGCCTATTCGCCCAGCCGGTGGTTCATGCTGACCGAGGGCTGGGCACAGCCCGCTTCGCCCACGATCTTGGCGGGTACCCCGGCCACCGTCTTGCAGCAGGGCACATCCTCCAGCACCACGGACCCGGCCGCGATGCGGCTGTTCGCGCCGACATGGATATTGCCCAGCACCTTCGCCCCGGCGCCGATCAGCACCCCGTCGCCGATCTTCGGATGCCGGTCGCCATCCTCCTTGCCGGTACCGCCCAGCGTCACCGAATGCAGCATCGACACGTTGTCGCCCACCACCGCCGTCTCGCCGATCACGATGGAATGCGCGTGGTCGATCATGATCCCCTGCCCCATCTTCGAAGCCGGATGGATGTCGACGCCGAAAACCTCGCTCATCCGCATCTGAACGAAGAACGCCATGTCGCGGCGGCCCTGGCGCCACAGCCAGTTGGCGATCCGGTGCGCCTGCAACGCCTGGTAACCCTTGAAGAACAGGATCGGTTGCAGCAGCCGGTGGCAGGCCGGGTCGCGTTCATGTACGGCGGCCAGATCGGCACGGGCCGCCTGGCCAAGGCTCGCATCGTCGCCATGCGCCTCTTCCGCGATTTCGCGCAGGATCTGCTCGCTCATCTCGCCCGAAGCCAGTTTCAGCGAAAACCGGTAGGACAAGGCGCGTTCCAGCGTCGGGTGGTGCAGCAGGCTGGAATGGATCAGCCCGCCCAGCAGCGGTTCGTCCCGCACCGCAGCCTCGGCCTCGGCACAGATACGCGACCAGACCGGATCGAGTTGCGCTAGCTTGCGTCTGGTTTCGGCCATGATGCCCTCCTGTCCGTCGCGTGGCAGATCCTATCACATAGGCGCCCGCGCATACAGGGGAAGGGCCGGCGGCGCAATTCCCCGCCGATGCGCCAACCGCGTCAGCACATGCATCGTGGCGTCCAGATAGGTCGGATCGTCGGCCAGCGGCTCATCCGCGCCCGGCCCCGCCGCCGCGGCCAGCGTCCCGTCGCCCCAGGCCGGATGCACCCGCCCCAGCCGCTTGCGATAGCGGTCCGCGGCCTTGGCCCGCGAAAGGATGGCCTCGAACGCGGCCATCCTCTCCTGCCTCGGAACCGCCATCAGCGCCAGCGCCGCCGCCCGCACGTCGCCCGGCAGAACCGGTCTCATGCGGCCGGCAGGCGGGTTTCCAGGAAATGGACGGCCAGTTCGACGCGCCCTTCCGCGAAACTCCCGCCCTCCGCCGTCAGGACAAGGGGGGCCGCGGAATAGTAGGTCATCGGCGCGCCCAGCATGCCGCGCGCCCAACTGCCCGCCGGCAGGCCCAGCCCCGATCCGAACCGGTCCACCGCACCCGGCGTACCGATCCGCCAGGCGCTCAGGGTGCCGGTCAGCGTCTCACGCACCCGCGCCGTGACCCCGATCACCAGCACGCCGGCAGGGATCAGGATACCCGTGCTCAGGCTCGTCCCCGGCGTCACGACATGGTCCCCCGCGACAATGCCCGCAGACAACCCGGCCCCGCCCTGCGACAGCGTCAGCGCGCCGGGCTGCCAATCCGTCCCGTCATGGATCGCCGCGCGCCCCTCGGCGGCCAGAAACGCCGTCCAGCCCCGGCCGGGCAGCACGAAGACCCAACCGCCATTCAGCCGCAGGGCCAACCGCCCCGCCTGCCCCTCCCAGCCCCCGCTTGCACCGGTCGGAACCGCATAAACCGTGCCCTCCGCCGCATCGCCCGGAGGCTGCGCAAGGTCGCGGGCGGCGATCACCAGCGGACACAGCGCATCCAGCCGCGTCAGCGCCTCGTTCACCGTCACGTGTTTCTGGGCCTGCGCCGCCTGCACCAATGGCAGGCCGATCCGTGCCGTTTCATCCATCGATCTCGATCCTTCCAGCTTGTCCAGGCCCGAACGTGTCGGACAATTGCGCCACCTCGATCACGCAGCCCCCGGCGGCCCCGTCCGCCAGCCGGGCAGCGGCCGCATAGCTCCATCGCGGCTCGGGCACCTCTTGCTGTCGCACCACTTCGCCCGCCACCAGCACGCGCAACAGGTAGGCTTCCCGCGCCTCGCCAAGCGGCACGTCCGGCCCGATCCAGCTGTCGCCGTCGTACCGCGTCCGCCGGGTCCAGCGCACGTCAAGCCCGCCAGCCCCGTCGGACACGGCCCGCAGGTGCACCGGCGCATGGGGGCGCAGGCCAATCCCCGCGAAAGCAAGGTCGGCGGCGCGATAGCTCGCATCCTCGGGCGGCGCGCTCGCCGCACCCCAGCGATAGCGCCGCGCCAGGCCGCGCTCGGCCGAAGACAGGCGGATCTGTACCGGCCCGCCGTCCAGCAGCACGACCTGGCTGCCTTCGGGCCATGCCGCGGGCATCGCGGCCTCGGTTCCCGCCTGCCCGCGCAACAGATCGTCCAGCCGCCAGCGATCCGGCCCCACCAGTTCCGCCCCGGCGAACTGGATCACCTCCCAATCCGTTCCGTCGCCAACGGCCGCCAGGTTGGCCCCGTTCAGCACGTCGATCCGCGCGCGCGACGACAGGTTGCCCCCCATCTCCAGCAGCATCGGCGCCCCGCGTTGCCAGGTGCCCGGCCGCCCGGCCGGCAAGGCCGCCGCCAGCCGGCCCAACCGCGCCGACCGTTCGACCAGCGTGTTCAACGCCAGCGCATCGTCCGACCCGCCGGAATAGACCGCCACCGGCCCCGGCCAGGGATCGCCCGCCACCGCGACATGCGGCGCCACCGGATCCTCGTCGCCGCGCAGAAGCGGCAGGTCGAGGAACACGGCCTCCACCGGCAGGGGCGGCGGCGCGGCCACGACAAGCGGTTCCGGCGCCGTTCCGGCCGGGCCGGACACCGGAAAATCCTCGACCCGCGCGGCACTCAGAACCAGCCCGGCTTCCTGTTCCACCTTCTCGATCCGGAACCGCCGCGCGGCACCGTCGCCGGTGTCCAGCGACACCACATCCCCGGCCCCGATCCAGGCCCGGGACATCGGCAGGCCGAACCGAACGACCTCGCGCGCCGCCGACATCTCGGACAGCCAGCGTCCGGCGATCCCCTGCGCCTCGGCCCCGGTCAGCAAAAGCGGCAATTCGCTGTCGGCGACATCAGGCCGCGCCTCTGCCGGTGCCAGCGCCTCGGCCACGGCGGCCGAATGGTCGCCGCCATCGGCCACATAGGTCAGTCGCACCCGTCCGGGCGCCGCGTCGGGCCCGGCCCGTTCGGCGGCCAGCGCCGTCGCTTCGCCCGCGGGCAAGGCCAGGTCCTCCGCCGTCAGGTCGGCCACCGGCCGGCCGCCGCGCATCCGGAACACGATCCGGCCGTCCCGCTCGGCCGCATCGAACCCGTAGGCCAGCATCAGGGGTTGCAGGGCCGAACGTGCCGTGCCGACCGAATCCACCGCGTAGCCGCGCACGATCCCCCAAAGGCCGGACACGTCGACCTCGGTCAACCCCGCCGCCGCGCAGATCTCGGCCACCACTGCCGGCAGCGGCTGCAACACCGCCCGCCCGTTCAGCCAGTGGCCCAGCGCATGGTTGGCCCCGTCAGACCACAATTCGCGGTCGCTCGGGAACAATGGCCAGGGCCGCGTGTCATAGGCCCACACATGGATGCGCCCCACATCCAGCATGGGCCCGCCATAGACCGGCGAGACGGGGTTTCTGGCCCCATCCTGCCAGTATTCCAGCATCACCCGCAGATATTGCTGCTGAACCAGATCGTCGCGCAGCCCGGTCGAAAACGGCGGCACCGCGCTTTCCGAGGATTTCGGATCAAAGAACAGGTTCGGCGCATTGGTGCCCTTGTCCACCGCCGGGCAACCGATCTCGGTCAGCCAGACGGGCTTGCCGCCCGCCACCCATTCGGTCGCCGCCGCCTGCCGGACCCCGCCGATCCGTTCGTGATGGGTGTTTTCCCACCAGGACCGCATGTCCTTGGCGCGCCAGACCCAGGGCTCTCCATGCGCGCCGTCGGTGATCGGCGTGCGCAGCTGCGCCGCACGATCCGCGTCGCTGGCATAATACCAGTCGAAATATTCCCCGCCCTCGACATTCGCGGCCAGATAATCGGGGTTGTAGATCGCCCCCCAATCGGCATCCGCGTGGTCCTCGCCCTCACGCCAATCCGACAGCGGCAGGTAATTGTCGATCCCCACGAAGTCGATCTCGGCATCCGCCCATAGCGGGTCGAGCGGAAAGCGCAGATCGCCCTCGGGCGTCTTGTAGCCGCCGTATTCAGTCCAGTCCGCGGCATAACCGATCTTGCAATCGGGCCCGAGGATCGCGCGCACCTCGGCCGCCAGCGCCCGCAGATGCGCGACGGCCGGAAAGCTGCCATCCGCCCCCCGAACCCGCGTCAGACCCACCAGTTCCGACCCAAGGCAGAAGGCGTCCACACCGCCCGCCTGTGCGCACAGACCGGCATAATGCAGAACCATCCGCCGCAGGCCCCATTCGCCCTCGAAGAACGCCGCCACCTGCGCTTCGGCCGCCGCCGTGCCGTCCGCGGTTTCCGGCTGCCCCGGCGCGGGCAGGCACGTGATCCGCCCGCGCCAGGGCAGCGCCGCCTGCTCGACCCCGCCCCAAGGGTCGGGCAGGCCGTTCCCCGCCATCCGGTCCATCAGGATGAACGGGTAGAACACCACCGAAAGCCCCGCTGCCCGCTGCGCCCGAATGGCCTCCACCACCGCCGCATCGGCCGGCGTCCCGCCATAGACGGGGCGGCCCTCCTGCCGCGGCACCTCCTCGGCCCCGGCGCGCGTCACCCCGGCGACGGACCAGGCCATTTCCTCGCCCTCCTGGCCGCGGAACTCCACCTTGGGGCGGATATTGCAATGCCCGGCGCGCAAATCGTCGCCGAACCAGCAGATCACGAACACGCTCGAACGCGCATTCGGCAATTCCTCGCCCAGCACCGTCAGCGCCTGCGAAAAATCCGTCGGTCCGCCCGGCACATGCCGGTTGGCCGTGCGGTACCTGCCCGGCCCGTCGCGGTAGCTGACCGGCGTCGTGGCCACGGCATATTCACCCGATCCGGGGATCAGCGCCACGCCCGGCACCGCATCCCCCAGCGCCCGGTCGATGCCCGCCGGCGGACCGGCGGCGCGCACCACCTCGAAGCTGAATTGCGGCACACGGTTGCCGAACCGCTCCAGCATCAGATCCTCGATCACCACATAGGCGGTGCCGCGATAGGCCGGCGCAAGCCCCACGCCCTGCACCGCCTCGATCTTCGGATCGGGCATCTGGTCATCGGTACCGGTGTAGACGCGCAGACCGATCTCCTCGCGCCCGATCTCGACCCCGTCGGCCCAGATCCGCCCGACCCGCAGGATCGGCCCCTCGCACAAGGCCAGCGCCAGACTGACCGAATAGGAAAAGCTGGTGACGCTCTGGCGCGGCGCACCCTTGCCGCCGCCCGCCGTCTCGGTCGTCGCATGTTCGACGAAGCGCGTGGCCCAGATCACCTGCCCCGACAGGCGCATGCTGCCCCAGACCCGCGGGATCGGTGCGCCCTCGCCCGCCGTCGCCAGGTGGAAGCGGTCGATCCGCCCGGTCTCCACCGGGTCGCTGCCCTGACCAAGCAGCCGCGCATCGATCACCCGGCCCAGCGTCGCGCCGACCGCACGCCCGATCGTGGCCCCCGACAGGCCCAGAAGCGTGCCGCCGAACGACGCGCCCAGCGCGGACCCCGCAGCCGACAGAAGGATCGTTGCCATTCCTACCCCTCCAACGGAAACCGAAACCGCGCCACGACCCGCCGCGCCCAGGCGCCGCTCAGCGCGCTTTCCACCACACCGTGACCGCTATAGGCGTGGACGAAACGCCCCGTACCGGTGGCGATGCCCAAATGCTTGGCCACCGCGCCCGCCCGCATCCGAAACAGCAGCAGATCGCCCGGCGCCAGGTCCGGCCCGGCCGGCCCCAGATGCTGCCGCGCCGCCCGCCACAACCGTTCCTCGCCGGCGACCTCGGACCAGTCCGGCCCATAGGGCGGCACCACCGCCGGTTCCGCCCCGTAAAGCTCGCGCCAGATACCGCGCACCAGGCCCAGACAATCGCAGCCGGCCCCCCTGCACGAGGCGCCGTGCCGGTACGGCGTGCCGATCCAGCCGCGCGCGGCCGCGACCACCCGGCTCATGGCCGAAGCGCGCCGCCATCGCGCTGCGCCGTCCGCGACGGTACCGTCAACAGCCAATCCTCGCCCGGCACATGCGGAAAGCCGCGGAAATTGATGATGTTGTTGAACTTTTCCCGACAGGTTTCGAGGCGCTTGTCACAGCCCGCGACCAGGTCCACGGCATCCCCCGCGACCAGTTCGGCATCAAGGCCCCGCCACAATTCCACCCGCCGCAGGGCCCCCTCGACCCGGTCCGCGCGGATGGCGGCCGCAAGGCCCGCGGCCGCGCCCGTGGTCACGCGCAGAACACCGTCGGCGAACCACCCGGTCGGCCCCGGCGCCTCCAGCACCACCTGGCGACCGCCGGAAACCTCGGCCACCGTGCTTGTTACCGTGACTGCGGACAGGTTGACACCACAGGCCCCGTCGCCCAGCGCCGCCGGGCACCGCGCCTGGTAAAGCCGCCCCAGCGGCCGGTTCAGCGCATCGGAAAGCCCGCGCAACTCGGCGGTGAAGGCCCCGCCCTCGCGCCGGATCTCGCCAAGGCTTCCGCGAAACCGCAACACCCGTCGCGCCGGCAGGGCCCAATCGACCAGCCACAGCCGCACCCGCGCCCCGTCCCAGCGGCCGGCCCGGATATCGGCCTCGGTGATCGCCGCGTCGCTCAGCGCCCCCAGCGCCTCGGACCCGTCGACCGCCAACCCGGTGCCGAAGGCGAAGGCCCGCAACGCCACCCCCGTTTCGGGGCGAAAGTCGATGCCGTCGAATGCCAGCACCCGGTCATGATCGGTGAAACCCAGAACCAGCCCATCCGCCCGTTCCACCGCAAGGCACCGGCACACCCGCGTCGCGCCGCCCTGAAGATGCGCGAAATCCTGCAACGTCACAGCCGCACCTCCACCACCGGTACCTGCGGCACCTCGCCCGCCCGGAAAGACGCCACCGAAACCGAAATCCGGTCGGTATCGAACCGCACCGGCACGTCGAATTCGTAGCCCGCGCTGATCACCATCCCCTCGGCCGGCGGCACCGCGAAGGTCACGACCCCCGTGGCGGTGTCCACGTCGAAATCCGCGCCCGGTCGCTGCACCGCGCCATGCAGCGCCACCTGCACGCTGCCCGCCACCGGTTTCGCGATCGGCCGAACCGCCTCTGCCGCGCCCGACCGGTAGGTCTTGACCAATGGAAACGACGCCTCCGTTCCGTCCCCGGTGCCGATCACCTGGTCGGTGGCCTGCGGCTGGCGCGCCGGCGCGCAGGATCGGAAATCGGCCCAATCCTTCCAGCGAAAGCCGTAAAGCTGCCCCTGCCGCGCCTCGAAAAACGCGATCATTTCGGCGATGTCGTCAAGGCTCGACAGGCCCACCCCGGCATCGTAGCGCCGCCGCGCCTGCGCCCAGGGGCTGTTGCGTTCCTCATAACCATTGGCCAGCGTCACGATCTCCGTCCGCCGTTCTGGCCCGCCAGCGGACCCAAGGCTCAACCGCGCCGGAAACCGCACCTCGTGGAATGCCATTGCCGCCTCCTCACCTGTTTCGCTGTCCGCGTGCGACCAGTCGCGCCATCTCGGCCGCGATCTGCCCGCGGGAGCGGTGGAACCCGGCCACATCCGGGGTCGTGACATTGATCGTCACCTGTACGGGTCGCGCGCCGCCCTCGGCCCGCACGCCAAGCCGCCCGTCGGCGCCACGGCTCAGCGGCATCACCGCCTCCGGCCCCGCCTCGCCCATCAGCCCGGTCGCGCCCCGCATCGGGAACAGCGTCGGCGCATCCACCACCCCGCCCCGCGCAAAGGGCACCACCCGGCCCTGGCTGAACGCCCCGCCAGTGGCAAAACCGCCGCCGAACAAACCTGCGACGCCCTCGGCCAGCGCCCCGCCCAGGGCGTTCTGCACCGGTTTCATGGCCGTCGCATACATCGTGTCGGCCAGGCTGCGCGCCAGCCCCTTCAAGGCGTCCGACAGGCGCATGCCGTCGAACACGACCCCGTCGAAGGCGCGCCGCAATCCGGTCCCGAAGCCGCTGGACAGACTCGACACCTCGCGCCCGGTCAGCGCCACGTTCTGCCCCAGCCGCGCCAGTTCGGCCGAAAACGCCGCCGTCATGCCCTGTGCCCCGCCCAGCGCGGCCTCCAGCGCCGCCGCCTCGTCGGCAAGCTCCGTCAGCCCGTCGATCTCATCCATGCCCGTTCTCCGCATCCGGCCAGTTGGCCGACAGCGCCATCAGCGCCGCACGCCCCATCGGCCTCGCCGCCCCGTCCCGGCCCAGCATCAGCATCAGTTCGGCCGGGGTGAGCGACCAGAACTCGGCCGGGCGCAGCCCCAACTGCCCCAACCCCGCGCGCAGCAGCGCGGCCCAGTCCGTCCGTTCGCTCACCCCGGCCCCTCCGGCAGCGCGAAGGCCCGCGCCAGCAGCAGCGCCGCCGCGCGCGCCGCGCCGACCGGCCCACCGCCGATCCCGGCCCCCGCCAGCGCTGCCGCATCGCCGTCCCAGCCCCCGGCGCGAAGACCCGCGACCAGCACCGCCAACACGTCGCGCGCCGAATAGCGCCCCGCCTCGAACCGCTCGGCCAGCCCCACCAGGCTGTCGGCCCCAAGCGCCACTTCCAGTTCCACCAAGGCACCCAGGGTCAGACGCGCGGGCCAGTCCTGCCCGTCGACCGTCACCACCACCTCGCCCCTCCAAGGATTGGCCATCAGAGTTCCGTGAAGCCCAGCGCCCCGGCCGAAGCGAGCGTCATTTCATAGGTCGCCTCGCCGTCATGGCTGCCCGCATATTCGAGGCCGGTGATCTGGAACGGTCCCTCGACGATCCCGAAATCGGGGATGATCACCTGGAAGGCCGGGATGTCGCCGGAAAAGAACACCGACCGCGCCCGCGCATCGGCCTCGGCATCCTTGAACACGCCCGCCCCCGTCACGCTGGCCGACCGGACCCCGGCACCCGCCAGCAGCTCGCGCCAGCCGCCCTCGCTCTCAAGGCTCGTCGCGTCCACGCTCTGGGCGTTGAAAGCGATCCGTGTCGCGCGCAGTCCCGCCAGCGTCTCGAACTGTCCAGCCCCGGTCAGATCGACCTTGATCAGCAGGTCCTTGCCGTTTTGTGCCGCCATTTTTCCGTACCCTCGTTACCCGTCCACTCGCAGCCGGAACCGCAGATCGATCCGCCGCCCCTGCCCGTTCCGCAGCCGATAGGCCCGCGCCCGGTCGAACCACAGCCCCACCGTCCGCGCCGTCCCGATCTCCAGCGGCGTATCCGCCAGCGCTGCCACCACCGCCGCCGCTGCCGACTTGGCCAGGGCGAAACCCGGTGCGTCCGAAACGACCGCAACCGTCAGGCGATGCTCGGCCCCCGGCCCGCTGGCATCCGACCGGTCGCGCACCTGCTCCTCGCCCAGCGCCACGTAGGTTCCCGCCGCCGCGCCCTCGGGCATCTCGTCGAAGACGGCATCGCCCACCGCCGCCGCCACGCCCGCATCGGCAATCAGCCTGGCATGGATCGCGGCCTGAACCTCCGCGCCGTTCAGGTAGCTCATGGCACCGCCTCCTCGGTGTAGCAGACAAGAAACCGCGCCCCGGCATCCCGCTCCGTCACCCCCATGATCTCGAAGATCCGCGCGCCCTCGCGCAGCCGCTGCCCCGCCACTGGCCGCGCCGGCGAACCGGGCGGCGCCGCGCGCAGCGTGATCTTGTGACGCTGCCGCCGCGGCGCCATGCCCTCGTCGGCGGCACCACCCGATGCCACCGGCACAACCTCGGCCCAATGGGTACCCAGCGGCACCCACCCGGCCGCAAAACCGCCGGCGCCGTCCGGGGTTCGTGCCGGGCGTTCCAGCACGACCCGGCGGGTCAGCCGCGGCGCGCTCATGTCCGCCCCCCGCCAAGTACCCGCACGGTGCGCCAGCGTTCGATCAACGCCATCACCCCGAAGGGCAGGCCGCCGCCGTCCTGGTCCGCGGCCCCGTCATGACGCGCCTCGTAATAGCGTGCCGCCAGCATCAGGATCGCCTGTTGCAGGTCCACCGGCAGTTCGGCCCAATCCGCGCCGAACCCGGCGCGGAACCGGATCTCGACATGGCCGCCTTCCGGGATCGTCGGCAGCATACCGCCCGCGGCCTGAAGCTTGGGCCGCTGAAAATCGGGCACCAGGGAATAGCGCTCCGGCGCCCATTCCGCTTCGGCACCGTCGGCGGCCACACTCGTCACCCGCATGACCTCGGTCACCGGCGCCAGCGGCAAAGGCTGCATCGCACCCTCGCGCCAGGTCGCGACCCGCCACAGGAACGGCCGCTCGAACAACGCCTTGCCGATCCGTCCCTCGATCGCGGCCAGCGCGGCCCGCAGATAGGCGCGCAACATGCCGTCCTGCGCATCGGCATCGGCAAAGCCGGTGCCCAGCTTCAGATGGTCGCGCAATTCTTCGACCGGCAGCGCCGCATCCGGCACCTGCTCCAGTTCGGTCAGCATGGCATCCCCCGCATTGATCTGTCGGCGCGCCGGCCGGTCGGTCCGGCCGGCGCGCCCCGCCCCGGACTCAGGTCTCGGAGAACCGCATCAGCTTGATCGCGGCGAAATCGCTCACATCGCCGCCCACGCGCTTCGACGCATAGAACAGCACATGCGGCTTGGCCGAGAACGGGTCACGGAGGATCCGAAGGTCGGGCCGCTCGGCCACCGTGTAGCCCGCCGCGAAATCGCCGAAGGCCATCGCCGTCGCGCCCGAACCGATATCGGGCATGTCCTCGGCCAGAAGCACCGGATAACCCATCAGCCGCGCCGGCTCGCCCGCCGCCAGCCCATCGGTCCACAGGAACCGTCCGTCCGCATCCTTCATCTTGCGCACGGCGCCCGCGGTCTTCGAATTCATCACGAACCGCGCATTCGCCCTGTATTCGGCCCCAAGCGCATAGACGAGGTCGATGATCGCATCGGCCGGATCGACCGGCGCGAAATCGCCGTTCGCCCCGCTCACGACATAGCCAAGGCTGCCCCAGGTCCAGCCCGCATTCGCCACCGACCCGTGCGACAGGATGCCCATCGGCTTGTCGATGCCGTTGCCCGAGATGAAGGCCGCCGCCTCGGCCCGGACGAACCGCTCGGCGATCCGCCGGGCCAGCCAGTCCTCCACGTCAAAGGCCGCATCGTCCAGAAGCCGCTGGCTGGCCTTCGGCATGGCCGACAATTCGTGCAGCGGAATGGCGATCTTCTCGAATTGCGGCGTGTCGGTCTCGGCCGCGGCATCGGTCTCGCTGGCCCAGCCGGTGCCCAGCTCGCTGCGATCCACCAAGACCTCGAAGCTTGACGATTCGACGGTCACCACGTTCGCGATCGACCGGATCGACGCGGTAGAGCGCAGGACCGAACGGATCGTCTCGCTCATCTGCGGGTCGACCAGATAGCCGCCATCGGCCGCCACCGCGGTCGACATCGCCTTGCCCTCGGGCACGATCCCGCGCAACCCGTCGTCGTCGCCATGCCGCAGATAGGCCGCGAAAGCCTTGCGATGCGGCGCCTCCTCGGCCGCGGCCGCGGCCAGCGCCGGACGCGAAGCCGCGGACGCGGCCTTGCGATCCAACGCCGCGATCCGGTCTTCCTGGCTTTGCAGGCGCTGGCTCACCTCGTGTTCAAGCGCGCCCAGGCCCTGCAACACCTGCGCAACCAGCGCCGCATCCTCGGACCCCTCGGCAGGCACACCCACCCCGGCCCGAGCCTTCGTCTCGGTCGTCGTCATCTTCTCACCTTTCGTTAAGAACGCCCGTTCGGGCCCGGCCGGTCAGGCGCCGGCCAGCCTGTGCCGCGCAGCCGCAAGCGCCCGCGCCAGCAGGCGCAGGCCCGGCGCCGCCTTGGCCCCGATCCGCGCCTCGCCTTGCATCGGGAAGGTCACCAGGGACACTTCCCACAAATCGATCTCGTGAAGGCGCCGCCGCCCCTGCCCGTCGCGTTCGGCCCGTACCGCCCGGTAGCCGATCGACAACCCGTCGATCGCCCCCTCGGCCAGCAGTGCCGCCGCCTCGCGCCCCCGCGCGACCTCGGGCAGAAGCCGGCCCTTCACCCAAAGGCCGCGCGCATCCTCGCGCACCTCGTCCCAGACGCCGATCGGCTGGGTGGCATCGTGCTGCCACAGCATCCGCACCCGTCCGCCCCGCGCCGCGATCCGCGCCAGACCTTTCGCATAGGCGCCCGGCATCACCACATCGCCGCCCCCGTCGACCCGTCCGAAGACCGAGGCATAGCCCGACACCGCAAGCCCCCGCGCCGTGATCTCGCCCGCCGCTTCCGGCGCCCGCTTCGTTTCGATCCGCTCCTGCATCGCCCGTCCCCTCACACCACGGCCCAACCCAGCAGCCGCTGCGCCGCCTCGCCCAGCACCACCGCCGCCACGCCGAACACCGTCACCCACAGCCGCCGCTCCACCCGCTCGATCAGTGCCTCGATCCGCGCAAGCCGCGCCTCGACCATGGCAAACCGCAGTGCCATGATCTCCTCGTTCTTCTCGATCCGCTCGCCATGGCGGCAATCGAACGGCTCCTTCAGAAACCGCGACCCGCCCAACCCGCTCACACCACCCCCGCCGGCGGCAGGCCCAGAAGGCCGCGCTTCTCGTCGTCGCTCAGGAAATCCGCCGCCCCGATCCGGGCCCAAAGCTGGTCGCGCTCGCCCGCCAGCGCCGGCACCTGATCAAGATCGGGCCGCAAGTCCACCGCCGCCCCCAGATGCAGCGACAGCCAATGCGCCAGCGTCGCCAGCACCCGCGCCGCCAGGGGCAGCACCGTCAGCCGGTAGAAGGCCCGGTGCGCCTCGGCATAATTTGCATAGGTCGCATCGCCCGGCACCCCCAGCAGCATCGGCGGCACCCCGAAGGCCAGCGCGATCTCGCGCGCCGCGGCCTCCTTGGTCTTCTGGAACTCCATGTCCGAGGGCGAAAAGCCCATCGGCTTCCAGTCGAGCCCGCCTTCCAGCAGCATCGGCCGCCCGGCGTTCCGCGCGCCCTGATGATAGCCCTCCATCTCGGCCACCAGCCGGTCGTATTGTTCGGCCGTCAGGCTGCCCTGCCCGTCCGCGCCCTGGTAGACGATCGCACCCGACGGCCGCGCGGCATTGTCCAGCAGCGCCTTCGACCAGGCCGAGGCCGAATTGTGCACCTCGACCGCCACCGCCGCGGCCTGCAGGGCCGACAGGCCGTAATGATCATCCTGCGGATGGAAGGCCCGCACATGGCAGATCGGCGGCGCCTCTGCCGTCATGTCGAACCGGTGCTTGCGCGCGCCCACCGTGTAATCATAGGCAACCGGCCATCCATCGGCCCCCGGCACCACCGCCATCCTGTCCGAGCGCAGAACATGCAGCTCCGCCGGAATGCCGCCGCCCCCCACCGCCTCGACATAACCGTTGCCGGTCAGCAGGATCTGGCCGAACAGCGCCTCCAGCAATTCGGCGCGGCCCTGCGCCGGGTTCGGCCGGGCCAGCAGCGCCAGCAGCGGATGGCTGTCATAGCGCCGCGCCGCGTCCTGGCAGATAACCGGCAGCGCTGCCGCCGCCTCGGCCACCAGCCGCACGCAACGAAACCCGACCGGGTTGCCGACGAACCCGTTCCGCGTCAGGCTGGCCGTGTCGCGCGGCCCCCAGACACTGCGCCCCGCCATGCCCCAGGCCAGAACCCGCCCGGTGGCCGAGGCCTTGGCCGCAGGCGCCTGCCGTGCCCCGCGCCGCAGAAAATCGAACATCTCGGTCTCTCCCCTTGGCTTGCCTAAAGGCCACGCATCCGCGGCCGCCGCCAGGTTGCGGCCGGCCGGATCATCAACTCGGTCAGTGCCCAGACCAGCGCATCGACGCGGTCGGGACTGCCCGAACCCGCAAGGCCGCGCAGTGTCATCCGGCACATCTCGTCTTCCAGCGGGCCAAGGCCGGGCAGGTGTTTCACCCGCCCCTGCTCGTAAAGCGCCGCCACCGGCTCGGCCCGCGCGCCCTTGCCCCGACCCGCGCGCAATGCCCGGTAGGGCACCGTCGGATCGACCTGTCGAAGCAGGCTTTCCACCAGGTCGCCGCCCTGGTTCACCTCGGCCACCAGCCGGTCGGCCCCGTGCCGTTCCATCGCGGCAATCGCCGCCCGCGCCCAGTCCGAAGGCTGCGCCCCGGCGACTGTCGCATCTTCCAGCACATAGGCCCGCCAATCCTGTGGCGGCCCCTGCGTCACGGCGCCCGCCACCACGATCCCGCAGGCATCCGACGCGCGCCCCCGTGTCACCGCCGGATCGACCGCCACCACCACCCGGTCAAGCGGCGGCGCCGACACAACCCGCGCCGCGTCGATGCCCGCATGGGTCCACAGCGCACCCTCGATATCCTCCAGGAATTCGCCGTCCAGTTCCTGCCGCCCCAGCCGGGTGCCGCCATAGCGCGCCCGCACCTCTTCCAGGAAGGACGCCGCCAGGTAGGCCCGGTTCGCCTCGGTCGGCGCATTGGTCAGCACCGTGGACGGGTTGTTCAGGATCGCCCGCAGCACCGGCACGGACCGCGGCGTCGTCGTCACCACCTGCCGCGGCTGGTCCCCCAGCCGCAGCGCGAATTGCAGCATGTCCCATGCCTCCTCGGCCCGCTTCCACTTGGCCAGTTCGTCGGCCCAGGCCGCGTCGAATTGCGGCCCGCGCAGGCTTTCGGGCTCATGCGCGGAAAAAAGCTGCGCCACCGCGCCATTGGGCCAGACCAGCCGCTTGCGCGTCGCCTCCCAGACCGGGCGCCGGTCGGGCGGCGAACAGGCCAGGATGCCGCTGTCGCCCATCACCATGACCTCGCGCGCCTGGTCGATCGTCTCGCCCACCAGCGCCACGCGCCGCGCCCGGCCGGCATCCTTCGGCCCGGCGCCTTCGACCTGCGCGCGCACCCATTCGGCCCCGGCCCGTGTCTTGCCCGCGCCGCGCCCGCCCATGATCACCCAACTCCGCCAGGCACCCGCGGGCGGCAATTGATGCGGCAGGGCCCAGAACTCGAACAGCCAGGGCAAGGCCATCAACGTTTCGTCGCTCAGGCTTTCGAGAAAGGCATCAACCGTCTGCGGCGCCGCGGAGGCAAGCCAGGCGGCGCCCGATCTCAGTCCGGGCGGCGTCGAGGTCGAGCGCACCGGCTCCGTCCCCGCCGCCATCTTGTCTGCGGAGTTTTTCAAGCCTCGTCCTTTCTTCCAACGCCAACTGCAGCGCGGCACGCAGATCACGCGTGGCCTGCGCCGTTTCCTTCAACCCCTCCAGGCGCCCCTCGCGCAGCGCCCTCAGCCGCGCCGACAGAAGTTCCGCAGACGTGCGGAACAACTCCTCGGCCTCGGCCAGAAGGTCTTCGCCCGCGGGCCGCGCCGCGGTGTCGTCGATTTTCATATGTCGTGAACCTGCGCCCCTCGTCCGGCCGTGGCGACCGGAAGCCTGCCGGCCAGAACGCGAAAGGGCGGCCCCGGATTTCTCCGTGCCGCCCGCCCATTTCTGCCAGCTTGCCTTTTTCTACTCCAGGTAGAGTGCGCTGTCAAGTCTTAAATCATGACGCGCGTCAATCGCTCTCCCGTTCCGCCTCGATCCGCCGCCACTGCGCCACGTTCTCGTTATGCTCGCGCAGCGTTTCGGCGAAGGCATGACCCCCGGTGCCATCGGCCACGAAGAACAGGTAATCGGTCTCGTCGGGGCTTAGCGCCGCGCGAATGCTCTCGCGCCCCGGATTGGCGATGGGTGTCGGCGGCAAACCGTCTATCACGTAGGTATTCCAAGGGGTTTCACCCCGAAGTTCGCTTTGCCTCAGGCCCCGGCCCAGCACACCCTGACCGCGCGTGACGCCGTAGATCACCGCCGGGTCGGTCTGCAGACGCATCCCCTGTTTCAACCGGTTGACGAACACGCCGGCGATCAGGCCGCGCTCCTCGGCCACCCCGGTTTCCTTCTCGATCAGCGAGGCCATGATCAACGCCTGCTCGGGCGTGGCATAGGGCAGGTCGTCGTCCCGATCCGCCCAGGCCGCCGCAAGGATTCGCTCCTGCCGTGCGCGCATCTCGGCGATCACCGCGATCCGGTCGTCGCCGCGCCGCAACTCGTAGCTGTCGGGGGCAAGGCTGCCCTCGGGCGGCAATTCCTCCACCGTGCCGGTCAGGAACTCGGCCCGTTTCAACCCCTCGACAACCTGCCAGACCGTCGTTCCTTCGGCCACCGTCACCCGGAACCGCAGGTCCGGCCGTTCGGCCACCTGCACATAGGCATCCGGCACGGCCTCGGCCTCTGGGTCGAAGGAAACGATCTCGACATAGCGGTTCGTCGCCGGATCGAGCTCGCGCAGGATCACGTCGAAATCCGTCACCCCGATGCGGAAATTGACCTCGGTTCCGCAGGTCGATTGCCCCGACCGGGTCAAGGCCTCGACGATCTCCTCCATCGAGGCTTCCGGCTGCAGCAGGTAGGAACCGAATTTCAGGTCACCCGTCCGCCCGGCATAATCGGCGCCCACCCGCAGGATGAACCCGCTCGACACCGCGCCCTGATCGACCAGCGCATCCGACACCTTGCGGAACGTGTCGCCGCGTTCGACGCGAAAACAGATCGGTTCGGCAAGCGGGCCGGGCCCGGTATATTCACGCTGCGCCCAGGCCAGCAGCCCGGCCACGACCACCAGCGCCACGATCAGCAGCGTGAACAGGTTCGAGGCGAGGTTGCGCCACATCAGCCGGTCACCCGACCCATCACGACGGTCGCGTTGGTACCGCCAAAGCCGAAGCTGTTCGACAGCGCGACATCGATCTTGCGTTCCACCGCCTTGTTCGGCGCCAGGTCCAGCTTCGGTTCCACCGCCGGATTGTCCAGGTTGATCGTCGGCGGCGCCACCTGGTCGCGGATGGCAAGGATGCAGAAGATCGCCTCCACCGCGCCCGCCGCGCCCAGAAGGTGCCCGATCGCCGATTTCGTCGACGACATCGTGGCACCCTGCGCCGCATCGCCCATCAGCCGCTCCACCGCACCTAGCTCGATCGTGTCGGCCATCGTCGAGGTGCCGTGCGCGTTGATGTAATCCACCTGGTCCGGCGTGATCCCGGCGCGCTTCAACGCCGCCGCCATGCTGCGGTATCCGCCCTCGCCATCCTCCGACGGCGCGGTGATGTGATAGGCGTCGCCCGACAGGCCATAGCCCAGAACCTCGGCATAGATCTTCGCGCCCCGCGCCTTCGCGTGTTCGTATTCCTCCAGCACCACGACGCCCGCGCCCTCGCCCATGACAAAGCCGTCGCGGTCCGCGTCATAGGGCCGGCTGGCCTTCTGCGGATCGTCCGCGCGCTTGGTCGACAGGGCCTTGCAGGCGTTGAACCCGGCGATCCCGATTTCGCTGATCGGGCTTTCGGTGCCGCCGGCCACCATCACGTCGGCATCGCCCCACTGGATCAGCCGCGCCGCGTCCCCGATCGCATGCGCGCCCGTCGAACAGGCCGTCACCACCGCATGGTTCGGCCCCTTGAACCCGTAGCGGATCGACACCTGGCCCGAAACCAGGTTGATCAGCGCGCCGGGAATGAAGAAGGGCGACACCCGCTTGGGCCCGCGTTCCTTGATCAGCACGGCCGTCTCGGCGATCGAGGTCAGCCCGCCGATACCCGAACCGATCATCACGCCGGTGCGGCAGCGCGCCTCCTCGTCCTCGGGCATCCAGCCCGAATCCTCCACCGCCTGCTGTGCGGCAGCCATGCCGTAAAGGATGAAATCGTCCACCTTGCGGCGGTCCTTTGCATCCATCCAGTCATCGGGGTTGAACGTGCCATCCGACCCGTCGCCGAACGGGATCTCGCAG